>Ga0123334_1005291_pt1 | contig 12562 bp, 12 predicted proteins | sample BiotimSIPDNA_FD_89706 | JGI IMG/M metagenome (GOLD analysis project Ga0123334, IMG submission 89706) | Anaerobic biogas reactor microbial communites from Washington, USA - Biogas_R1 time_0 SIP DNA | ecosystem: Engineered > Bioreactor > Anaerobic > Unclassified | place: Washington, USA... | reverse complement strand
GCCGTTGTTCAGCGTACCGGAGTTGTTAAGCGTGCCGAGGCTGAGTATATTTATGGTACCCAGGTTTATAAATCTTTCTTTGTTTACTGCATCCGATGTACTGATGGAGATGATGCCATTTTCGGGATTCGGGTTCGGTGAGATTTGGTATTCGGCCTGAGTAATAGAAGGTAGGGTCAAGACCTGAGCAAATCCGGGCCTTGTTGGTAGCAACGCCGGATCAAAAATACAAAACCTTATTCTTGACGGCGATTATGACAGGCGCGCGTCAAGGTGAAACCCTGGGGTTGAAATGGGCCGATGTGGACTTTGATAGGAAACAGATTCATATCAATAGAACTTTCAATTCCGGGCGTTTCTTCCCACCAAAGACGAAAGAGAGCGTCCGAGCCATTGACTGCCCCCCTACCCTTCTACATGAATTTAGGTTATGGAAAATAGCGAGTCCACCTAATAGCAATGACCTTGTTTTTGCAAATGAGGCCGGGGGACCGATGAACTACAGTAATATGGTCCAGAGGTATTTTCACAAAGCCTTGAGGGATGCCAAAATCAAAAGGATTCGCTGGCATGACTTGAGGCACACCTATGCAAGGCTTCTCTTGTGTCAGGGGGAAAACATCAAGTACATTCAGAGTCAGTTGGGACATTCAAGCCCGACCGTTACCTTGAACGTCTATTCACATCTGATGAAGAACGAGAATCAGGAAGCGGCTTGCAGATTAGAAGACACCATTTTTTCGCATGGTAGCAAAATGGTAGCAGACATAAAAAAAGAGGTTACGCCATGATTCGTAACCTCTTGATTTCATTGGTAGGCGGTACTGGGATTGAACCAGTGACTTCTACCGTGTGAAGGTAGCACTCTCCCGCTGAGTTAACCGCCCATCGTTTTACGGGTGCAAGCTATATCCTAAAGAATTCTCTTTTTCAAGGGGAAAAATAGTTCGTCTCCATTTCAGGATTCACCTTCGCAGAGTCTCCGGTAACATTCGACCCGCCTGTCCCGATAAAGATGGTTAAACGGATTGAGATGTTTGTCCCTGGCCAGGGAAATGTCAAGTTCGGCAACCCCGACCTCATTTCCAACCGGGCCGGCGGAATAGAGGACATCGGCACGGGGACCGGTAATCTGGCTTCTGCCCGTGAACTGAAGCGTCTTGCCGTTCCGATCGTCCTGTCCGGTCCGATTGGCCGTCACGGCATAGACGTGATTTTCCAGGCAGCGGATCTTCATGCCGTCCTGGCAGAAGGGCAGGACCAGATTGGCGCAATGGCAGATCAGATCCGCCCCCTTCAGGGAAAGGATCCTCATGGTTTCCGGGAAAAACCAGTCGAAGCAGATCATGACCCCCATGCGGCAGCACCCAAGATCATAAATTCCCGGCTCCTCATCCCCCGGCTGAAACCAGAGTTTTTCCTCACTGAAGAGGTGAATTTTCCGATAGGTTCCCATGTACCCCTCAGGCGATACCACGACGGCTGAGTTAAAAAAGCGGCCATGGTCCCGCTCCGCCACCCCGCCGACAATGCAGCACTGGTTCCGGGAAGCCAGCCGGCAAAGAAATTCCGTCGTTTTTCCATCAGGGATTTCCTCGGAGATTTTTCCAACCTCATCGAGAGAGGTAAAGAGATAGCCCGTATTAAAGAGTTCGGGAAGCACGATCACTTCCGCGTTCAACTCGTTGATCAGGCCCTCCGCTTTTTTCAGATTCTGCTCAACGTTACCGAATACTGGTTCAAACTGCACAAATCCCGCCCTCATAACATTCTCCCCTTCCCGCCGGCTCATGCTTCTTTTCAAGCACGACATGGCAACCGAATCTCCGCCCATATCGTGCATGGCCCCAGCCCCTGTCCCGGGTTCCCTTTCTCAACGGAGCGTCCGTTGTATCTGCAGCCTTATCGTTTCCCCGCTATGGGATGGGGACGCCCAGTCCGCATTTTATCGCTTCAGCCGCTTTGATATCATCTTTGCCCCCGGATTGGAACCCTGGAGAATGCCATCCGTGCGCACTTTCGAACCCGATCCCCTTCCCATATCTCCGCAGAATCACATGAACTGACCGGTGGAAGATATCATCAAATTATTGAAAATATTCATTGACAAAATTGACTCTAATGGGGTAAGAGCCCAGAGAATTTGATAGCGGTTAGGCGGGCAAGGGTTACTAGGGTTTCCATTATCAGATGGGCTGACCCTTAAGCGGTTGAATGACATTTAAACACATTGTTAGGAGGAAATTATGGAAGTTACGGTACCCATGGAAGGAAAGATTGTGGCAATCAAAGTTAACGTTGGCGATAAGGTCAGTGAAGATGACGAAGTCGCGGTCATGGAAGCCATGAAGATGGAAATGCCTGTCGTATGCCCGGCAGACGGCGTTGTTAAAGAAATAAAGGTCAAGGTCGGTGACAAAGTTGCAGCTGAGCAGGCATTGATGATCATCGAATAGACCAGATCTTCCAGATACTACACACCGAATAAGCAAGAACACCCCTATACCGATCTTTGCAGAGCGGCTTGACGCTTCAGGATGCAGGGAAATCAATACAGAAACACCGTGTCGGCCTTTGAATTCCGGCACGGTGTTGATAGTCACAGAATGCTTAAAAATTATAAGCCGATTATCCAGACACATCAGAAAATGCCAGACATGCCGGATACGCGATATCCTTATTTTTTCGGGGGGATACGGCTGGGACTGATTTGAGCGGTTTGCTGTGGCACTAATACTTAATGAAAAGAGGAGGCTTTACCATGGATTTTGCGTTATCAGAAGAACTCGAAATGTTGCGGACTATGGCACGCGATTTTGCAACCGAAAAGATTGCGCCATTTGCAGACAAATGGGATGAAGAGCATTACTTCCCCTATGAGGAAGTCGTCAAACCGATGGGCGAACTGGGCTTCTTCGGCACCGTTATTCCGGAAGAGTACGGCGGAAACAACATGGGCTGGCTGGCCGCCATTATCCTCACCGAGGAAGTCGCCCGCGCCTCCAGTGCGCTGCGTGTCCAGATCAACATGGAAGGACTCGGCTGCGCCTACACCATCTGGAAGTATGGAACGGAAGAAGCCAAGAAGAAATATGTGGAAAAACTGGCAACGGGCCAGTACCTCGGCGGCTTCGGAATCACCGAATTCAACGCCGGTTCCGACGTCATGTCCATGAAATCCACCGCTGAGGACAAAGGGGATCATTATGTGCTGAACGGCTCAAAGACCTGGATCTCCAACGCCAGCTGCGCCGATGTCATTGTGTACTATGCTTACACGGACAAGGCTGCAAAGGGCAAGGGACTGTCCGCTTTCGCAGTGGAGTTGAAGAACAACCCCGGCATCCGCACGACGGATCTGGACAAGATGGGCAGCAAATCCTCACCCACGGGCGAGATCTATCTCGACAACGTCATCGTTCCGAAGGAAAACCTCCTTGGCAAACCCGGCGACGGCGCCAAGATCGTCTTCGGGTCCCTCAACGGAACCCGCCTGTCCGCAGCCGCGGGTGGAATCGGTCTTGCCCAGGCCTGCCTTGATGCCGCCATAAAATACGCCAACGAGCGTGAGCAGTTCGGCAAACCGATCGGTCAGTTCCAGGCGAACCAGTTCCTGATCGGCGAGATGGCCTGTGATCTGGAAGCCGCCAGACTGGTGGTCTACAAGGCCGCCTGGCAGAAGGATCAGGGAAATCTGGGTAACACCTTTGAAGTCGCCCAGGCCAAATATCTTGCCGGCGAAGTGGCCTACAAGTGCGCCATCGGCGCGATGAGAATCTTCGGCGCTTATGGTTATTCCACGGAATATCCCGTGAACCGTTTCTACCGCGATGCCCCCACCTACGCCATGGTGGAAGGTTCGACCAACGTCTGTAAGATGATCGTCGGCGGCACACTGCTTGGTGCGAGATAACCAACCGAAACGAGGTGTTCTCACCTCTCGAGATATTATGCTGTTGATATATATGTGAGTTTAGGAGAGTTTTGAATGAGACAATATTTTGAAAAGATGGACGATCTGGGCAAGGCTCTCAAGCCGGCGCAGATTGAGAGGATGAAAGACAACGTCGCCCAGATTGAGGAAGTCTATGCCGACGTTGCAGCAGCAGTTGATAAGGCAAAAAATGCGGGGGTCCCTGCAGAAGATGTTCACAAGAAAGGGGATATGACTGTCTGGGAGCGTATTGAATACATCGTGGATCCCGGGACTTTCTGCCCTCTGCATACTCTTTATAATCCGGCCGGAAACAAGGAAGGCGTTACGGGCGTCATGGACGGCCTGGCCAGGATCAGCGGCAAGTGGTGCGTGCTGATCGGCTTCGACAACAAAGTCACCGTGGGTGCTTGGATTCCCGGTCAGCCGGACAACAATCTCCGCGCCACCGACATGGCAAAGATCCTCAATATCCCCATCGTCTGGCTGGTCAACTGCTCGGGCGCCAGACTTCCTGAACAGGAAAAATTCTATGCAAACCGGCGCGGCAGTGGAACCTGCTTCTTCCGTCATGCGGAACTGGAAAAGATGGGAATCCCCGTCCTGGCGGGAATCTACGGGACAAACCCGGCGGGCGGAGGCTATCAGGGCGTGAGTCCGACCATTCTTCTTGCCCACAAGGACTGCAACATCGCCGTTGGCGGCGCCGGTATCGTCAGTGGAATGTCCCCCAAGGGATTCTTCGACGAAGAAATCGCCGAAGCGCTGATTGATGCAACGCGCAAGTTCCGGGCAACACCTCCGGGAAGCGTCAAGATTCACTACGACGAAACCGGATTTTTCAGAGCCGTTTTTGAGTCACAAACCGGTGTTCTGGATGCCCTCAAAGAATATATGTCCTATATCCCGGCATATCATCCGAAGTTCTTCCGTGTCGCCGAGCCGGCGGCACCGAAATACGATCCGAAGGAAATTTCATCCATCATCACCTTCAATCAGAAGATGGTTTATGATTTTGACAACCTTCTTGCCCGTCTGGTGGACAATTCCGAACACATGGAGTTTCGGCCCGGTTACGGACCCGAAGTGTACACCGGTCTGGTCAAAATTGATGGATTCCTGATCGGAGTCATCGGCAACCGCCAGGGAATCCTTCCCAACTACCCGGAATATACCAACGAGTACATCGGGGTGGGCGGCAAGCTCTATCGACAGGGCTTGATCAAGATGAGCGAGTTTGTCACCCTCTGTGATCGTGACCGCGTTCCAATGATATGGTTCCAGGATACTTCCGGAATTGACGTCGGCGACATCGCGGAAAAGGCGGAGCTTCTCGGCCTGGGCCAGTCGCTGATCTACTCCATAGAGCAGACCGAACTTCCCATGATGCTCGCTGTCCTCCGAAAGGGATCCGCAGCGGCACATTACGTCATGGGTGGACCGACGGCCAATAACCACACCGCCTTCACGCTGGGTACGGCTACAACGGAAATTTACGTCATGCACGGCGAAACAGCGGCAACGGCCAGTTTTGCCCGGAGGCTTGTGAAGGAAAAAGATGCAGGCAAGCCCTTGCAGCCGGTCCTTGACAAGATGAATGCATTGGCCAAGGAATACTATGACAAGTCACGTCCGATTGCCTGTGCCGTGACAGGAATGGTTGATGAGATCGTCCGTTACGAGGATATCCGCAACTACATGGTCGCTTTTGCCAACGCAGTGTACCAGAATCCGAAATCCATCTGTCCGCAGCATCACATGATTCTGCCGAGAATGATCCGTTCACAGATCGTGAAAGGATTGGATAGACCCAAGGCGGGAGAGTAAGAATAACATTTACACCCTTGTTGGGCTTTTGAAGAATTAAAGAAGGCCGGAGCATGAAAATAAATCATGCTCCGGCCTTCTGCATCCTGAACGGAGAGCGATGAAGTCTTTTGATCGCCTTTTATCTTCTTTGCCGAAAAGCCAGGGCCCGCTTCAGGTCCTCTTCAGTATTGATATTGAGAAGCATGGTCCCGTCAGGGTCATAGGTCCGGATTACGCTCTCCGGAACAAAGAACACCCGCATTCCCTTGAAACATCCTGTCATTTTCAGACGATCCCCCCGCTCCAGAAGATTTTTTATGCCCGGCAGACAGCGTCGGGAATAAATGGCGTGAAGGGGGAAAAACCCCTCAGAGGTTTCCGGAACCACAATATCATACCCGTCTATTCTCTCCGTCATGTATCGGATGAATTCCACATTTAAATAGGGCATGTCGCAGGCGCATAAGAAGGCATATTCATAAGACGCATAATAAAGACCGGCATAAAGCCCTCCCAGAGGCCCCTTTTTCTTGTAGATGTCGCTGACCAGAGGAATATCCTGATCAAGATAGAGGAGAGGCTCATTGGTTACCAGGATCACCTCGGGAAACAGGCTTTTGAATTGCCTTACGACCCGGTCAATCAGCCGTTCACCGTCAATCTCCAGAAACGCCTTGTTAAGGCCCATCCGAGAGCTTTTTCCACCGGATAGAATGATTCCCGTCATCCTCTGCGCCGTTGTGTAACCTGCCTCCGGAAATATCTTGCCGGGTTTCAACATGTTGTCCGCTTTTCCATCCAGATTGTCCTTGTTTGTCACTGCCAGAGCTCCTCAAAATGGCGACACCGTGAATCCAGGAAGACCACCTGGCCTCTGTCGTTCTCCGAACGAATCAGGCGCCCGATTCCCTGTTTCAATTTGATCATAGCTTCATAGTAATAGCGATTCCAGAACTCTTTTGCAGGAAGCATTCTTTTCCGGGCGACCTGGAGAGGATCAAAGGGGTGGGGGAACGGGATCCGGGTAATAATGACCTGGGTCAGGGTATCCCCTTGGAAATCCACTCCATACCAGAAGGTGTCCACTCCGAAGAGGACACTCTCCTTGATCAGCCGGAATTCATCGATCAGGTTGCCCGTGGGCTGGCCTGGCGCCTGAAGCAGGAGTGGGAAACCATCGGCGGCAATTTCATCCCCTGTCAGCACAGCGACCGCTTCGAGATCGGAATAGCTGGAAAAAAGGACCAGGGTTCGCCCCCTGTTGCGGCGGATCAGCGCCGGCATCAGCTCTGCAACGGTTTTCAGCCAGACCTGCTTGTTCCCGTAACTGCCGCTGACGACACCCTCCGGCAGGATCATCTTCACGGCGTCCCGGGAAAAGGGGGAAGGAAGAGTCGAGAAGCGGAATGGCCTTTCCTTCCAACCCAGCATGACCGGCTGCCCATCCCCCCCGGGCGTCGAAGCCGCATTTTCATGATCCGGACAGTCCATTCCGACGATTTTGCTGAAGTCATCGAACCGGTCTCGCTGCCTCAGGGTCGCAGAGGTGTAGACAATGCAGTCCCGCCTGTCGTAAATATGCTTTTGAATCAACCCGGAGACATCCACGGCATGAACCATGAGCACCCAGTGCCTGGAATAAAGCTGGCAGGCCGCCACCATGTTGTCGGATCGGATTGTCTTCTCCAGAAGCAGGAAATTCTCGGCATCCGAAAGAATGCGGGCTGACGCATTTTTAATGCGCTCCTGAGAACGGGGCAACAGTTTCAGCGCCCGGCAGGTGTCCGGGTCTTCCAGGAATGACAAGCTTCCGGCAAGGGCTTTCAGAAGGTCGGCAAACATCTGAAGCGCTTTTTCTATCTTCCCGTCAGCGTAAGCGGCATGACATAAAGGCAGTTGGAGAATCTCACCTCTTGCGCTGGAGGGAAAAATCCTGCGCAGGATATGGCCGAATTCTTCAACGGCCTGCTGCAATTCCTCCAGAAGGTTGCGGCATTGGTCAATGGATGCCTCCACGTCTCCGGCGGCATTGTGTAAAACCCTGTGAAGCACAAGTTCCAGGTAGGACAGGGTATCCATCATCTCGCGGGAATTGACGGACAGGCGGAAGGCGTTCCGTACAGCCTGTTCGAAATGGTTGGCCTCGTCAATGATGCAGTTTCGGAACATCCCCGACAATTCCTCATCCAGATCAATCAGGGCCAGTTTGTGATGGTTTGTAACGACCACACGTGCGGATCGCGCTTCGGCACGGGCCACCTGGGCCGGACAGAGGATATGGCGGCCCGTGCAGCCCGTCTTTGCAGAAATTTCGCTATGGAGTCGCCTAAAATAAGGGGATGTGTTCAGGTGGCGGTCGACTCTTTCCCCCACCGTTTCACCATCGGCATGCCTGAACAGAAAGATGAGATTGGCAAAGTACAGCCATGTCAGCAACTGGGCTCCCTTCAGATCCTCTTCGAAGGCCGAATTCAGTTTTTCAGCACAGAGATAGTTGGATTTCCCCTTCAGCAGGGCAACGGGAATATTCCGGAAATCCCGCTCCAGCGCCATGGTCCGGGGAATTTCCCGGGAGTGGATCTGATCCTGGAGACTTTTTGTGTAGGTCGAAATCATAACCCGTTCATCGGGATTCAGGCGGAGATAATCCATGACGGGAATCAGATACCCCTGGGTCTTTCCCGTTCCCGTACCGGCTTCAAGGGTCAGGACGGCCCCGTCATTCAATGCCTCGGTCACACAAAGGGAATATTTCAACTGGGCGTCCCGGAACTTGAAGCCCGGAGCCCCCTCTGCCAATCCCTTAAGAAGCGTCTCGATCCGCTGTTCCGGAATCGTCCTCCGATCTTCCTGATTCCGAGTCAACGCCGGGGAAAACCGCGCCTTTTCCAGAAACGGCATCCAGTCTGCCGTGTCGTTCCGTGCAACGGGCGAAAAGAGTCCGCCCCAGTACTCCTGATAATGCTGCACCAGGTGAATCATGACGTCACCAAAAAGGGTGTCGCTCATTTTCAGATAATGGCGCAGCGCTGCTGAAGAGGGCTGCGTTTCATCATTCAGCCGATCACCGCAGAGATGTCGAACGAGTTCGATGGACAGATCAACCAGTTCCGAAGCGGAAAAGCTGATCTTCTCGCGCCTTTTTCCGGAGAGATATTCCCACAATCCCCGGGGAGAAAACGACTCGACATGGGGAAGAAAATATTCGGCAGCGAAGGTGAGATCGACAAAGCGATCCTTGGCGCAGAATCGAAGCAGGAGATCCAGTGCGGAATATGGATCCAGGACCAGGACAAAGGCCTGTTTCTCAAGAAAAGACCTCAAGCGGACGGCCACTTCTTCCGCCGGCGGGGCCTCATGGAGAGATTCTTTTGAGATGTTGGAGTGGTAACGCTCCCTTTCCGTGAGATATGGGTACCTCACCAGGGAGGAAAAATTCCGGCGCGAAGCGTCCCTGGACAGGATCGTCGCAGCAACTTCATAAATCCGGTTGCCGTTGTCCGCCTTCAGGCCCGCATGGCCATAAACAAATGCCACTTCGTCAACAGGACGGTTATAAGGTTTCAGCATGGGTCTCCGAGAGGCCGTTATCTGAACAGATACATATAACTTCAGGGGCCAGGTTCAATCTTTTATGGGGGCGCGCCATCGCCACGGTATTCAGCGATCACGCAACGCTGGGCATCTCCCTTATCACACAAGGTTCAATGACTAAACAGAAAATTTGCCATGTCAACGGTATAACTATGGTGACGTTTTACGAAGATGCTTCTCTCCGGCACAAAATTTAAAAAAAATTACGCATATTCTTGACAAGGAAAGGTTGTTTAGGATAGAAAGACTACCTCATCGTTTCAAAAAAGCCGGAGTAACTCAGGGGTAGAGTAGCTGATTCGTAATCAGCAAGTCGGGGGTTCAAATCCCCCTTCCGGCTCCATACAATCAGGGGGTTGCAGATTTCTGCAACCTTTTTTTTGCCACCATTGGCCCCACGAAGAAAAAGCCGCTGCGAAGAACGGCTTTTTCTTCGTGATTCGGTGGATTTCTTCCGAAGACCCGGTCAACCTGTCTTCAATGATCCTGGAATGTGGTATGCGTGCATCTCTGGGTTGATGCAATATCGTTGTGGCCCAGTATGTCCTGGATGGAGCTAAGGTCCGTGCCCGCTTCCGGATTGTGGCCTGCAAAGTCGTGCCTCAGCATGTGAGGAGTGATCCTTTTGTTGGCCCCTCCCCTTCTGATGCCGGCTTCCAGGGCCGTCTGGAACTTCGTTATATTACCCCACATGCAGGTTTTTTCCTGAGCTGTTTCCTGATGTATCCGAGGTCAGCCGCAGAAACAATCATGACGCACTCCGATGGCACCCGTATAGACCGTCCGGATCTTTTGCATCTTGGAAACGCGAACCAAGCGTTCCTCGATGATCTCGAACAAGAGATCAAGCAGGCTTATTGATTTGTGTCCAGACCTGTTGATTGATTCTTTGCTTTTTCTTCATCCTGGAGCTTGACGAGTGTCCGGTAAACACTTTCCAGGACCTCGTCAATTTTACCAACGCTGTGATCTTCGCTGAGAGCATACTGCATCGCAATCTTAACAGCCTCATTAAGAAGAGCATCCCTTCTGTCAGACTTTTTGGACATCATTATAACCTCCGTTAAGTGATTAGAGGAAAGCACAAACAGCGAGTCACCCAAGCTGCAATGACGGTCTCACCTCTCCAGGCCCTTTATTACCCCCTTTTATTGAGGGTTTCAAATTATTTCGGAGAACAAGGAGTGTTCGACAGACGTGGATGAAGAGCAGCACATGGACTTCTGGACCGCAAGGAAGTCACTGACGAAAGAAGAATCCTGACAGGGCGGATGACAGGAGGCGCCCTGTGCTCATATGGACCAGAAAGAGTGGAAACACTGCAGCCAGATACATCACTGCACCGATCCTGTCCGGAATCTCTGCAAAGCTCGAAGAATTGAGGTCACAAATGATTCTGTCGGAACCGCTCCGCAAGGCTGCGGACTATGCCTTGAAATAAACGCCAGGCCCTGTGTGGACAGCAGAGGCGATGGTCCAATCCCTGGACGGGGCCTTCTTTGTGGACAACCTGACTTTTCACAACCTTAAATTCCATTGACTTCAAAAATGAAAAAATGATAGGGGTCCGATAATGGCTTTTCATTGACGATTATCAATAAAACCCCCAGGAGGAGGTTCCAATGCTCATCATTCGGCAAATGCAGGTCAGTTCCATGGCTGTCTTCGCCTATCTGGTCGGCGATTCGGATACGGGAGAAGCCCTGGTTATCGATCCGGCCGACAACATTGACGGCATCCTGGCCACGGCCGCCAAAAACAATCTGCAGATCAAATACATTGTCAATACCCATGGGCATGTGGACCACATCAGCGGGAACAAGGAAATGAAAGCAAAGACCGGCGCACCCATCATCATTCATGAGGGGGATGCCTCCATGCTGGGCCATACACCACCCATGCTGCTCCAGATGTTCGGGGCGGAAGATTCGCCACCCGCCGACATGACGGTAAAAGATGGCGATACGATTTCCATAGGGAATATTTCCCTGAAGGTCATCCATACGCCGGGACACTCTCCCGGGGGAATGTGCCTGTACATTAAAGGATTTGTCTTTACCGGCGATACCTTGTTCGTTGAGAGCGTCGGCCGAACGGATCTAAACGGCTCCTCCGCTTCGCAGCTGTTCACCTCCATCAGGGAAAAGCTCTTCGCCTTACCCGACGACACCCAGGTTTTGCCGGGACACAACTATGGAAGAACAAACACTTCGACCATAGGTCACGAAAAGAAATACAATCCCTTTATGCGGTAAGCAGAAATTCGGAGGCGGAAAATGGAAAGGGCAGGCCTGATTAAAACCCGTTATGAAGGACTGAAATTGTCCAATGTCGGCAAGGTCCGGGACATTTACGATCTCGGCTCTCATCTTCTCATTGTTGCTACGGATCGAATCTCCGCTTTCGATGTGGTCATGCAGGAACCCATTCCGGATAAGGGGAAGATTTTGACCAAAATGTCCGCTTTCTGGTTCAAAAAGGTGGAGGATATCGTGGGCAATCATCTTGTCTCCACCAATCCCGATGATTATCCGGCCCAGTGCGCCCCCTACCGGCAGGAGCTCGAGGGAAGGAGCATGCTCGTTAAAAAGGCATCCCCTCTTCCCGTGGAATGCATTGTCCGCGGTTATCTGAGCGGTTCGGGATGGCAGGATTACCGGTTGACCAAAACGGTTTCCGGCATTCGGCTGCCTGACGGTTTGAAAGAATCGTCCAGGCTGGCGGAACCGATTTTCACGCCGTCGACCAAAGCCCCCGAAGGGGAGCATGATTCTCCCATTACCCGCAAAGAAACCGAAGACATCCTCGGCCCCGAAAATACGGCGAAGATCATTGAAATAAGCCTGGCCATTTACAACCGGGCATCAAGGATCGCCGACGAGGCAGGGATCATCATCGCCGACACGAAAATGGAGTTTGGCCTGATTGGCGGAGAACTGATTCTGATTGATGAGCTGCTTACGCCGGACTCCTCCCGCTTCTGGCCCAAAGCCGATTATATTGAAGGCCGACCTCAGAAGAGCTTTGACAAACAGTTTCTGCGGGATTATCTGCTTTCCCTGAGCTGGGATCAAAAGCCACCGGCTCCGCACCTTCCGGAAGATATCATCGGAAAGACCCGGGAAAAATATGAAGAAGCGCTGAAACGTCTTGTAATCTGATCAAGGCTGCAGATCAAAGGGAGTTTCAGGGGATGCGGCAAATCCCGGGACTCGCTGGCGTCAG
>Ga0123334_1005286_pt1 | contig 12570 bp, 11 predicted proteins | sample BiotimSIPDNA_FD_89706 | JGI IMG/M metagenome (GOLD analysis project Ga0123334, IMG submission 89706) | Anaerobic biogas reactor microbial communites from Washington, USA - Biogas_R1 time_0 SIP DNA | ecosystem: Engineered > Bioreactor > Anaerobic > Unclassified | place: Washington, USA... | reverse complement strand
ATCTTCTACGGCAAAAAAAAATATTTCAATTATTCTTTTAGTGCTAAGTGTAGTCTATACTCTTTTTCCAAACATTCCTTTCCCTTTTGACGACATAGCCTTGATTATTGCTGCTATTTCTAATGCAGGGTATCATTTGTTAAATCCACAACAAATAATTCTCAAAAAGGTGATGGATGTTTTACGGAAAATTTTGTTCGTTATTTATATAGCGATTATTGTCTTAGGTGGGTTAATTCTTCTTATTACGCTCCATTTTGCTGGAGTTGATTTTAAAAATGCTTTGTGGATTTATGTTTTTATTTTAGCAGCTCTATTATTTATTGGCCGCCTTTTTCAAAATAAGTTAGTCGGCTGGATTGGAGAGGTGTATTCAGCAAGTTGTATTCGAATGATTACTGGAGGTGTTGTCCTTAAAGATGTCTATATCGAAGGCTCTAGTAATGTGGTACAAATTGATATTATAGCGATTACGGAGAAAGGGGTTTTGGTGATTGAGAAAAAAACAATGATTGGATTAATTCTTGGCGATGAGTATCAAAAACAATGGACTATTTCATTGAAAAAAGGAAAATTAAAATATCCAATGAAAAATCCTTTACATCAGAATTATGGTCACATAAAAGTATTGGAAGAAAAGTTTCCAGAATATAAAGATTTTTTTATTAATCTAGTTGTTTTTGGTAATAATGCAAAATTAGGAAACAAAATTCCAGATAATGTTATTACAGATCGACAGTTTTTTAAATATTATCGTTCGCTTCCAAATAGAATGAGTTCATCTCTAAAGGAAGATTTTACTTCACTTTTAACGGGATTAAGTAAAAATCGCGAAGAAGTAAAAAGAAAGCATAAAAACAAAATTAAACAATATAAATAGTCTCCCTTATTTTCCATTTGCCAAATTATTATAATCATTTTATATTTGTAATCATTACAAAATTAAACTTAAAACAAAATGCGTTTAGCGCATAGGAGTTAATATGAAAGTATGGGTTTGTTCCGTTTGTGGTTATGTTCATATGGGTGAAGAACCAGCTGAAGTTTGTCCTGTTTGTAAGGCACCAGCTTCAAAGTTTAATCTTAAAGAAGAGTCAAAAAAAGAAAAGACATGGATTTGTGCTGTTTGTGGTTACAAGCATGTTGGTGAAGAGGCTTTGGATGAATGCCCTCAATGTAAGGCTCCAAAATCTAAGTTTAAGCTTCAAGAAATGAGCCTCACTGAAAAAATAATTTGGGCTGATGAACATAAAATTGGTGTGGCGCAAGGATTAGATGAATGGGTCGTTCAATCTCTTCGTGAAAACTTTACTGCGGAATGTACAGAAGTCGGTATGTATTTGGCGATGAGCCGTCAAGCCGATCGAGATGGCCTTCCAGAAGTAGCAGAAGCTTACAAACGCATTGCTTTTGAAGAAGCAGAACACGCCGCTAAGTTTGCAGAGCTTTTAGGTGAAGTGGTTCATGCCGATACAAAGAAAAACTTGGAACTTCGCGTGGCTGCAGAAGCAGGCGCTACAGAAGGAAAGCTTGAATTGGCGACTAAAGCGAAGGAGCTTGGCTACGATGCGATTCATGATACCGTTCATGAAATGTGCAAAGACGAAGCTCGTCATGGTTCTGCATTTCAAGGCTTATTAGGTCGTTATTTTAAGTAATGGAAGAGGGGAGTAATCCCTTTTTTATGCAGACGCACTCAGAAATTCTTCAAAACAAAGGGATACGGCCTTCTGTACAGAGGGTGCGTATCCTTAAGTTTTTAATGCATTCTAAAGAACATCCTACAGTAGAGATGATCTTTAATGCGCTTTTGCCTGAGATGCCTAGCCTTTCAAGAACAACGGTATATAATACGGTTGAGCTTTTTAAAGAAGTTGGTTTAGTGCAAGTATTAGACTTTGGGCGAGGTGTTTTAAGATACGATGGAGATCTTTCGCCGCATTCTCATTTTGAATGTGAAAAATGCGGTGCTGTTTATGATCTGGATATTAAGCCTCAAGAAATATCAAAGAAAATGCCTAGGGGATTCAAAGTACATCAGACGTATTTTTATGTTTTTGGGCTTTGTTCTCAATGCAAAAAAAATGAGAAGAATTAATTCCGCGAAACTTTGATTCAAAATCATCTCGCGAAATTATTCTTTTGAAACATATCAAAAAAATAATCTCGCGAAATGCTAATTCAAAAAATGTGCATCGTGATTTTGCAAAAATGGAGCTAGCGAAAAGTTAATCACAAATCGTAATCTCGCGAAAATATTTGCCTGAATCAAATCGAAAAAGAATCACCTGAAAATAATTGTGAATCAAATAAAAAAATATTTACTCGAAAAAAAATGCCTGAATCAAATAAAAAAATATTTACTCGAAAAAAAATGCCTGAATCAAATCGAAAAAATAATCTCGCGAAAATTATTCGTATGAAACATATCAAAAAAATAATCTCGCGAAATGCTAATTCAAAAAATGTGCATCGTGATTTTGCAAAAATGGAGCTAGCGAAAAGTTAATCACAAATCGTAATCTCGCGAAATTATTCACCCGAAAACTATTATCAACTAATCTTTAATTTTATCTAATACTTTGTTTGGCCCGATGATGAAAAGAACATCGCGTTCTTGTAATATATAGTCGGCCAAATTTCCAAGCTTTGGTTCTATTTCTAAAGGGTCTCTAATCGCGATGACTTGTACGCCATATTTGGAAGTAAGAGAAAGCTCTTTTAAGGATTTCCCAATAAACTTTTCTGGGCACGCAAGCTCAATAATAGAGAACCCTTCCATAAAGGGAAGGTAGTCGAGCATATTGGGGCGATTCATTCTTTCTGCAAGCGAAATAGACATATCTCGTTCTGGGTGGAATATATCAGAAACGCCAAGTTTTTCTAAGATCGTAGTATGAGCTGGGCTTGAACTTTTTGCAATGATGTGCTTTACACCCAGTTCTTTTAAGTTTAAAACAGTGAGTAGTGAGGCTTCTAAATCTTCGCCAATGCAAACGACAACGCTATCTACCTTAGTTAGCGGAAGAGCGGCGAGCTGCTTTTTTCTGGTGCTATCAGCGACAGCTGCCTGAGAAACAGAGGAGGTGATGTCTTGAATTTTTTCGGGGCTTGAGTCTATTACAAGTACATCATGGCCAAGAGCTGTTAAGTGGCGAGCTAAAAAATAGCCAGAGTTTCCAAGTCCAATGACGACAAATTGTTTAGATGACATAGTGTAATCCTTTTATTTTAACCCACCATTATATCTTCTTCTGCAAACCACATTCCAGATTCAGAATCTTGGCGTGCCACAGCAGAAATTAAAAATAATGGTCCCATACGGCCAATAAACATAACAATACAAATTATAATACGACCTGGATCTGTGAGTTGTGGGGTTATGCCTAGTGAAAGGCCACAAGTACTATAAGCACTTGCTACTTCAAATAAGATTTTGATGAAAACGGAACTTTCTTCACCAACAATGGTTGCCGTTGCTGCTTCTGTATGCAAAAGAATAAGCGTCGCTCCTACAAGCACCACAATGGCGATCACAAAAATTCGAACGGCTCGATCTACGGTTTCTTCTGGAATGGTACGCCCTAAAACTTGTGTTTTTTGTCGTCCTAAAAGGCGATTAAAGCCGAGTAATGCAATCACAGCAGCTGTTGTTGTTTTGATACCGCCGCCGCAGCTTCCAGGGTTTGCTCCAATGATCATCATAATGATGACTAAGAAAATGGAGTTCAGGGAAAGCGTTGCCATATCAATAGTGTTTAAACCAGCAGTTCGAGAAGAAATGGAAATGAAGAATGTAGATAGCATTTTATCTATAAAAGATAAGTCTTTGATTGTTGTCGAAGATTCTGTAAACCAAAGAATTAGTCCTCCACCTACAATAAGAAAGAGAGTGCAAAAGGCAGCAATTTTTGTATGAAGAGAAATTCGTTGAAATTCTCTTGTTTTGAGATTGAATAGGTGTTGCATTTCGGTGATGGCTAAAAAACCAAAGCCACCTGCAACGACAAGAATACATGTGGTTGTATTCACAACAGTATTGGTTTGAAAACGCATTAGAGAATCAGGAAACAGAGAAAAACCTACATTACAAAAAGCACTGACCGCATGGAATAGAGAAGAGAAAAAACGATCGTAAGTGTGTAATTCTTTGAATTGTGTAAAATAGATGAGAGTTCCAAACAATTGAAGTAAGAGTGTAAAAGGAATAATGGCTCTTAAAATTTTAGTCGCATCTACATTATTTTCTGTGGTGAAGGTGGATAGTAATACGGATTGTTGATTAAAACCAGGCCTCATTCCCGCAAGTAAAATCAACGTAGTAGAAACGGTCATGATACCAAGTCCACCGATTTCCATGAGAAATAGAATGATCCAATGCCCTTGGTGCGTGTATGCCGTGCCTATATTTAATACTGAAAGCCCTGTGACACAAACTGCAGAACAAGCAGTAAAGAGTGAATCCAGAAAACGAACAGGCTCTGCTTTTGCAAAGGGGAGCGATAATAAGATAGTGCCAAATAAAATTACGGAAATATAGCCGAGTACAACAATTTGAATCGCATTCCAGCGTTTCTTTTTTGTTGCCTTAATTTTAGAGAACGGCATCTCTTCGTATCGTGATAATAACATGAGAAAAAATTTATAAAAAAATAGGGCTGCCTAAAAAAAGAATAAAGACTACATTTGTGAAGTGAGTCGTTTACGTTCCATTTTCATGCCTTTGGCGATTATTTTAGGTATACTCCTACCTCAAGCACATGTTTTATCTTTTTTGATGCCCTATTTGATCGGTATCATGATGATTCTGACTTTTGCATCTAGAGTGCCTCGTCAAGAACACGGAGAAACTTTCGGGATCGTTTTAAAATCTTCTCTAATGAGTCTTCTTTTAATTGTTCTCTTGTATTTCACGTATCGCTTTTTCAATTTACCCAAAGAGTTTTTTCTTGCTGGCTTGATTATTGTTTTAGCTCCTCCTGCAAATGCAGCTCCTGCGATGGCTAAAATCCTTGGTGGAAATTCGATCTTAGCTTTGAAAATATTTATTTCTGGTCACGTGATTGCTTGTATTTCGATTCCTTTACTATTTGGCTATTTCACAAATACGGATGAAAGCTTTATAGGCATGTCTAAGCAGATCTTTGGTTCTATTCAACCAATCATCACGATTCCTCTTTCGATTGCCTTTGGCCTCCGCGCTTTTTACCCTGAGATCGCTAGACGGATTGTTTCTTTTCAAAAATATACTTTAGTGGTTTGGATGGTTTCTGTCTTTATCATTATTGCAAAAGCTAGCTACGATATTCGTGAAATGGGCTTTATGTCTTTATGGGAAAGCGGTATGTTCCCTCTATTGGGTGGGCTCTCTTTATTTTTATGCGTATTTCTTTTCTTCATGGGCTGGCTTTCTTCGAGAAAAAAACATCCTATTGAAGGGGCGCAAAGCATGGGACAAAAAAACACCACGCTTATTATTTGGATTACTCAAATGTACGCAGGGCCAATAGCTGCGATTGGGCCAGTTTTTTATGTTGTTTGGCAAAACTTAGTTTTAAGTTACATGAGCCGAGGCAAAAAGAATAAAAAAGATTAACGAAGAATTGATTCGTAAACTTCAATTTGGTTTTTAATGATGGGTTCCCAGGAGAAGTATTTTCTGATATGGGCTCGCGCACCAGTAACTAGCTTTTGAGACAAAGCTTCGTCGGATTCGAGCTTTAAGAAGGCATCGGTAAGAGCGTCGCTATTTTTAGCTTCTACAAGAAGGCCTGTTTCATGATCGATAATCACATCGGGAATGCCGCCAACATTAGAGGCAACAACAGGAAGGGCATATTCTATGGCTTCAATCAGCACAACGCCTAAGCCTTCTGTATCGCCCTTCTGATCGACGATCGCGGGCAAAACAAAGACATTCGCTTTTTGATATTCTTCTTGTAGTTCTTTGGAAGAAAGTTTCCCTGTGAAGACAACCGTCTCGGGAGCGATTTCTTTTGCTTTTTCCATTAAAGAAGAGGTCAAGTCGCCAGCACCTGCAATACGTACTTCAAAACGCGAAGGATCTAATTTTGAGGCTGCTTCTATTAAATAAATTAGACCTTTTCGCTCAATGTGACGGCCTACAAATAAAATGCGAAATTTATTTTTTACAGGATGCAATTCTGTACTTACTTGAGAAGATAAAGTCGTTCCATAAGGGCTACAATACACCTCTGTTTTTCGAAGGGCATTTATTTTTTGAGCGGTAAAATGACTGTTTGCAAAAACGGCTTGACTTTGGCTTAAGATAAAGCGAAGGACAGGAGCGACCCAAGCATGCTTTCTAATTAAAAGAAGCTCGGCGCCGTGAAAGTTCAAAAGCATCGGGATTTTAAAAAGCTTAGAAGCACCAAGTGCAATTAAACCATGAGGGAATGGCCAGTGAACATGGAGAAGATCAAACTTTTCTTGGCGACACAACTGCAAGCATTTTATAAAACCACTAATAATATAGGGAATCGCAAGCAACTGCATCCAGGGCTTGTTAGCCATTTTAGAAGGAGCCCCTTCATCATGTGTTAAATTTTCTAAAGAGGGTTTGGCATAGCGAAAACGGTGTACTGGAATCCCGTCAATTTCGTGCGATTTTAACCCTTGATAAGAAGGGCAAAGGATTTGAACTTGAACTCCAGCTTCTTTTAGCTTTTTTACAGAGGTACGTAACCACGGGACTTCTGAATCTTCATCAAAGCGCGGGTAAACAGATCCAATGATTAAAACTTTCATGTGGACTTTTCTTCCCCATTAGGTTTGGGAATGACAAAGTCTTTTAAGCAGGCAGGGTAAACAAAAGCCCTAGTCCCTTTTTGAAGCGTATTAGAGATATCTCCAATTGTCAAACGACAAAATTCACTGATGCGACCTTGAAGTCGAATCCACCCTTCCATTTTTGAATCGAGCAATAGAAGTCCAATTCCTGCATCGTCTTGTAAAAAGCCAAGAACGTCTGAACCCCTTTTCTTGATGGCCATGCTACGTAATGCGGCTTCCCAAAATGCAAGCTCTTCTGTGTCGTCTTTTAGAGTAGCTTTGATTCTATTAAAATCCATTTCGACATAAACAAAAGAACTTTTATATTCATCCGTTCGGACAATCTCTTCCTGGATACGCAGTTCGAAGAACTCCGCAGGATATAGAATTAAGTCATATTTATGGTTTTTAATCCCATTGAAGATAATTTTCTTCATCATAATATTAGAATTTAGTCTATTTTATGAGTATGCAACGATTGCTTAAATTAAAAAAAGCGCTGAAGAGCAGCTTTATTACCACATCTGTTGAAGTTTTACGCTCTACAAAAGTGCCCATAAGGTATCGAACCTTAACTCCTGAAGAAATCGAAACTCTAGAAAAAAACGGAAATCGATGCGATGACTGGTCTCTAGTTTCTGTGGAACCCAATTTTTCACCTGAGAGAATCAATCAATCCATTTTTGTAGGCGAGGTCCGTTTACCTGCATTTTTTGGAACAGTTTTGCTTCCTGGAGACGTCTCTTTTCCAACTGGGATTTACTATAGCTTAGTTCATAATTGTACGATTGAAAATGCGCTCGTTCATCGAGTGGCGATGCTTTCTAATGTTCTTGTGCGTTTTGGTGCTGTGCTTCAAAATGTAGGGTCGATCGTTTCTAGTGGGAAAATTAGCTATCAGACAGGATCCGATATTGTCATAGGTAATGAAATGGGTGGTCGTCCGTTGTACGTTTTCCCAGATATCACCGATGAGTTGATTGACGCTCAATTGCTTCAAAAAATGAATGAAGAAGTACAAGGATCGTTTGCTGAGTTGATTAATACTTGGCGTCAAGAAGTCTCTTTACCTTTTGGCGTTGTAGATAAAGGCGCTGTGATTTCAAATACGAATATTGTCCGCAATAGCTGGATAGGCCCTCACGCGAGAATTGAAGGGGCGTCTAAAATCAGAAATACAGTCGTGCTCAGTAGCCTTGAAGAACCTTGTAATATTTATGATTCTGTAATTATTGAAAACTCCAATGTGCAAGAAGGCGTTAAAGTACATTCTGGAGCATTAGTTAAAAATTCTGTTTTAATGAAACGAGTGAAGGTTGGGAATAAGGCCATTATTAATTCTTCGATTATTTCTTCATGTTGTCATATTGAAGAAGCCGAAGTAACGTGCTCTTATGTAGGGCCTCTTACTCAGATGCATCATCACTCACTTTTAATCTCTACGCTTTGGCCTATGGGCGGTGGCAATTTAGGCTATGGTGCCAATGTGGGGAGTAATCATACGGGGCGTAGGCCAGACCAAGAATTGTATGCGGGTCAAGGCTTGTTTTTTGGTTTGGGTGTCAATATCAAATTCCCAGCGAATTTAAAAGATTCTCCTTTCTCGATCATTGCGACAGGAGTCACTTGCGAGCCACAGCGTTTAATGTTCCCGTTTAGTTTGATCAAGAAAGGGACGCATAGCGATCCTTCGAAAAGCTTTTTGAATGAATTAATCCCTGGTTGGAACTATGCGAAAAACGCATACGCATTAGATCGGAATTTCTATAAGTATAGCATCCGTGGTAAAGGTTTTGTGGACGTTTCTTTTGGAGCTCTATCTCAATCAGAATTAGTCAAAAACGTTTTTGACGCCTACCAAAGGCTTCAAGTGAAAACGATCAAAGACGTTTATTTAAAAGAAGATATTCTTGGTTTAGGGAGTAATTACCTCAGAGAAACGGTGCGTCAAAATGCACTCAAAACGTACCGTGAGTTTTTAGAACGATTTGTTTTAGATGCTTGTGTTTCGGCTATGGAAGCGGATTCTAGCTTGTTAATGGAATCTCCAAAAGATTTTCGAAAGAGCTTTTCAGGGGAAGTACTTCGAGAGATTACAAAAGACTGGGCTTTCCCAGAAACCGTCGCCGACTTGTTGAAAAAATATAAGGCTTTAGAAAAAGAATGGTTTGATTGTGTATTCAAAGGTCTAGATCGAGACGCTGTGCGTGGTCGAGAGATTTTTGATGATTACGATGAAGTTCATTTGCCAGATAAGGCTTTCATAGACTTTGAAAAGCAACGGATCGAAGAGTCAAACAAAAGAGTGGCTTTGCTTTCTAAAGAACTTCGCTTAGAAGCCTAAGGCACAAAATGTTTTTTTGGCTAGTTGTTTTATTAGGAATAGAATTCGTTTTCCGAGTGGCTTTAGAAATTCGGGAAGCGCGTCTTTTCTCTCGCAAAAATCGATTTGCGCTCTTTCGAGTGATTCCTTTTATAAACGATTTCGTCCCGTTTCCAGAGAATCGGGATCAAACAGAAATAAGCAATCCCTTTGTTAAGTTTCATGAAGAAGTACACGAAAAACTACATCATTCAATGACACGGCTTTTATTAAAAGGCGTTTTTTTCTTTCTAAGTATTTTGGGGATTTTTTATGTGATTGGTCAGTTGAGAATGTCTTTAGTGGAAGTGGTGATTCTCTTTCATTTGGCTTTATTCTTTTTGCAAATTCCTTACCACTATTATATATGGCAGCAAGAATTTGAAGCCGATGCTTATGCGGCTAAAAAAACAAGCATCACTCAGGCTAAAAAGCAGTTTCGCTTACTTGCAAATCAAGAGATTCCTTACAGCACTTTTTTCGCGTTACTTTATAGAGAACATCCTCCTGCTGCACTACGCCTAAAAAAAGTCATTTCTAAGTTTTCGTAATTTTTTTACTGTCGTTTTTTACGAAACGCTCATTTGAAAAGCCTGTCCATTTTCGCTGGGATTATTTTCACGAGAATCATTTCTTGAACTCGTTACTTGAAATTTGTTTTGCGAGATTAATATCGTAAGACACGCTTTTTTGTGTGATATTCGTTATCGCGAGACTAATTACTTAAAAAAAGGTTGCGATGCCCTATTTCTTTTTTTACTTTATGGCTAGTGTTCTGGAGGAAAAATGAGAAAATATATCGTCATTTTATTTTATATCTTGTGTGGATGTCAAGGGAATACAACTTCTGATGATGAATTAGCTAAAAATAATCCAATGGCTTTTTCTGTTTTACTAGCGATGTTTGAACAGGAAAGTGCCCCTGATTTTGATTCGAATGTTTTAGCATATGCAAAAATACCTGCCTTTGACGATGATTCTGCGGGCATAAATCCATTACCATTTAATGATATCGTTACTTATTTTCCTAAAACCGCATCGTTAATTTTGAAGCATAAAAAATGCGACTTCTATATAATAAAGCAAAAAAAGGATAACTCAAATTCTTTTGATGTTCTTCATTCTATTTCGCCAGAGGGTGCTTTGATATATCATTTTGTGCCTACGACTCCAAAGGGAGATGTTTGTAAAGCTATTCGCTCTGTTGATTATTGGGCGTTTTTAGTCGAGGATTGTTCTCGTACTTTAAATCAATCAATTCCGATTCGTTATAAGACGCATGAAAGTTCTTCATGGAAATGTGATGATGTAATCCCTTTTAATACCCAAGAGGAATGGATTTCACCTTCTATATTGAAAATTTAATGCGTTTTTTGGGGCAAAACGGTTAATTCATTTTAATTCGATGCATATTGGCAGAAACGACTATTCGAAGTATTACGGTGAAATTTACAGAAATAATTTGTGAATTTAATTCATACTTTTTGATGAAAAAACTTTTTCAAAGTATTCCTTAAAAATGCTTATTGGAAAAGTTCTGTGAAAAAGAGAAGTCTTAAATTAGTTGGTATTTATTACGGAGTATTTTTATGTAGAAACGACAAATCGATACTTTTTACATAATTCAGATTCAAATCTTAAAATGATACCTTTTGTTACATATTTTGAAATTGTTTTGAATAAATTAGCATGTAGCACCCTTTTTACACAGAAAATAAAATGAGGTGTTTATTAAGTGCCTTTTTTTGAGTATTTTAAGAACATGAAATACCTTACCTATACTTTATGGATAATATTTTTAGCCTCTTCGCTTGTCTTTTCTCGCCCAGCAAAACCTGGTGTGATTTCTGTAAAACAATCAGATAGTTCTAGTCTTTCTATCCGTGAGTTTGGTGATGAACATTATCATTATACGACTACGGAAGATGATTATTTAATCGTTAAAAATGAAAAAGGTATTTATGTTTATGTTGATGAAAATGGATCCCCTTCCAAAATTGAAGCGAAAAATAAAGAGAAAAGAACAGCTAATGAAAATACCTTCTTAAAAGGGATCGATCAAAAAAAGGTAAAGGCAAAACATAAAAGTAAGAGGCCGAGTTCTTATCCACAGCAAGATAGAAAGCTTAATTTTAATCGCCAAAGTCGATCAATAGATGTCTCTACAACAGTACCGCAATTATTAAAAAGACCAACGGCAAAATTATGGACAGCAGGAGAACGATACATTCCTGTTCTTTTAGTATCTACTTTAGATAAGGCGGCAGGAGATTCCGCCCTTTTTCATCGTTTTCTAAATGAGCCTGGCTTTTCTGAACAGGGAAATATTGGAAGTCTCAGAGACTATTTTTTGATTTCTTCAGATAGTTTATTTAAACCTCACTTTGATGTATTCCCTATTCAGCTCAATAAAAAATTAACAGATTATGTGAATGGTGGAGATTTTTTAGAAGGTCAGTTTATTAAAGAGGCTATTGATTTAATGGTTCAGAAGCCCTATTTTTCTGGATCTAAGTACTGCCTCAGCGAAACAACAGTCGATGGATTTCTTTTTCTTTTTCCAGGAAAAGAAGAAGACGCTCTAAAAATACATGAAGATTTTTGGGGACATCAATATTGGATGGAATGGAATGGATCTACTTTTAATTATAAGCCTTACCAAGCGGGAGGTTTTTCTTTTAATACCTATGCTTTTTTAGCACAAAAAGAAGATGGGAATGAATCCAATTTAAATGAATTAGGCATTTTGGCTCATGAGTTTAGTCATGTCATGGGTTTATCCGATCTTTATGCTTATGATTCTAATAATAATTTTATTTCTGGCCCTAATCCTTGGGATGTGATGACGCAAGGGATGTATAATAGTAACGGTCGAAAACCTCCTAAATATTCTGCTTTTGAACGAGAATCTATGGGATGGCTAACTTTAACTGAGCTTTCAGCGAGTGACGAAATTTATTCACTAATGCTTTTAGATAAAATGGAAGCTTATTCTGTTACGAATCCAAAAAATAATAATGAATATTATGTGATCGAATACCGCCCTAAGGTAGGTTTTGATTCAGGAATCAACAATACGGGTGTATTAGTTTGGTATATAGACTATGATAGTAATGTTTGGGATAACAATAACCCTAATGATGATCCTAGTCACCAGCGTGTGGCAGTTAAAGAGGTTCTTTTAGGTACTCAGTCAAGTAAAACTTCTTATTCTCCTTTTACTTTTTATGACGATTCCTCTTCTACAGTGCCAGGCATTTTTTCTTTTATAAAAGGCACAGGGGATAAGGTTTGTTTTACAACGAATAAAAATAAAATGGGCTTTGTTTGTGAAGAATCTTCTTCGAGTGTGATTGCGTCTTCTAGCTCGGTCGAAGAATCTTCTAGTTCAGCGACGGTATTGATAGAAAATCATT
>Ga0123334_1005285_pt1 | contig 12571 bp, 8 predicted proteins | sample BiotimSIPDNA_FD_89706 | JGI IMG/M metagenome (GOLD analysis project Ga0123334, IMG submission 89706) | Anaerobic biogas reactor microbial communites from Washington, USA - Biogas_R1 time_0 SIP DNA | ecosystem: Engineered > Bioreactor > Anaerobic > Unclassified | place: Washington, USA | collected... | reverse complement strand
GGTGTAGTTGATCCAGGTGTGATCGGCCAGCAGTCGGCCGGAGAGATCGCGGACGTGCCTGAGCAGGATGGTCTTTCCGCTGCACCCCCTGCCCCTGTAAGTTCCGTACTGCCAGAAGACGGCGGTCAGTGTGACCCTTCGCCCGGCAAGCCCCTGGAGATTGGTTCTCATGTTCTGATACCTCCTGATGAATAGTGTATACCAGGACCGAAACATTAACAACTTCACGTGAATTTAGTGAATAGTGTGAACACAATGAACAACCAGCCCCTCGCCGGGGGCCTGCGTGACGTCGTCCACATCATCCCCCTCGGCCACGAGATCGACCGGGCGGTGGCGCCGTTCACGAAGAACAAGGCCGACCGCGCCTACATCCTCGCCATCCCGCCGGACGCCGACCTCGACCCCGGGATGGTCAAAAAACAGCATTACTTTGTCGGCCGGGTGACCGGGAGACTGCAGGAACTCGGGATTGCCGTGACGTTCGTCCCGGTCGCGATGTTCGACATCCTGGATGTCCTCAAAGTAGTCTCGTTCCTTATCCGCACCGAGAAGGAGGCCGGGAACGCCGTCTATGTCAACATGTCCTCCTGCGGGCGGAAGACCTCGGTCGCGGTGACGCTCGCCGCGATGGTGCACGAGGTCCCGCTCTACTACGTCAGCGCTGACCGCTATGCGACGGGCGGCGGCGAGGAGGAGTGCGAGCACGGTCTCTCGATCGTCGAGAACGTCAGGACCGAGGTCTTCCAGCGCTTCAGGATCATGATGCCGAAGCCTGAGAACGTCATGCTCCTCGTCGAGCTCCTCCAGCGCAAGGAGAGCGGCGGTGATGGGATGACGAGCGAGGAGATCATCGGGTTCTTCCACAGCATCGGGGTCCACGGCTACGAGGAGGAGAAACTGCACACGGCCGAGCGTGACGCGTATCAGCGGGCCAAAAAGAAGCGGGCGCTCTTAAACCGGATGAACCGCGGCTACCTCAGGGAGCTCGAGGAGCAGGGCTACGTGGAGCGGCGGTGGCAGGGTCGGAACTTCTCGATCCAGGTCACGAAGGCGGGGGAGCATATTGCGTGCGTGAGTGGATTGATCCCCTGTTCGGGGGTGTGAGGGGACAGGTCGTGCCCGTGGCAGGTGCGTATACCTGCCCGTCGCGCTGGTGAACCTGCCGGGCAGGCTCATGATTGATTTATATGGGATCTGTGGTGGAATTCGCAAACTTACCTTTCCAGGCAGAATCATTTGCCTTCAGAAGTGGCTTTAGAATCCTAAATATTAGATGTGAAGCGAATATCGCTATTATAGATGCAGTGTGTGACATTCCCTGCGGGTTAGAAACCCAACTATAACCTATAGAGGTTTTACGAAAAGGCAGTCATAGATGAGACAAGCAGATTCGTTTTACACTTTTCGTAGAGAAAAGACTTTAGGACAACATCTTCAGATAGATCTAAATGCTCTGGCGGGTCAGCACATACAAAGGGCGAGAAACCCATTCACAGACTCTCTGCAAATAGGAAGGTATGTATAGAGAGACTGTTACTATTTCATTCGTGGAAGCATGTCTGCAATAATCGGCGTAATAGCGATCGCTTTTTTGATATTGGGAATATTACTCTTCTTCGGTCTCCGTTCTTTGCAGAAGCAGACCGACACGACTCTTCATTCCCCAGATGGTAGCAAAAAACTTGATAAACCCCAGAATACAGGGATTCCAGACTCTAAAGAGGTCACAACCAAGGTTGTTCCCCCTCCCCCTCGCATCTCATCGGTTCGTGTGGTGACACCAACTGCCGTTCTGGATGCAAAGAGAACGGTTACACAAATTTCGCAAGATTCAAAGGACAACACTCTTCTCTGGGCCGGCATGGAAACACCCATTACAGTACACGGGTACGCCATCCAAAATCCCCTCGTTTATTGGTCGCGTGGTAGTGTCTCTCCTGATGAGGCCTCCTGCCTAGACATAACACTGCCGGTCGGTCAATCCTGTAACCCCGATACCCCTCCTCTGCCCTACTGGCCATGCTACTCTCAGCTCACCCCAGATCAGAGGGCGAGATATCTCCTATGGCTCTCTACCGGCAAGGATAGTGATCTTGAAGAGATTGGCTACGCCTTCCTCTACTTCTACGGGCTAGAGAAGCGGGCACTCATCGATAAAAGGGATCTTGACATCATCGTGCCAGAGGTACAGCGCCTTCTGGAAAGATATCGTGCTTCACGTTCGTTCAATGCCTATCTGGGAAGTTTTATCGCTTATATGGCTGCCCTAAGGCTAGAGAACTTGTCCGAGGGCGACATCAGGGAGTATTTCTCCGACATGACCACACTAACCGAATCGATGACGATGGTTGGTCTTGCCTGGTATGCTCAAAAAGGAAAGCCTCTCCCATGGCAACTAGCATACAGCGTCGCACGGCATTTCTCTGGAGTAAATATTCCCTCCGCCGTCAAGAAGGAAAACTCATATCTAGAAAAATTGTTCCAAGCGCGCTACCTCTCCATGTTTAGTGGCGGTCTCAGCGTTGTTCCAGCAAAAAATCCCTATCGACTGGAATATAAACCAGCCAGTCCGAGCATTCTCACGAATCATTCCAACATACCAGGTAAAACTGTGCCCACCATTGAACCCTGCCCGATTCCCAATCCACTTGGGCGCAAAAAGCAGTTCAGCAACCTGTTTTCTCTCTTGGATAACTGTGTGCAGGATGTCAAACCGTTTGTAACACAGCTTTCAAAAGGTAAAGGAGCCATTACCTGGCAGACATATGCTTCCCTGCCAGAAGAATTGAGAGCAACGATCCCTCACCCCGATCAAGATGCATGGGACCGCCTTTTCGAAGAGCATCGGCAGGAAAAAACGTGGGCACTCGTTACCACCTCATCCCTCGCCGAAGTGATCGGGCTTGAAAACCGCTATCGGCTTACCGTAGTGCAAAGTAGGAACCTCGTTCAGACCGCACGTGATGGCGGGTATATCATCCTCCCTGACATCCGTCATGCGGGGAACAGTTATCAGTGGGATGAAACTCTCGCGCTCCTTCCACTCCCTGCAGATAGCAAAGGGGATCTAAGCCCATCATTTCCATCATATGCCTTGATGCTTGAGTTAGGTGTGGGTATTGCAGCCTCGGACGGCTATATTGACCCCACAGAACAGGCGCATTTACATACATTTTTCGAAGAGAACTTTGTGCTATCTAGCTTTGAGAAACAGTGCCTTGAGGCACTTGAAGATCTCTATTACCAGAAACCACCCTCACTAACACGGTTGGGTAAAAGGTTAAAAGAGGGCCTCGATCCCGACACTCGTCTCTCGGTTGCTCGGTATCTCGTCGGGATGACCACGGCTGATGGAATCATTGACCCCAAAGAGAAAAAGAATCTTGACCGGATCTTCAAAGCAATGGAGATCGAAGAGGGATATCTGCACTGGCTCCTGGCCCGCTCAGGAAAGGTTGATCCTGCCGACGCCCCGGTTGTTGTTCATAGCGGGACAGAGTATACTGATGGAGAATCCATCCCTCTTCCTGGGACCGAGATTGCGCCATCTTTTGCCATCGATGAGAGCGCTGTTGCCAAAATTCAGACTGAGACTATGGAAGTATCAGCAATTCTCGATAAGATCTTCACGAAAGAGGAAACAGACTCTGGAGGCTTCGTGCTTGGAGGAGAGAATGAGCCTAAGAATATCAGGATACATGAGACATCCTCTTCAGAGTATTTCTGTATGGAAGGACTCCAGCCCCGCTATGTTCCAGTGCTTGAGAAACTTCTCACCGCCGAGGTCTGGACAAGAGATGAGTTTGTTCACCTCGTCCAATGCCATAACTGCATGCCTCAGGCAACGCTCGAAGCGATTAACATCTGGGCAGAAACAGAACTGGGAGATTTTCTCCTTGAAGATGATGATGGTTCGGTAAGAGTAGACCGCGATCTAATCGAATCGTGAATGGTGGAGTGATATGGTTCAAATAAAGCTGCGTGAACGAAGCGCAATTATTCAGTCTTTGCTCGCAGGTGTTGTCCCCAAAGTAGGCCTCCAGCATATTCAAGTCGGAAGAAAAGATGAGATCAATGCGATCATCACTGATCTCGATCGTATTATCGATGATGGGGCCACAATTCGCTTTATCGTTGGCCGTTATGGATCAGGAAAAAGCTTTTTTCTGAACCTATCCCGTCTTGTTGCATTGGAGAAAAAGTTTGTAGTGGTTCAAGCAGACATCACTCCTGACCGTCGCCTGCATGCCACAGGAGGTCAGGCAAAGGCACTTTATACCGAGTTGATGCACTCCATGGCCACTCGTGCAAAACCTGAAGGGAGAGGACTTCCGAGCGTGATTGAGCGCTGGATTTCAGATCTCGACCATCGCCTCAGGCGGGAAGGAAAAAGCGACGAAGAGATTATTCGTGCAATTCATCATGAACTCCGACCACTTCAGGATTTTGTCAGCGGGTATGACTTCGCAAGTGTTCTCGGGCGGTATTATGAGGGGTTCCAGCGAGGTGACGATGCTCTCACCGCATCGGCCATCAGGTGGCTATCAGGTGAGTATGAAACAAAGGGAGAAGCGCGTGATGATCTCGGAGTCAGGACGATCATAAAAGACCAGAACATCTATGATTATCTCAAACTCTGGGCAGCTTTTGTTAGGATGGCTGGGTATGCAGGGCTCATTGTCAGTCTCGATGAAATGGGGGTGCTCTCTCATCGTCTTAACAGTACACAGGCAAGAAACGCAAATTATGAGATGCTTCTCCGCATCGTGAATGACTGCCTTCAGGGCAGTGTCTCAGGCATCGGGTTCATCTTCGCAGGAACAGATGAATTTCTTGCCGACTCACGTAGGGGAATCGCAAGTTATGAGGCTCTGGCATCCAGACTCCGTGAAAATGAGTTTGCCATCAACGGATTGATAGACACATCCGGGCCGGTAATCAAGTTGAATAACCTAACAGCAGAAGATCTCTTTGTTCTCTTTCACAATATCAGGAACGTATTCGCCAAAGGTGACCCATCTCAGTATCTACTCCCTGACGATGGCCTCATCCAGTTTATGGGGTATTGCTCCAATGTGCTGGGAGCCGAGTTCTATCAGACCCCTCGTGACGCCGTGAAGAAGTTCGTCGGGTTACTTTCTGTGCTCGAACAGAACCCCGGTACGAAGTGGGAAGAACTCCTTTCAGGACCGTCCTCTAAAATGTATACAGATGAGTCCAAGGATGAGAAGGCGAGTTGTAGAGACGATGACCTTGTGACGTTCAGATTATAGGAGGAGAGACAACTGACGAGAGATGCCTTTTCCTTGCTTCATCCAGCAATTCAACAGGAATTGTATAGAATGCGCTGGAACAAACTGCGCCAGATTCAGGTTGAGGCTATCTTTGCGGTCAGTAACAGTACGGATCATCTGATCATTTCTGCAGCGACCGCATCAGGCAAGACAGAGGCAGCCTTTCTCCCCATCCTCTCTGCCATCATTGCGCGAAGGGAGAAAGGGGTCCAGGCACTCTATGTTGGTCCGCTCAAGGCTCTCATTAATGACCAGTTCAGACGTCTTGAGGAACTCTGTGATGCAGCAGAGATCCCTGTCTTCAGGTGGCATGGAGACGTAGGGAGTGCGCAAAAAAAGCGATTCCTGGCGGAACCATCGGGAGTACTACTGATCACACCTGAGTCAATTGAGTCTCTCTTTATTAACCACTCCTCCCAGTTGCCTTCCCTCTTCCACTCACTCCCTTTCATCGTCATCGATGAGGTACATGCCTTCATCGGAACAGAGCGAGGTATGCACCTGAAAAGCCTTCTCACAAGAATTGCCCAGATCAGTGCAATAACACCCCGTATCATTGGTCTTTCAGCAACATTGGGCGATCTTCCCGCCACACAAAGGTGGTTATCACCCAGAAATCCAGAACGTGTGCAAATTATATTAGATAAAGGCGGAGAGAAGGACATCTCATTCCTCATCAAAGGATATCTCTTTGACTCAGCCTCTGAAGGCGATAAGAATGAGGAACCAGCCCTGATGAAACTCTCTGAAGATGTTATTCACCATTTTTACGGTAAAAATAGCCTGATCTTCATTAATAGTCGCTCAAACCTGGAACTCTATACCGATCGAGTGAACCGAACCCTCAAAGAAGCAAAATTACCCAACTTATTTAGAATCCACCATGGCTCCCTCTCAAAATCTGAGCGGGAGGAAACCGAGACGGCCCTGAAGTCAGGGCATCCGACAGCAACATTCTGTTCGAGCACTCTTGAACTCGGCATCGACGTCGGGGATGTTTCCCGGGTCGGACAGATCGGAGCCCCTTGGTCAGTGCACTCCCTCTGCCAGCGCCTTGGAAGAAGCGGTCGAAGGGAGGGGGCTACGTCCGTCATGATTATGTTCATCCACGAAGCGCACAAGAAGGAGACGGATCTCGTCGACCAACTCTACCCCTCACTCCTCCGTGCGCTCGCTCTCTTCGAGCTCATGCTCGACAAGTGGTGTGAGCCCCCCAAAACCGATCTGCCGCATTACTCTACCTTTATTCAGCAAATTCTTAGTGTCATCACTGAGAGGGGTGGCGCTGGGGCAGCTACACTCTATGATGTACTTGTGGCAAAAGGAGCCTTTACTTGGGTGACACAGTCGGAGTTTATTAGTATCCTGCGGAGCATGGCTGACGCCGATCTTATTGAGCAGGATGCAGGAGGACTGCTTATTTTAGGGTTACAGGGAGAGCGAATTGTGCGCCGTATGGACTTTTATGCCTGTTTCCAGACAGAACCTGGGATAAGAGTGCTCTGGAAGAGCAAACAGATTGGTAGCATTGCATATACCTTCGGCATAGAAAACTTGCAGCATCTGATCCTCGCGGGGCAACGCTGGGAAGTCCTCAATGTAGATCTGGACAGGAAAGAAATCACAGTTCAACCATCCAGCGGAGGCAAGGTACCATATTTCCCCGGTAGCGGAGAAGCTAATACTCACCCAACTATCCACCGAAAGATGCGTCACTTGCTCCTTTCAGATAATATCCCGGTGTACCTCGACACACCGGGCAAAGCACTCCTCGCTTCGGCTCGATCTACTGCTAGGGCCGTGGAAATCGCGGATTATGACCTTATACCGGTGTCAAACGGCACCTTCTGGTTCCCCTGGGCAGGTTCGGCGGCTCTACGCACCCTTCGAATTCTTGGATCTTGTTATGGAGGTTTTGACATTCGTGAAAAAGATATTGCTCTCTTCTTTGAAGGCGCAGACTCCAATGAGATTTTGCACTTTTATACAGAGATTCTATCCAACGCTCCCCCAGAAACAGAAATTGCACAAAAATACGACGATCTGATCACAGAGAAATACGATCGATACATACCAGCAGATCTGCTTGCAATAGATTTTGCCAAGAAATACCTCGATATAGCGGTTGCTCCACCCAGAACAGTTGCCCCGTTTGGATCTGAAGATGTGTAAACCCAGTTAACGACAGGGAATAGGTACGGTTGTAATTTCATTGGACGAAGAAAAAGTGGTTTCCCCTCGGCGTTGCTAACGATGAGAAGGCGTTTACTGACAGCGAGATCATTTCAATACCTCTACGCCGCCTTGTTCCTGACGCTCACCTTCTCCGACTCCTCGTACTCGACGCACTCCTCGAGCGCCTCCTTCCCGACCGCCTGCTCGGCGGCGCTGATCGTGACCTTCGCGATCTTAACAAAGACCTCCGGATAGCGCTCGTAGAACCGTTCCGTGACGATATGACGCCGCCGGCTGATCTCCGTCGCCAGAGCATAGGCCTCGTTCTCCCGGATGCCCGTCTCGCGTGCTCGCGCGAGCAGCGCTTTATGGAGGTCTTCGGCCCGGCGGAGCTCCTCGCGCAGCTCCCGGATGTACCCCTGCAGCGCATAGGCCTCTTCGAGGAGGAGGTCGTCGGGGATCTTGTCGGGGTCCGCCGGGGCGACCGGTTGCGCGGACGGCAGAGATCCGCCGGGCTCCCCGCCGGGGCGTGCCGCTGCACCCCCGGCATCCGGCACCGGAGGCCGGCAATTCCCGATCGCGGCGACGAAGATCTCGCCGAACCTCTCCAGTTTCGCACTCCCGACGCCGGGAATGGCTGCAAACTCTTCAAGCGTCTGCGGATACCGGCGGGCCATCTCTTTTAAGGTCCGGTCGTGGAAGACCACGTAGGGCGGGACGCTCAGGTCATCCGCAAGCCTTTTCCGGACGCTTCGCAGCTCCTCAAAGAGTTCTGCGTCAAAGGGCCTCTCGTCCGGGCCGTTCCCACGGTCGCGGGCCCGGGAATCCTCCGGCCTCGCGAGCCGCACGCTCTCGCCGCCGGAGAGGACGGCCCGGCTCCGCACATTCAGAGTGACGACCGGGTACTTCCCGGAACTCTGGTCGAGGTAGCCCGTCGCTATGAGTTGCCGTATGAACGAAGACCACTGATTGCTTGAATACTCGCTCCCGGAGTTGTACGACGGCAGATCCTGGTGGCCTCTCGCGAGCACCCTGCTGCTCTTTGAGCCGGCGAGGATATCTGCGATGTGTGTAATGCCGAACGGTCCCGGCAGCCCGGAGATGCAGCGCACGATCTTCTCGGCGATCTCCCGCCCGTCGATGAACTCGTCCGGCTGCAGGCAGATGTCGCAGCCCCCGCACGGCACCCCGGTGAAGGTCTCGCCGAAGTACCTGAGGAGGTACTCCCGGCGGCACCGGGTGGTCTCGCAGAAGGCCGCCATATCGTTGAGTTTCTGCACGGCGACCGGGTAGAGGTCCGGCCGGTCCAGGCTGTCCCGCTCGAGCATGACCTGGTTCTTTCGCCGGTCCCCCGGGCTGTAGAAGAGGATGCAGTCGCTTGCTTCGCCGTCCCTCCCTGCACGCCCGGTCTCCTGCGCATACGCCTCCAGACTCTTTGGCATGTCGTAGTGGATGACGAACCGGACGTCGGGCTTGTCGATCCCCATCCCGAAGGCGTTCGTGGCGCAGACCACGTCGATCTCGTCGCGGATGAACTGCTCCTGCACCCGGTGGCGGTAGTTGTCCGGCAGGTCCGCGTGGTAGGGCAGGGCCCGGACCCCGTCGTTGCGCAGCCGCTCGGCGATCTCTTCCGTCCGCTTCTTACTTGAGAAGTAGACGATCCCCGACCGGTTGGGGTTGCTCCTCAGGTAGTCGATGAGTTGAGGATACGCGTCTTTCTTGCCGGCAACGGTATACCGGAGGTTCTCGCGGTTGGAACTCCCGACGTAGACCGCAGGGTCCGCGAGGCTGAGCTGCCGGATGATGTCCTGCCGGACCTCGGGGATCGCGGTCGCCGTCAGGGCAATCATCGGGACCTCCGGGAACTGCTCTTTTAAGACGCTCAACTGCCGGTACTCCGGCCGGAACTGGTGGCCCCACTCGGAGATGCAGTGCGCCTCGTCGACGGCAACGAGGGTCACGCCCGACTCGCGGAGGGCGGCGAGGAACCGGGGCTGGACCACCCTCTCGGGCGAGACGTAGAGCAGGCGGAGCCGGCCCGCCTCGAGGTCCGCGAGGGTCTTCACCATCGCGTCGTAGGGGAGCGTGCTGTTCAGGGTGGCCGCAGGGACCCCCTGCGTCACGAGGGTGTCGACCTGATCCTTCATGAGCGAGATCAGGGGCGAGACGACGACGGTGAGCCCGCCCGTCACGAGAGCGGGGAGCTGGTAGCAGAGGGATTTGCCCCCGCCGGTCGCAAGGACGGCGAGGACGTCTCTCTTCCGGAGGATATCGCGGACGATCTCTTCCTGGAAGGGGAGGAACGAGGTGTAGCCGTAATAGTGCTCGAGGGCTGCGTAGAGGGGGTCCATCAGAAGAGTGGGTTCTCTCCCGGGCGTTATGACTCTTGTGAAAGTGCGCCGGCACGCGATCGCAGGGAAACGCTGCGGGAACTGCGCCGGCCGTCCCGTGCTCTCTACCATCTGCTGCCTCGCGGGGGGGAGCATGGTTGGCCGGCACTCGCGTTACAGTCCCGGATGTAATGCGGATAGAGAACGCATTCTCCAGCCGTCCTCAAAGAAAGCCCCGACCGCCGGGTATAAGACCGGCTCCGCTTCCATGCAGATGGTCACAGACTCCGGTTAAGCCTTATGCGATCGGGAATACTGTCGGGTCCGTACCCGCCTCTCACCCCGCTGTTGGTTGACGCAGTGAGGCGACGACCCTGTAGACCAGTGCCAGGTTCAACACGGTCCATAAAACAACGACAATACTGTTGACGTCCAAGAAGTCCTGTATGATGGTGTAATAGATATACGCTATTACCGCTTACAATGAGAGCAATCCACTCTATCTTTAGTGCCAGGCCGTCTTCCATAACTCCTCATACGACATACCCCGGGTGAAGATCTCGATCTTCTCGACGGCGTCAAGGATATCGTCCAGATAGTCGAAGGTGTCCCGCGGAGCCGTCATACGTAGATAACCTCATTCAGGATGCGGCGGCCGATACGGGGTTTGAGCGCGCCCTTTTCGACCAGGTCCACTGGTCTACCGAGAATCTCGGAAAGGTACCGCTCGAAGTCTCGAGAAACCCGAAGATCCCCGGCACCCTGGAGAACTCGACCAGGATGTCCACGTCGCTTTCTTCGCGCTCCTCGCCACGCCGGCACGAGCCGAAGATGCCGATGGACCCGACGTGATAGGTCTCCTCCAGGTACCTCTTGTTCCCCCGGAGAATGCCGATGATCCTCGCGCACTCCCCGCCGGCCTCGCGGGTGACGGTATCCATTCCTGATCGGGATATGCACTGTTCTCTTTAGTATAGATATCTCCCGTACGCCGGCACAAAGGTTCAGTCCGGGAAAAGAGGAGGGGGAAGAGTGGCCCGTGCCAAAAAATGGGCGGGATCAGTCGACGGTCTCAAGGCTGATCCCGAAACACCCCATGCAGAAGAGTTCGATGTCGTAGTCTGCCGTATCGGAGACGATCGCCGGGGACTGCCGGACAACCCTGAAGGAGACGGCGTCGTCGGGCAGGGCCGGGTCCATCGGAGCGTCGACGTTCTTCTGGATGACGAGGCGTGCTGGATCGAGGTTCGCGGCGTAGTAGTCCTTGAACGCGGTCCGCTTCTCGTCGGGCATGGCAACCCAGTCGGCCGCCTCGGCGACCGTCAGGTCGTTGGGGACCCAGCCGTAGCCGGGCAGGTAATACTCCGACCAGAAGTGGCCGCCGGGCGTCTCAGCCATGATCATCTGGTAGCCGCCGAGGGTGCGGGCGGGGATCCCGAGCGACCGGCAGAATGCAGAGAAGAGCAAACTCTGGGTGCCGCAGTCGCCATGATCGGTCTCGAACATATAGGTCGACTCGGCCACTTTCGGCTCGCGGGCGTCGAGCGAGCCGTGCGGAACGTGGCTGTAGGGGTAGGTCTCTATGATGTGGTAGTAGATCATCTGCGCCTGGAGGTGCGGGTTCGTCTCGCTTCCGACGATCTCCCTCGCCTTCTCCCGGACGGCGTCCGTGAGTTCGATGTTCCGCTCGGACTTCGTGTAGAGCAGGTACTCAGGATCGCTCGTGTTGTACTCCCCGACCAGTGCCGGATCGATATCCTCGAAGATCTGCTCGTAGGAGGTGAACGCGATATCCGCCGTGATGACGAGGTCCCCGTTGACTGCGTCGGCCGGGACCTCGTAGTAGACGTAGCCGATAGCCCCTGTGGTGAACGGGCCGGCGACGATGAAGTCGGGAGCCGAGAGGTTCGTGACGGTGACGTTCCTCTGCGACTCCGTCTCGACCGGGAGCGGGAACCAGATCTTCAGGATTCCCGTCGACGGGAGCGCCTCGTGCGGGATCTCGAGCCGTTCGACGCCCGCGTAGCGGACCGGGTTCACGTACGGCCCGTGCTCCGGACGGTTCTCCGCCCAGGCATACCGGCCGATGTAGTCGAAGTCCACACCACTCGCGGTCTGCTTCTGCATCTCGTCGGGGTGCGCGTAGAGGTAGTTGCCAGCGACGTCGAGGTAGTAGAGCGTCTCGTTCTCCGAGACGATCGTCTGGGCGCGAGTGTCCAGCCATTCGGCTATCGCCGCATCGGTGATCCCGGGGACCCTCTCCCGCAGCGCCGCCTCTGCGGCGCTACGGTCGAGCGGGTACTCCATGACCGTCCGGTTCGTCCGGAAGATGGCATTCCTCGCCGTCAGCGCCTTATCCGCATCGCCGGCACCGGTGTAGAGGGCGTAGGCCTCGGCAAATCGTTCTTCGGCGACCCGGTAGTTGCCGGCTCCGTATTCGGCGAGCCCCCGGGCGTAGGCCTCGTCGGCCGGTGCAACAGGCTCGTTCTTCTCGTCCGTTGTGGCAATGCACCCTGCTGCAGCGATGAGGAGCAGGACGGATGCCACGAGGATTGCGGTAATCGCTCGGTGAGTCATACGTGGGAGTGCATACGGAGCGGGGAAAAACCTTTCTCTTTGTTCGGGCTCTTTTGGACATGGTACCGGGGATTTCTGTCATTCTGCCATGTCGCCGGATGCCGCCCCCGGTTGTCAGGCGCCATGAGCAGAGCGGAAGCACCGCAAGGACGTTCTATGGGAGTGCGATGGCCTGAAGGGCCGGAGCTTGAG
>Ga0123334_1005280_pt1 | contig 12579 bp, 14 predicted proteins | sample BiotimSIPDNA_FD_89706 | JGI IMG/M metagenome (GOLD analysis project Ga0123334, IMG submission 89706) | Anaerobic biogas reactor microbial communites from Washington, USA - Biogas_R1 time_0 SIP DNA | ecosystem: Engineered > Bioreactor > Anaerobic > Unclassified | place: Washington, USA... | reverse complement strand
AGATAATATTCCAAATTCCTTTCTGCTAGTTCATTTTCTTTTAACTTTTCCGGCTTAGGAAACGGTTGATAAACAACTATTTGATTTCTTGATAAATTTGGAAAAACAACCTTGTTAAAAAATTTAATTAATCTAGAATACCAATATGAAATTTCAGAAGGATTTGTTGCTTTTATTGCAACATACCATCCTGAATTAGAATTTTTATTTCTCTCATTGAGATATGCTCTTACAGTTAGTCCTGTTTCTGAACTTTCAAATTTATTCAAAACAGGACTATGATTACAATAAACTTCCTTCTTTTTGTAAATAAACTGCTTCTCAAAAGAAGTTGTCGGAACGGTATTAAAAGAACAAGTTATGACAGTGGATTTTATGGGTTTTGGAGCTTTAATCCATTCACCATGACATAATACTTCCATACCTTCTTTAATTTCATTTATTGGAAATTGTCCGTTTTTAGTTGTTACAAGATTATATTTCATTATGTTCTTTATTATCTTTAATTAAATGAAATAGATGAATAATCATAACAAGAAAATTCATTATCCAAACAGATAACGCTCCTGTGAACAATCAATAAATTATCCAGATGATGCAACCAACAACGTTAATGCTACGAATTAATTTTATTTTTCTCGGAATAAAAGAAACAAGAACAAAAATGCTTGCAATTAAACCAATAACTTCGTAATTCATTAATCATCCCATCCGTTATAACTAATATAGCGATAAGCACCTGTAAGTTCACCATCAACAGATAATATCTGCCCTGTCATTACTGTATTTTTCACTAAGATAAAATAAATCCATTCAGCAACATCACGATTTGTAGGCAGCTTCTTTAATACATTTAATTCACGAATACTTTCTATCATTTCTTCAGAATATAATTCATTTTCAGAATCACCTGTTTCCCAATCGCTAGGTTTAATTCCATCAACATTTAACGAATTACAAAGAACATGACGAGGGTCATTACCAAACACGTTTGCGCACCATTTTGTTAAAGCATCACGTCCACCCTGTGAAACACAATAACGAATATTATCATAACCTTTAATTGACGCTGTTGACCCAACGTTTAAAATAGCTTTGAGCTTCTTATCATTACCGTATCTTTCAATCACATTAACGTAACCAATAAGATTCACTTCAATAGCATCAGCTTGTGGTGTAATAATACCAGCATTATTTATAAGATACGAAATTCCGTTTAATTCAGGCAATTTATCTTTATAACGAACATCTGCATTAAAATGATAATAGTTATAATGTGTTATTGTTGAATCCTTAATATCCAAACCGTAAACACAAAAACCTTCTTCAAGAAATTTTATTGCAGTTTCTCTACCAATGCCTTCTGATGTTCCAGTAATTAAAACAGTTTCCATGATTTCACCTCTTGTTATAATAAGAAAACCTAGCTACATCAATATAACTAGGTTTTCTAAAGTTATTAAAAATTAGCAGTATTTTTCAATATATTCTTTACCGACACATTCTTTTTTCCAATTATTTGTCGCTTTATATCCAATCGGACTAAAAATAATTTCAGTAATAAGTTCAAGAATACCACCAATTAATGCTGCACCAATAACAGGAAGAATAGGCCAGTTAAAACTCCAGGTAAAGAATGTATTCAACAATGCCACAAAAATAAAGTTATCAACAAATTGTCCGATAAATGTAGACACATAACATCGTGAAACATACGCAAGTTTACCATCAGGATTTGTCTTAAACATCTTTCCAATTGTAACATTTATAATACTGTTTACAATTCCTGAAATAACAAAAGCTGTTGATGATGCAACAAGAATTTGCCATTGTGTACTAAAAATGCTATTGAAAGCGCTATAATCTGCATCAGGAGCTGCTGGTGTATACTGAACTGAAGACACTAATTGGAACATTAGAACACAACCAAGATAAATAATAAGTCCAAATATGTTCATCCTAATTGATGCTTTTGCACCAAAATGTTTACTTACAATATCCATACACAAAAAAGGAAGCCAAGACAAAAGAAGACCACCTGTTGCCTGAATAAAGGAAGTATTGACAATAAATTTTCCTGCCATCAAATTCATGATGATAACAGAAACCACGAACATCATTAATGTAAATGATGGAATTGCTTTCAGAAGTGCTTTGTAATTTTCAACTTCTGATTTGAAAAAATTTTGAACCATAATAGATTCCTCCAAGGTTTTTTATTTATATCCCGCAGGAGATTGGATTAGAAATCAACTGCGGTGTATATACTAATTATAGAAACGTGACATTAAATAAAACATATCACTGTCATGGAACTTCTTTCCGACAATCTGAACACCGATTGGTAATCCTTCTTTTGTGAATCCACAAGGAAGTGAACACGCAGGATGCCCTGTAAAGTTCTGGAAAAATGTTTCAGCAAATTCAAGCTGACTTGTTGAATTGATTCTTGTTGTTCCTTTTTCCTTACCATTTTCTACAGGATTAATAACAGTGACAGGACTGACGATAAAATCAACTTTCTCAAATAAGTCTTCGTGCATATCAAGTAATTCTGTTCGAATTTCATTAAATCGTTTATAATCTGAAACTGTAGAATTATATGCAAGTTTTTGCCATTCCAAGAATCCTTCAGGTAATTCGTCTTCTTTTTCGTAAAGATTCAAACCATCTTTCTTCCAACATTCAAGGTCATAAGCAGTATCAATACTTATACTTCTACACCACATTTCAGACAATTCTTTAAGTGATGTTTTAATTTTCGGTGAAACAGAAATTACCTTTGCACCAAGTTTTTTAAACTGTTTGATTGCATCTTTAATAGCATTAATAATTTCATCATCAATCTTTCCAAAACAGTTCCAGTCATAAGTATAACCAATTGTTATTCCTTTCAAATCATTAATGTTATCTGAAGAAACAGAACTAAGACTGCGTTCATTTCTAATAGGAACACTTAACGGGTCACGAGGATTATACTGAAACATCTTATCAAAGATAATAGCACTGTCTTTAACACTTCTTGTAATGCAACCGTTAAAGCAATAAGGATGAGTTGCTGTCCAAGCGTCAGGACGACATACTGAAGGAACTCTACCAACTGACGGTTTATATCCTACACAATTACACCAAGCACTCGGTACACGGATAGAACCACCACCGTCCCCTCCTTCAGCAACAGGAAGTAATTTACCACCAACAGCAGATGCACTACCACCACTACTTCCACCGGAATTATATTTTGTATTAAAAGGATTTCGTGTTGCACCATACATCTTATTATCAGTTAAACCACTAAATCCAAAAGAGAATGCATTCGTTTTTCCAACAGCAATTCCACCAAGGGCTTCCATAGCCTTACAAAATTCACTACTTTCACTGTCAACAGCTTGTAAAGACTTAACACCACCATGAGTATTTGTCCAACCTTTCTTTGACGGTAAAAAATCTTTAAGTGCAAAAGGAACACCTGCTAACGGTAAATATTCCTTCTTTTCAAGTCTTTTTTCAATTTTTTTTGCTTGTTTATACGCTTCATCAAATCTTGTATAAACAAAAGCATTTAACTTAGGATTTTCTTCTTCAATTCTTTTTTCAAAATACTGAAGAACTTCTGTTGGTGAAATCTGTTTATTATTTACTGCATCACCAATTTCAATAGCAGACATTTCTTTTAAGTCCATAAATTTCCTCCAAGGTTTTTTATTTCTATCCCGCAGGAGATTGGTTTAGGAATCAACTGCGGCATATTATTATATAATTCTGAATTTACCATATAGGCTCCATTTCAGTATCATAATATTGACTAAGTTTTTGCCATTCAAGATAATCATGAAGTTTAATTACTTCATTGTGGTCAAGCTGTCTTGTTTCAGTCCGTTTACAATCATATGTCTGAACTGTATGACCGTCAAAACGGAATGGATGAGCAAACCTCGCGCCGCTAGTATGGCTCGATGAATCAACACTATCAAATTCCATAAACTGTAAATCATTCATACTTGTAAAAGCAAGTCCGTGAACTTTACAATTATTCTTATGAGCTTCATTTATGAACCAAGGAAAGTATTTATAGATTTCACGACTACCAGCTCCAACAGAAACATCACCAAGTGCTACATAAGGAACTCTTTTTACAATCTCTTTATAATAATTTAATCCTCTCCACTTATGGAAACAAAAAATTGGCTGACGTCCTGTAATATCCTGAAGCTGATGCAAACAATCTCTATAAACTTCAAACCCGTAAACGCCCTCAATATCAAGTTCCAAAAATAAATCAATATTATTCTTCTTGATATGATTTGCATACTCTTTACAATATTTCATCGGGTCAAAATTATTTCGTTTATTCTTCGAATTCATTACAGTAAAAGCACCACTATCAAGCATAACACTTTTACACATTGGATAATACTTTTCGACACCCTTAAAATCATAAGCAAACGACTGAAGAATATGAGTATTTTTAAGACGTTCTTCAGCTTCAGGTTTGTTCATAATAACGGAAGAATTCAATACGGTGGACAAGTATATTCTCATTTCAACAATCCTTCAAAATCTTCAGAATTTAATTTCTGTTCACTAAACTTTCCACCAATCGTTTCAACATACAATCCAATATCAACATCAGTATGAAAATCAATAAGATTATAAGTCGGAAATCCATAATCTTTAAGATTAAATTCTGTTCCTTCAACAAACTTCTTAAGAGAGATTTCATTTGTACAATGATTTGTAGAAGTGCTAATAAGAATCATTTTCTTAATTGTCTCAGCATTACACCTAACAAGAACAACAGGAATGTCAGGTACTTCTTCTGAAGGCATCTGTTTCAATGCAAGGTAAGTTGCTTCACCGTCAATAATGTAGTTATGTCCGTCCACTCTACCAATAGTAATTGGAAAACATAAACCGTCATTTCGTATTGACTGCTCAACTCGTTCTATTTCAAGTAAGCTGTGCTTCTTTAATTTTGTAGGATATTTTTCAATCTGACTTAAAGGTAATGTTTTACCAGTAACACAATTAATAGTAATCATTTCTAATCCTCTCTTATTAATATTATAGAATATGAAAATTAAAATTTAAACTTTTTCCAAAAAAAAATAATAAAAAAAACAGCCGTACATTTCTATACGGCTGTCATTCTTCTTTCCCTCTTTTTCACAAACTCAACAAATCAGCTTCTTTAAGTTCATTTCCGTTAATATCAAAGATATTATAGTCATCAACTTTATCAAAATCAAAGGTATCATCATTCTCAAAAAGCTGGTCTGAGATTGTAACTCTTACGATTTTCCATTCAGAATAATTTCCCTTCTCATCCTGAGTTCCAGAAGCTTCCCAATCATATATGAATCCATCTTTTTCAAAAGTACCGTAATCCTCTGTTTTATCAATTTCTGAAGTGAATTCATCTCCGTCTTTAAGTACATCATCTTCTGAATATGTAGAATCTTCTGCAAACTGGATTTCAGTACAAACAAATTCATCTTCCTCTTTATCAAACCAATACTGGTTTCCAAAGGAATCTTCTACATAAAACTTGTTAATAAAAAACTCTTTGTCAGTATCTTCTGCATAATCAGAAATATCATCCTCATTCGGCTGCTCAAATAAATCGCCCTTACTTCTGAGCCAGTCTGCAAAATCCACCTCAAAACGCTTGCACCATGAATTGTATTCGTTGTCGTCCATCTGAACAAGATGATTAAGCATATCCTCAATTTCACCGTTACCATCGAAATTAGTTTTTTCTACAATGTAACGTGCCGCAGGATTAACAGTTTCATTTCCAAGACCTCTGCCAATCATATTACCATTATCATAATATTCAGTAAGAATTCTTTGTGCGGCTCTTACAAGTTCACCACCTTTGGTGTTAGCTTTGCCGCTTCCTGGCATATAATCTTCTGCCCAAGAATTAAGGTCTCCGTCAACATCAAATTCTTTCATAATATCAGCAATTTCAGCATCAGACTTGATAAGCTGTTCTTTGTATTTATCCATCCAATTATTAAGAATTGATTCAGCATACTTCTTATTACAGCTGTTTCTTACTGCAATTTTATTTAATGCTTCATCTTCTGTCATACGGTTTGAAAGAACACTCTTGACAAGCTGCTTGTAATAATTAATGTCTGCTACATGAGATTGTTTAATTGCTTTACGAGAAGATTCTATAATATCATTTCCTGTAGTTCCATAATTCAAAGACATTTCAGATAATGGCTTATTGGTATAAAAAACTTCATCAATATCTTCTATCCAATCCTCTACAACTTGTTTATCTTCATCCTCAAGTAAATGTTCAAGTCCATTATACATTTCTTCAATATCAGCCAATGTATATTTATTATTAAATATCTCCCAAGACTTCTGATAGGTTTCCCAGGCATTCTCAAAAGCATTTATTTTATCAAGATTCTCTTCATGGTCTTCAACAGAATCTTGATTCTTTTCACGCATCCTATCACAGATTATTCCAGGATTCAAACCATCTAATGAAGACTTAACAACTTTACGTGAAGATTCAATCTCATCATCATACTTATCCCATTCTCTGAAATCATACTGTCTGAAAATAAAAGCTAAATCTTCTGCAAGTTCATCATAACCAGCTGCCTGTGTAAGGTTATTAAATAATTCTGATACACCCATTACTTCTTTAGCATATTCGTATTTATCCCAGACATCTTCAATATCTTCCAACTCTTCACCAAATCCCCACTGCTGAGCAATCCATTCAATATTATCTTCAAGTGTATCAGTATCCATCGCTCTTGCGATTTCTTCAAGTGCTGTTTCTTCACCACAATATTCTACAAATAAATTAAGAGCTTCAGGAACATCAGAAGAACGAACTTCCCAACCACCGTCCACTGCTGATTTAATCTGACGAGAAGATTTAAGAGAATCTTTTTTCCAATATCTAAACCAATCAATAAAACTTGCAACAGATTTAAAATCTTTATCAAGAAGATTTCCATCAGAGTCTATAACTGAAATTCTGCCTGTATCATCTTTACGGAAAGTCCATCCTTTCATTTTAACTTCTTCACCTTCATTAAGACGTTTCTCAAATTTATTCTGCATCTTGCTGTTGCATGGTGATATCTTCCAAAAGATATTTCCACAATTTCCACATTTAAGTTTATCATTACCTATCTGATATAACATTGGTTTCTGACACTTAGGACATTCCATATGAGGGTCAAACATTCTTTTACCAGACTTAACAAAATTACCTTTATAATTTTTATTATTCCAATATATCATAAAATTCCTCCTGAATTTTCAAATAACAATTTGAAGCCTCTGCCGAACTAAAGATTTGGCAGATTCTTGCACTTAGTCGCCTGTAAAGTGCTTCCTGCTTCATCGAGTTCGGTTGCTTGCAAAGCAAGCTCTGCTAAGTTTGCAACTTTAGAACTCTCCACAGGCGTAAGTTCCCGTTCTTCCAACGGTACGTGAACCACTAATGAACTAAAGATTCATTAGCTTCCGTATTTATGCTGATTCCAGCAATGATACGGAAATTTCTTGCTTCATAGCACTTCGTGGTGCTCCACAAGCATTTGTAATTTCCCTAGGTTCCCCAGGTACTATGAGGAAGTATTTAACTCCTCTGTATGATTTGCACCGAATTTATCGACCCCTGTGACTAACGCGGATTTCAATCATTTCTATTATAGAAAGTTGCAATTCATTCTATTGGCTGAAGACCAATAGGTTTTCTTGCAACAGAATTATAAAATATATAAACTATAGAACTTCATCCATTGTAACTACTGGACCTTGAGGTTCTTCAAAAGTTTCATTTTCAACAGTTTCTACAGGTTCAGCTGTTTCTATCTCACCGCCTTCACTTGATGGAGTATTGACATCAATATCAATGTTGGTTTCTTCACCCTCGGCAGCTTCACCTTCTTCTTCAATTACATTACTTTCTTCCTGCTCAACATTAAACAAATTGTCAGCAACTTCCATTATATTTGCAATATATTCAACACATTTAAACATAGCTTCAACTAATGTTGTATAGCATGTATCTTGTAAGGATATTTCTCGAGTATCAATTTTAATAGTATTTGTAAAGCTGTTGTAACGAATCTCAACATCATTGACAGCCACATAATGCTCATCTTCAATAAAATCCATACCTAGATTTTCTGCTAAGCCTTGAACTAATGTTTTCCAGTTATAAATATCATTCAAAAAAACAACTGAAAGCACATCATTAAAAGTTAAATTAGAATAAGAATAGACAACTTTATAGAAAAAGATACACAGATAATATAATAATGTTATCGGAGTAAGAAATTTCAAAACCATGTAATTATCAGCACTGTATTCGTCATTATAAATAACACGAATTGTGCCGTTTCCGATGCTTAATGAAACTTTTAGATTTTCATCAAGCATTATTAGAAGCTCAACAATGTTTTCTGAATTGCTTATTCCAAAAGAATAATTACATTCAGGAAGCTGTAAACGTTTTACAAATTCATTTACAACATCATTAACAGTATCAATTGTCATTACTTATTCCTCATAGAATGTCACTGAATATGTTCCAATCTGAGTTTGAACATTATTTTTTTCTGCAATTTCCTTAACTACCTGACAGTCTTTGTTAGTAATAATGTCAGAGCAACAAACGGTTGTATCAGAAGCCTCTGTACCAAAATATTCTTCAGCTTCTTTTACAGCTCTTTCTACAGAAGAATTCAGGTATTTACTCATAACACGTTTTTCACTCCATCTGTCAATAATTGACCTTGCTTTTCCAATTCCCACAAGCTCTTTCAATTCCTCAAAGGCATCTTTCTTAGTAATATCACCTAAAACAAACTTATCGTGAATATCACCTACAGATGATGATTTAATAGTATCTATAATCCTTGTACCGCCTACGCTTTCTGCTTCTTCATAAGTATCGGCAGAAGCTATCACTTCTCCGTTCTCATCTTCTATAATAAAACGTGCTGACTTAATTAATGACGAATTAAGATTTTTATAACCGTTATATTTTAAAATTCTTTCAATACCTTTAATGTCTGTATCACGACTTTCAAAATGAGCAGAATCCAAATCATCTACCGTAAGATTATCTCCGATTTTATACAAAACATAATTGTTTTCAGGTTCATATGAAACGATACCAATTCTTGTACCATATTCATTTTCAAAAATATCATTTGTTTTAATTTTCATAATACAAAATCCTCCATATTATAATATAATATTTAAAACAACCTGTTTTTAAAATCAAAAAGCGTTCTGTGTAAATCCATTGTGTAATGTGGAACTCCTGAAAAAGCTGTTGTTCTTCCTTCTGATATATAACCGCAAACTTCACTTTTCTTTTCGGGACGAGGTATAACAGTTTTCAATCTATACACAAATACGCCGCCGTCTTCTGCTCTTGATTTGTTATTATAATAAAAAATCAGTTTTTCATCACCCATTATTATTTCTTTAGGATAAGTCTTTCCTTCCAATTCTTTTATAACGTCTGAATAATTCATGTTATTTCCTTAATCATAATATTTAATGTTTAACAAAAGAAACAATTAGCACGGTTCAAAAGCGTTCACGCATCTGTGAACTACCGACAGCCTAAAGGCTGTCAGCTTCTTGTTTTCGCTTCATCGACTTAACTTGCGGCATCGAACATAAGTTTAATGCCGTAGAGGCTAATGTCTCTACGGAGGCTTGTTCCAAGCACTCAGCTCTTTTTGTTGAGCCAAACAGTTTTACGTTTTTGGCGGCATGAACATCTCTGTCATAAGAATATCCACAGCTACAATTATAGATTCTGTCAGCCAATGTGATTTCTTTATTTAAGTTACCACATTGAGGACAGTATTTTGTAGTCGGCAGACTTCTAGAAATTTTGAAACTTCTACCTGATTTTTCAAGCATAACAAGTTTTGATTTAACTCTACCTAAATAAGAATGCTGAATGTTTCTAGCAAATCCTGGACAGAATTTCCTCCATTTTGAAATCTGTTCATCTTGAAAATAGATTACGTCATAATTTTTCAGAAGATAAGAAATCAATTTGTTAGAGTCATCATTCTTTTTATTAGTGAGATGTTCGTGTTCCTTCTGAAGCTGATTTAAGCATCTGTAGTATCGCTTAGACCCTTTCTGTTTCTTACTAAGTTTTCTCTGTAAGAATTTTAAGTAGTCAGTTTCTTGCACACTACAATTAAACTTTTCACCGTCAGAAGTGATAATGTTATCTTTAATTCCAAAATCCAATCCAACTTCTTTACCTGTAGGTTTTCTATTGAATTGCGATTTAGGAATACAGACTGAAACTTTAATGTATATTCCAGATGCTTTTTTAATCAGATTTGCGTTGGCAATCTCAAAGCCTGGAATGTTTATGAACTGTTCAAGTCCATAAACTTTTAATTTTCTAAAGAATGGGATTGAAACTGTTTTAGAATTCACAATTTTCAGCATTCCTGTTCTTAAAGGAACACAATTGCAATTTCTTCTGAACTTTAATTTTCAAACAGTTCTCCCCGATTGTTTTGCTTTAGAAAGATTGATTATGTCCTGTTTTATGTTATCTATGATTGTCTGATGTATGCCTGTTTGAATGTCAAGTTTTCGCTCTACAACATTATGGTCTTTGTCAAAATTCTTAATGTTTCGATGTTCTTTATAAACATACTTGAAAATATCATCAGAAGCTATAACATCATTCTGAATCCATTTTGCCTGAACAAACATAAAGTTTAATTTCTTAAATGCTTCCTTTGAAGTATGATGGCAATTCACTTTCAGTTCATAAACTTTTAGAACCTGATTCTTTCTTCTTTCACGAGTTTCTAACAATGTCTGTTTAATTTGTTCATTCTTTGTCATACTTCATTTATAAATATATAAATTATTACTAAGAATGTAAAGTGTTAGTAATAAAATTTTACAATCAAATTATAAGAGCTAGGAGCGATTCATAAGACGACCCTGAAGGGTCGCATCTTTCTCGCTCCTTTCTGTGTAATCAAGCATCTTAAAATCTTTGTTGTTATAGGATTCACAACAATATTCATCTATAGTTATTGTATCGCTCCAGTTGTTACCAAATGGGTCTGCATAAGTTCCATAAGCCATAGTCAGCAGTTCATCATCAACTTCAAACCTTACGCAAACATCATCTGATACAATCCCTGAAAGGAATTCATAGGCAGATTCAGGTGAATAGTCACATTCGTCCAAGAAACAGAAGCCTTTTGAATTAGTGCAATGTTCCTTAGAATGGTCCGTGTGATTAACAAGCGTCTTTCCGCTTTTGATTTCCGCTTTTGAAATCATTGAACTCCTCAAAGCTCATATATCGAAATACTGTCATAGCCTTTCCTCTTTAGTTATAGTATTTCCAATTGTCATTCCAGAACATTTTCAGTTCCATCATTATAGAGTCAACAACTTGTGGTGAATATCTAAATTTCTCCGCAATCTGCCTTGTGGTAGGCTTGTTTTTTCTTCTACAATTTTTATTATTATTTTCCCAATCCCTACTAAGGATATACTTCATAACCTGATAACCGTCATAACTGAGATATTTCTTTCCGTCAGTAAAAATATCGGAAGTAGTTTTGGAAATATTATAATTAACAGAAGATATACAAGATTCATATCCTTCTTTACAAACTTCCGCCGCAATATCTTCATACAGCGAAAACTGCTTATGAGCAAAGTTATAATAATCAACTAATCTTCCTTTAAGATTAGTATACAAATAAGTGATAAATTTTGCATTTTTCTTTTCATTATAATTATGCAAACACCAACTGTAAATAAAATATGCTTCTGACAAAAGCTCTTCAAAAGACACATCAGGTCTGCTATATTTATTTTTTACCCATTGCTTCTTAACTAACGAATAAATCAATGGCTTATAATCATTTAATGATACATTCATATCTATTCCTCTCTTGTATTAATTTTGTATGAAACACAATTCATTATCTCAATTATCTTATCAAGATACATTTTAATCTCAGAATCATTAGATTCAGTTTTCATCTTCCTAATTAAGGAAAGAATATTACATACATAATCTTTCATAGTTATTCCTCTCTTGTATTGAATTTTATTCGTTTATTAAAAATTTTTAATAAAATGATAATTTTTATCAAAATATTCTTTCATATAAAAATTAACACCTCCTTTATTAAAAGTGCTGCTTAATATCAATCTAATATCATCATTATTTCTTATAATCTCTAATTTCGATTTCCATTGAGATAATCGTTTAGCATTATCTGATATATCGTATTGATTATAAAGAAATTGTGCATTTCCTTCAGAATCAAAAAATTAATGTTATAATATTATGAAAAGATTTCAAAATGAATAAAAAGTTATTAAATATTCCATGTGCCATAGTATACCTCTCTTATATAAGTTAATATAACTATAACACATATTATATTTATTGTAAAGTGTTTTTTAATTATTTTTTGTTTCTTCTTTCTTTTCTTTTTCAGAAGCAGACGTATCAAAACCTATTTCCATCTTGTCACCAAGCTTAACATGAAACTTTGAAAACGT
>Ga0123334_1005274_pt1 | contig 12597 bp, 14 predicted proteins | sample BiotimSIPDNA_FD_89706 | JGI IMG/M metagenome (GOLD analysis project Ga0123334, IMG submission 89706) | Anaerobic biogas reactor microbial communites from Washington, USA - Biogas_R1 time_0 SIP DNA | ecosystem: Engineered > Bioreactor > Anaerobic > Unclassified | place: Washington, USA... | reverse complement strand
GCTGCTTTTGAACCCACGGGGACAGACCCTTTGGCTGCTTTTGAACCCACGGGGACAGACCCTTTGGCTGCTTTTGAACCCAGGGGGACAGACCTTGTGGCTTTTATTTCTTTTTAGGGTGGGATGGCATATCCCTTTCCCTGATTAAAGAAATAAGACTTTCGCAGGCAAGTTTTGAACAATAACTTTCAATGGCAAATTCAAGAGCCAGATCAAGTATTTCTTCATTTTCTGCACTTATGTCGATCTTAGATGCAGTTTCTGAAAGGGCTTTATCAAGGATTGCTGTAAAGTTGGTATAAAAGGATTCAGGATTATTCTCCTGGGCATCTTCCTGCAATAATACTCCCATATCCCGCACTGTAAGAACCTGTTTAAGCAGACAAATCTCTGTCAAAACAGCCAGATGCTTTTTACTGTATTTCTTTCCGTCTGCTTTGGGCAGCAGCTTGTCTTTCACATAGTTACTGATCATTGCAGGTGTCAACTGCCCCTCACTCTCTAAATGGATGAGCTGTCTCTTCAGATAGGCTACCACTTGATCTTTATAGAGGTTTATATCGGGAAAATTCGACCATTCAACGGGTCTCTCGTTTTCCATCCGCTGTTTTAGTAGTTTTAATTCTTCCATTGTTTTCACTCCGTCTATTTTTTGAGGATATGGGCATCCTTCTCATATAAAGGTGGTTGTCAATACCTTTCATGTAACATTGTAACACCCGGATGTTATTTTTACAAATCCTTTATATAATAACTATAATGGTTATTGACATGTGTATAATTGCTATATATAATAATCATTATTATATTTGAAATCGTTTCAGATACCTTTCGGGAATATGAGGAGGGGGCACTATGTCGGATATTATTGGAGTATTTGGGGATTCCATTATGAAAGGTGTCGTGTATGACAGCGGCAAAAGTAAATACACTTATTTGGAAAACTCCTTTGTAAATGACTTTATAAAGAGAACCGGTATTGCGGTAGACAACTTTGCGAAGTTCGGCTGTACACTGACAAAAGGAGAAAAAATTATCGAGAAGTGTTCTGAGAAATTATCCCGATACAAATATATCGCACTCGAGTTCGGTGGAAACGATTGCGATTTCTTTTGGCCTGCGGTTTCCGAAAATCCATGTGAGCAGCATATGCCTAATACTCCTATCGAATCATTTGAAATAGTATATTCCCGTATTCTCGATCGTCTGTTAGAAAATCAGTATCGCCCGATTCTATTCTCTTTGCCGCCTCTGGATCCGCACAGGTATTTCGCGTGGATATCCAAAGGACTTGACTCTGATAATATTTTAAGATGGCTGGGTGATGTTGAATTTATTTATCGTTGGCAGGAAATGTATAGCCTTGCGGTGGTCAAACTGGCCGCGAGAAAAAATATCCCTCTCATAGACATCAGAAAAGCCTTTCTTAAGTGTAGAGATTATAAGGATCTGCTTTGCGAGGATGGCATACATCCAAACGCAGCCGGTCACTCACTTATTTTCAATACTATAGCAGGGTACATTCCTGCAATTTCACAGTAATACACGAGGTCTGTCCCCCTGGGTGCAAAAGCAGCCAAAGGGTCTGTCCCCCTGGGTTCAAAAGCAACCAAAGGGTCTGTCCCCGTGGGTGCAAAAGCAGCCAAAGGGTCTGTCCCCCTGGCTGGGTTTAGATCCATTTGTCGATGTCTTTTTTGAGATCGCTGTTATCCTCCCCCCTGCTTCTTAAGTACAGGGCGCGCTGCAACAGTTCAAAGCGCTTTTTGCTGAGAGGATATGCAATGAGCGTCAGAGTGGCTGCAATAAAGCACAGACTGGGAAACAAAACGAAAACATGCGAAAGCATTCCTATCGTTTCTGTGGATTGTATGCTTAGGGCTCCGTCAAAACCTGCCATGTTCAACAGCAGACCGATAGCCTGGAGGGCAACAGCAGTGCTCAAGGTGCCCACGATAGACTGAAACGCTATTATAGCCCCTTCTCTCCTCTTCCCATAAACATATTCATCCGCTTCCGCCACATCGTAAAACATGGCGCTGCTGATCTGCCAGAAGGCTGCCTGCCCAAAGGTAAACAGGATCACATAAAACAACGCAACCACATAGCTGTCAACACCTATCAGGTAGAGAAGCAATCCCAACAAACCAGAGATAGTCATAGCTCCGGAGATAAGACTTTTCTTCCCCCACCTAATAGCCCAATAGGTGATCACGGGTGTAAAAAGTATACTGGCAGAAATAGAGACCATATACACGGTCGAGGTGACCGCAGTATCCAGACGGAGACTGTATTGCATAAAAAACATCATCCCGGAGGTGTATAACGTAAATCCCAGCATGAATATGATCTTCGTTCCAATAAGTGTGGCCATGGCCTTAAGGCGCATCAGCTGATAAAAATCCCGTACGATCAGTATGAAGTTCTCCAGCAACAGATATCCTATGCTTTCTCTCGTCTCCGCCTTTTCCGGAGAAAGGACCTTTTCGGTTCCTGAAGTATAGTACCAGCACAAAAAGACGCCGATCCCCACCAGGAGGCACATTAAAATGGTAAACATCAACCAGGCCTGTCTGTCATTGATCCCCGCATTCATGAGGAAGCCTATAACAAGAAGCGGACATACATTGGCTAAAAAAGTGCCGACAATAGTGAATATCCGCGTCAGACTCCTCAGCCTGGTCCTGGCATCGTAATCTGTAGCTATCTCCGCTCCCAATGCAGTATATGGTATATAGAAGAGTGAGTAGGCGATCCAGAAGAAAGCGCCCATTAAAACATAGTAGAAATACTGTAGCCCCGAGGCTCCGTCAACAGTTACGAAATTGGCCACCATGGTAGCAGGCAGAAGTAAAACAGATAAGAGGATGAAGGGCCTCCTCCTTCCGTAACGCCATCTGAGATTGTCCGACAGGTGACCGACAACAAAACAGCATACAGCTTCAAGTAATATTGCAACGGATGTTATAGTACCGGCTGTAGCCGGTGGTATTTTAACGACTCCCGTGAGAAAAATCAATTGAAAAGTAGTTATGTACTGATAAAGCCCGGCTTCGGCAAGACCTCCCAGGCTGTAGCTAAAATATGTGATTCTCATAAAGTTTCTTTCCTGCTGAAAACCGCCCCGTAAGGAGCGGTTTTATTTGTTCAAAATCAGCCAAAGGGTCTGTCCCCCTGGGTTCAAAAGCAACCAAAGGGTCTGTCCCCGTGGCTTGTTTTTTATTTACAGATCGCGATGGAAGCAGAAGCTCCGATCCGGTCTGCACCGGCTTCGATCATATGTAGAGCTGTCGCCTTGTCTCGTATTCCTCCAGAAGCCTTTACCTGCAACGCGTCCCCAACTGTATCCTTCATCAGTTTCACATGGTGAGCAGTTGCGCCGCCAGTTGAAAATCCGGTTGAAGTTTTTACAAAGGTTGCGCCTGCATCTTTGGAGAGAAGGCATGCTTTTACGATTTCTTCATCGGTGAGCAAGCATGTCTCCAGGATCACTTTTACGATAGCTCCGCCTTTTCCTGCCGCCTGTACAACTGCCCGGATATCATCCTCCACGTAATTGTAGCGACCTTCCTTCAGAGCACCTATATTCAGAACCATATCGATCTCATCAGCTCCCTCTGACACGGCGATCTCCGTCTCGCAGGCTTTAGCAGCCGTGTGAGCTGCGCCAAGAGGGAATCCCACTACGGAAGCTACTTTAACATCGCTGTCTGCAAGCTCCCTTTTAGCCAGAGAAACATGGCAGGAGTTCACGCAGACGGCATAAAAGCTATGTTCTGCAGCTTCACTGCAGAGCTTCTTAATGTCCGCTTCTGTAGCCTCTGCTTTGAGGATCGTATGGTCAATATAGCTATTTAAGGGTTTCATACGATGATCTCCCCAAGGTCTCCATTCTTCAATCCGGCAGCGTTTCCTTCGTCCGTATCCAGATGGATCTCCAAATCATGGCCTTCACCGGACCGGATAAGTACATTATCAAATACTAAGCCTCTCTCCCCACAAAAGCGGAGGCTGACCATCTGTTTATCATGCACGCCTGCTTCCTTGGCCTGCTCAGTAGACAGATGGATATGGCGCAGTGCAACGATAGCACCGTGATCGATCTCTATTTCACCAGCGGGACCAACAAGTTTGACCCCGGGTGTCCCATCAAGCTTCCCGGATTCTTTCACGGGAGCATTGACACCGATAGCGCGGGCATCCGTCATTGCCAGTTCAACTTGTGTTTCTTTTCTGACCGGTCCAAGGATCCGTACTGCTTTCAGGGTTCCTTTAGGGCCTACAATATCCACCTTTTCTTCAGCCGCATACTGGCCGGGTTGCTTGAGGGGCTTAAAGGGTGTCAGTTCATAACCCTTTCCGAAAAGCGCTTCCAGGTCTTCAGCAGAAAGATGCAGATGTTTGTTGGATAATCCCACAGGTACTTTGTACGACATTCGTTTTTCCTCCATTATTTATTCTTCTTCTTCCAGATAACTGATATACGGCAGGTTCCGATACATCTGATTGTAATCGAGACCGTATCCTACGATAAATTTATTTTCGATGGAGAAGCCTATGTAGTCGGCCTTGACATCCGCCACTCTTCTCTCCGGCTTGTCCAGAAGCGTGCAGATCTTTAAGGTTTTCGGGTTTCTCGCCATCAGGTATTCCTTAAGATATTTCAATGTTAATCCGGAGTCTATGATGTCCTCCACGATGATCACGTTTTCACCCTCGATGTTTGAATCCAGGTCTTTCAGGATTCGTACAACACCGGTGCTTTCCGTAGATGCACCGTAACTGGAAACAGCCATAAAATCTATCTTAGTTTCTACATTTAACTCCCGGATCAGATCACTCATAAAGATCACTGCACCCTTGAGTACGCAGATAGCTAATATGGACTCTCCCTTAAAATCCCTCGATATTTCAGCACCTAACTCACGGATTCGCTCGTTCAGCTCCTCCTTACCGATCATAACTTCACCGAATACGAATTTCTTCTCCATGTTTGCTCCTTACTACTACTGCTGTTTTTCCTTCTCTTCTGCACTGTCGTTGCCGGTCCAGTGCATCGTCTCATCCTTCACCTCAAATTTTACATCATCTATGATCTTTTTTCCATGGAATCTTTCCTCGGGCTTCACTTCTTTTTCACCCAGCCAGTATTTATCCAGCTCATCTCTGAGATAATAGATGATAAAACTCCAGATAACGATGTCATCAATTATGCCAAAGAGTAATATCGGGGTAGGAATCAGATCAAGCGACCACAAAAGGTAAGCGATTCCAAGGATAATAATTAGTTTTTTCCTGAAGGGGACCGTCTTATCTCGCAGAAAAGGCGGAATTGCCTTGATACGCCGCATCAATACACGCAAAAAGATATATTGCATCCTTACCCCTCCTTTAGAATCGCATCCAGAACTGTCAGGAGTTCCTCATGTCCGGTGCGCTTTAGAGCAGATACCGGGATAACGATATCCCCTTCTGAAAGCCCAAGCACCTTGCGGATCATGCCGATATTTCTTGACAGTTCGCTTTTAGAGACCTTGTCTGCTTTGGTTGCCACCACCAGACCGTCCAATCCGTAATGCCTCATCCACTCATACATCTGGATATCCTGTGCTGTAGGAGAGTGACGCACGTCAACCAACTGTATCGCTTTTATAAGATTTGGACGATTGGCCAGGTAACCCTCTATCATATCTCCCCAGCTTCCGCTGATTGACTTGGAAACTTTGGCGTACCCATAGCCAGGCAGATCCACGATGCGAAATTCGTCATTCACATCGTAGAAGTTGATCGTTCTCGTCTTTCCCGGACTGCCACTGACCCTGGCAAGGCTTTTCCTGTTAAGTAAGAGGTTGATCAGTGATGATTTACCCACGTTGGAACGTCCTGCTATGGCAATTTCCTTCATAGACAGATCCGGATACTGTTTGCCGTTTACTGCCACAGCAGAGAGCTCGGCTTTTTTGATAATCATTGCTTCACCAATGCTTCATTCAGAACCTGATCAAGGGTTTCCACCAAAACGAACCGGATCCGCCTGCGCACTTTCGAAGGTATTTCGTCGATGTCCGCTTCATTTTCCTTTGGCAGCAATACTGTGGTGATCCCGGCTCTATGTGCAGCCAGGACCTTTTCCCGGATGCCCCCTACAGGAAGCACTTTCCCCCGCAGGGTGATTTCTCCTGTCATGGCCAGATCTTTTCTCACAGGTATTCCCGTAAGCGCGGATATAACGGATGTGCACATAGTCACCCCCGCGGAGGGTCCGTCTTTTGGAGTTGCTCCTTCGGGTATGTGAATATGAAGATCCTTTTCCTTATAGAAGTTCTCGTCAATGCCCAGTTCTTTAGCTCTCGAGCGAATGTAGCTGACGCCGGCTTTTGCCGATTCCTGCATTACATCGCCCAGCTGTCCTGTCAGGACAAGGGTGCCGCTGCCGGGGATCACAGTGGTTTCAATGGATAAAGTGTCACCTCCGACAACAGTCCAGGCCAGACCGGTTGTCACACCAACTTCGTTTTCTCCCTCTATCTTATCATAACGATAGCGTTTTTTACCTAAGTATTTTTCTATATTTGACGCAGAGATGTTGACCGATCCGCCTTTCTTCTCTGCGACGGTCTTGGCCACCTTCCGGCAGACATTGGCGATTTCTCTCTCCAGATTACGGACACCGGACTCTCTTGTATAGTTGTTGATGATCGTCCGGATCGCAGCCTCGGAAAACTTCACGTTCGACGACTTCAGACCGTGCTCCTTGATTTTCTTAGGAATCAGATACTGCTCTGCGATATTGACCTTTTCCTCTTCTGTGTAGCCCGTGACCTGTATGACCTCCATTCTGTCCAGCAAAGGCCTGGGGATGGTATCAGTGGTATTCGCCGTAGTGATGAACATCACCTTTGAAAGGTCAAAGGGAACCTCCAGATAGTGATCTGTGAAGGTCTTGTTTTGTTCGGGATCAAGTACTTCCAGCAATGCTGAAGCAGGGTCTCCGCGAAAATCGTTTCCTATCTTGTCTACTTCGTCAAATAGGAATACAGGGTTGTTTGTCTTCCCTTCCTTAATGGCGGAAATGATCCGTCCCGGGATAGCCCCGATATATGTTCTCCTGTGCCCTCTTATCTCAGCTTCGTCTCTCACACCACCGAGGGACATGCGGACAAAATTCCGGTTAAGTGACCTCGCAATAGACTTTGCGATGGATGTTTTTCCTGTTCCCGGCGGCCCGACAAGGCATAGGATCGGGCCCTTCATGCTCTTTGATAGCTGAATCACAGCCAGGTACTCAAGAACACGCTCCTTAACCTTATCTAAACCATAGTGGTCTTCGTTGAGTATGGCCTCTGCGAGCTTGATGTCCTTGTTGTCCTTGGAGGATTTGTTCCATGGCAAAGCAAGGATCCATTCCACATAGGTGCGAATAACGCCCCCTTCCGCGGAACCTCCCTGGATCTTTCTCAGTCGTTTGATCTCTTTCTCTATTTTCTCGTGGACTGCAGGCTGAAGCTTGAGCTTCTTTAACTGCTCAAGCCAGTTGCGGATCTCGTCCTCGGAATCTTCATCCTCCCCGAGTTCCTCCTGGATCACCCGGAGCTGCTCCTTCAGATAGTACTCCCTCTGGCTCTTGTTAATCTGAGTCCTGACTTTGTTAGTGATCGAACTCTCAATCTTCAGGATCTCGATCTCCTTGGTAAGGATCGTATTTAACAGTTCGAGACGCTCTTCAATATCAAAGGCCTCCAGTATGTCCTGTTTTTCCTCAGTCTTGATATCCAGATGAGAGGTTATCACATCTGCCAGCCGGCCGGGTTGCTCAACTGTCACCACAGAAGGAAAGACCTCCTGGGAGATTCTCGGGCTATAGTTGACGTACTCCTCAAAAGAGGATAATACCGTCCGCATCAATGCCACGATACGCGGGGGAATGCTCTCGAATTCCTGTTCCTTTATAGCCGTGACTCTGCACTTAAAATAGGGAACCTCAAATATGAATTCCTCAATGCGCCCCCTGCTGACACCCTCCACAAGGACTCGAATCGTATCCCCGGGCAAGCGCAGCATTTGTTTGATCTTAGCAATGGTCCCAACTTGATAGAAATCGTCCCTTGTGGGCAGATCTGTCTCTGCGGCCACCTGAGCCGACAAGAATACGGTCTGGTTCATCATCATGGCTTTTTCCAGAGCGCTGATGGATTTTTCTCTTCCTATATCAAAATGAAGTACCATATATGGAAAGATCGACAACCCTCTCAGAGGGATCATAGGCATAACGTCATTCAAGTCCTCTTCATATTCCTGAATGTCCTTTTCTAACTCGTCGTTATCTTTTATCTTCTTCATCTCTTAACCTCCTTAGTTGAAAAACAGGCGGCGGATAGCCGTCTGTTTTTTCTGTTACGATGCAGTCTCCTCTTTCTTCTCGAGTCTTTTTGCATCTCTGAGAACTAAAGTTGGCCCCGTGTTATGATCTATTGTACTCTTTGTTATTATGCACTTCCTGATGTCATCTCTCGATGGGATCTCATACATAATATCCGTCATGATATGCTCCATGATGCTTCGGAGACCCCTGGCCCCCGTCTTTCTCTCAATGGCCTTTTCTGCCAACCGGAGAACCGCATCATCATCAATTTCGAGCTCGACCCCATCCAGCTGGAACAGCTTTTTGTATTGCTTGAGCAGGGCATTCTTCGGCTCCTTGATAATACGTACCAATGCTTCTTTGGATAATTCCTCCAAAGTGACCATGACGGGCAACCTTCCGATAAACTCCGGAATCAATCCGTATTTCAGAAGATCTTCTGCCTGAACGGCTTTCAGCACCTCTGCTCCCTCAGCCGATGAGGATCTGATCTGAGAGTTGAAACCGATGGTCTTTTCCCCGACCCTCCTCTGGATGATCTTATCCAGGCCATCAAAGGCACCACCGCAGATGAACAATACATTGGTCGTGTCGAACTGTATAAAATCCTGATGGGGATGTTTACGTCCCCCTTGAGGCGGAACGCTTGCCACAGTGCCCTCCAGGATCTTCAGAAGCGCCTGCTGGACACCTTCTCCACTCACATCACGAGTTATTGAAGGATTTTCTGTCTTTCTGGCGATCTTATCGATCTCATCCACATATACAATGCCCTTCTGGGCCTTCTCAAGATCGTAATCCGCCGCCTGGATCAGCTTAAGCAGAATATTCTCCACGTCCTCGCCCACATATCCGGCTTCCGTTAATGCGGTGGCATCGGCAATGGCAAAGGGTACATTGAGGATTTTTGCTAAGGTCTGAGCCAGCAGTGTTTTTCCGGAACCGGTAGGACCCATCATAATGATGTTGCTCTTCTGAAGTTCCACATCGTCCTCAGGGCCGCCTCCGAAAGCGCCGATCCTCTTGTAGTGGTTGTACACGGCTACTGCGAGGGCTTTCTTGGCATCTTCCTGGCCGATCACGTAATCTGACAATGCCTCGGCGATCTCTTTTGGCTTCGGCAATGACGTGGGATCACCGAAGTCACCCCTCCCGGACATCATGTCAGCAAATTCTTCCTTTATGATGTCCTGGCAAAGCTCGATGCATTCATCGCAAATATATACATTCGGTCCAGCCACAAGTCGTCTTACCTGGTCTTGAGGCTTTCCGCAAAAAGAACATTTTAATTGTTTTGATTCGTCGTATTTTCCCATATTACTCCCTTTCAAATAGATTTTATTACTCTCTGGATACTAATACCTTATCGATGATCCCATATTTTACGGCATCCTCCGCATCCATGAAATTGTCGCGGTCAGTATCTTTGGCGATCCGCTCCAGCGGTTGACCCGTGATATCGCTGAGGATACGGTTCAGCTTTTCTCTGGTCCTTATGATGCGTTCTGCATGGATCCTCATATCCTCTGCCTGACCGCTCATTCCTCCGAGCGGCTGATGGATCATAATTTCTGAGTTTGGCAGTGCAAACCGTTTTCCTTTTGTACCGGCCGCCAGCAGGAAAGCTCCCATGCTTGCCGCCATTCCGATACAGATGGTTGAAACATCCGGTTTAATGTAACGCATAGTATCATAGATCGCCATACCCGAAGCGATGGAGCCTCCGGGGCTGTTTATATAGAAGTTGATATCCTTGGTGGGATCTTCAGCTTCCAGGAAAAGAAGTTGCGCAACCACTACGCTGGCGCTGTGTTCGTTGACTTCTTCACCGAGAAAGATGATGCGGTCCTTCAATAATCTTGAGTAGATATCATAGGATCGCTCACCGCGACTTGTTTGCTCTACAACCATTGGGATCAATGACATTTGGTTTCCCCCTTCATATCCTTCGTCAGTACTATCCTTCTACAACCGCACTTTCGTACATGAGATCGATAGCCTTTCTGTTTCTGATGTCCTGCTTGATATAATGGAGACCCTGGTCACCCATTACCTCTTTCAGTTTATCTACATCCATCTTATATTGTTCCGCCATAGCAGCCAGTTCTTTTTCAATATCTTCTTCCGAAGCATTCAGATCCTCTGCATTGGCGACAGCTTCCACAACAAGTTTTGTCTTTACCTTTTTGTAAGCATCCGGCTTGATCTCTTCTCTGAATTCGCTGACACTCTTGTTCAGATATTCAAAGTACTGGTTCAGATCCAGACCCTGGTAGCGCAGCTGCTGCTGGAACTCCTGGAGCATGTCGTCGATCTGGTTTTCTACCATGACCTCCGGTATGTCGATCTCTGTTCCTTCATATACCTTTTCCAGAACAGCGTTTTTCATCTCATACTCCGCTTTATCTTTCGCAATCTTTTCTAACTTATGCCTGATATCAGCTTTCAATTCTTCCAATGTTTCGAACTCGCTGACGTCCTTCGCAAACTCGTCGTCGATCTCCGGAAGCTCGGTTTCTTTTATCTCATGCACTTTGCATTTGAACACAGCTTCTTTGCCTGCGAGATCTTCGGAATGATACTCTTCGGGGAAGGTCACTTTGACATCTACTTCGTCACCAACGGAAGCCCCGATCAGCTGCTCTTCAAAACCGGGAATGAAGGTGTTGGAACCCAGAGTCAGGGGCTGACGCTCAGCGGTTCCGCCCTCGAACTGTTCTTCTCCTACAAATCCTGCATAATCGATCAATACTGTATCGCCTTCTTTTGCAGGTCTTTCAACTACTACCATTCTGGAGTTTCTCTTCTGCATCGCTTCCAGATCCTTGTCCACATCTTCATCCGATACAGAATCGTCCACCTTAGCGATCTTGACACCCTTATAATCCTTTACCTCGACTTCAGGGACAACAGTGACCGTTATGTTTACTCCAAAGCCTTTATTTGCTTCGATCTTATCAAATTCGGCAGAGGGCCTGTCTACAGGGTCGATCTTCAACTCCTCCAGCGCTACGGGGTAGCTATCGGAAAATAACTGGTTGATCGCATCCTCATAGAATATGTCTTCCCCATATTTCTTTTCAATAAGCTTTCTTGGGGCCTTGCCTTTACGAAAACCATCTATATTGTATTGATGCTTAGTTGCCTTATAAGCGTTATTGATCGCGTTCTCAAACTCATCCGCCTCAAAGTCCATTTTAAATGTAACGTCATTCTTTTCCTTGCTCAGCATTGTTGCTTTCATGTAAGTGATTCCTCCTGTGTTTATCCTTTTAAGTAACAGCGGATACATTATATTAATTTATACCCATAAAGTAAAGCAGAAAACAGCCCGAATTGACATGTTTCCTTAGGTTTTTTGGATATATTTTGCCATTTTCCATCAATATTCGACGAATTATCGAGGTTATGCGTGTTTTTTTATATATTAACATAAAAGTTGGCCGACGTTCATCCATAACATCGGCCATATCATGCCTTCCTGATGCGAGGAATCTTTCCTCTTTCGTCTTTATCTCAATTGATAACATTCCCTGAGCAATTTTAGTCCCCGGGCATATTTGCTGGCATCCAGGGGAACCAGGTTATATTTATCCTTCAGTATATTACCCAAAGCAACTACGTCCTCCTGATCTCCGGAAAACAGTTCGATTTCCAGCTCGCAGATAGGCACTTCACCACAACTGGTCAGGATCTCACCTGTGTCGATGGCCAGTTCCATAATACTTTTCCCGTAATCTACACGAAATCTTCTACGGATAAAGTTCATCTCCAGAATGCTGTAAAGACGTTCTTTTCCGATGAGCTCCATCATTGCCCTTCCCTGATCGCTTTCCCGAAAAATCTCAGGTGACGGTTCGAGAAAACATGCCGGGTCATCCATCGGAACATTGACTTCTTCACGGGTATGCAGACCATCAGCACTGCTGCCGTTCCATTTGAGCGATGCAACGACCTTACTGCCTTCCATACGAACCCGGAATGCTACATCGTTCTTTAATAGGATGCCCTCATCGGTATCAAAATAAGCAGATTTCATATAGACAGTTTCCTGGGAAGATGTATCGCTGATTTCATTCAGGTAATCATCTTCCCAGATGGCATCCGCAGTTTCTTTATCGTTTATGGTGTATTTCATCTCAATTTCCATTGATTGACCTCTGTATTTCATAGAATAATCATGTGTTTTATTATTCTACCACTCTTTTATATACAGCGCAACTCCAATTCCCTGCGGG
>Ga0123334_1005268_pt1 | contig 12605 bp, 9 predicted proteins | sample BiotimSIPDNA_FD_89706 | JGI IMG/M metagenome (GOLD analysis project Ga0123334, IMG submission 89706) | Anaerobic biogas reactor microbial communites from Washington, USA - Biogas_R1 time_0 SIP DNA | ecosystem: Engineered > Bioreactor > Anaerobic > Unclassified | place: Washington, USA | collected... | reverse complement strand
AATCGAGTCGCATTTGAGTTGTTTGGCTGGCCAGTCTACTGGTATGGACTTCTGATCGCTCTGGCGTTATTGCTGTGTATGGTGCTCGCCATTCGACAGGCTCCCCGTTTTGGTTTGAAGGCTGATGACATCACCGATACATTCATAGCCATCATCCCGCTGATGATAATCATGGCCAGACTCTACTATGTTGTTCTGGAATGGGATTATTATGCGACAGACTGGCGGCGCATCTTTAATACACGCGATGGCGGACTGGCGTTTTACGGGGGAATTATCGGCGGAATCATCGCAGTTTTGATTATCCGGAAGATTAAGCATGTGAAGCTGTCCAGCCTGTTTGATTTTCTGGTTGTTTATATCCCGCTGGGCCAGGCAATCGGCCGCTGGGGTAATTTTTTCAATCAGGAAGCATTTGGTAACAATACGTCATTGCCCTGGGGTATGTACAGCAACCAGACTGAGCATTATCTGTCGCGTATCACACATATCAGCGGCCTTGATCCAAGCCTGCCGGTTCATCCGACATTCTTCTACGAGTTTGTCGCCAACATGATTATCTTTGTCTTCTTACTGCGCATTCGCAGGAAGAGCAAACTACCGTTTGAAACAACCTTATGGTACTTTTTGCTCTACGGATTTGTCCGTTTCTTCGTTGAAAGCATACGAACCGACCCGCTGATGATTCCGGGAACCAGTTTGCGTGCTTCGATGATCCTGTCCGCCATCATGTTCGTCGGTTCAATCATTCTGTTAATCATCCTCAGACAGCGACAGAACAAATTGGCACTGCAGAACATGCTCACGGATGATCAGATTGAACAAACAGCGGCGAAATTGCCCGAGGATCGTGCTGACAGCACCGAACGGGACTTTATCGTATTTGAACAGTCCCAAGAGAATACGGACGCCGTTCAGGAACCGCTGAATGACACCAGTGAGGATCCTGTTCGAAAAGGTCAAGAGCGTTCTGACTGATGGCCCGCACCGGTTTTGAACAACTGAAGAAGCAGACCTATTTTTCAATCATGGATTACTATCTGCTGATTCCTGTTATTATTATTGTTTTGATCGGGCTTTCGGTCCTCAGCCGTGTTCTTTCTCAAGGATTCGGTGACGCTTACCCGATGAACCTCTACCGACAGATAGGGGCGGCCCTTGCGGGCGTTCTCATCGCGCTGCTGCTCAGTGTTGTCGAAGTTCCGACCATGCGTTTGATCGCCTGGTCCGTGTATGGAGTCAGCCTGCTTCTGCTTGTTGTCGTTTTGGTCGATAATTTTTCATTGGCTGCAGAAACCGGATCTGACAGCTGGCTCAATCTGCCGGTGATTGGTTCATTTCAACCTTCCGAATTAACCAAAATCGGTCTTGCCATGACGTCTGCATATGTGCTCGAATGGATCAGTACCTATAAACGGTATTGGCAGGGCGTGCTCATTCTTCTCGGGTTGTTCGGTGTCCCTTTGATACTGATTACAAGGCAGCCTGATTTCGGGACAGCGATGGTTATTGTCTTTATTTTCGTATGCATGCTTTTCGTCTGGGGGATTCGCTGGCGGTATGTTTTACTGGGTCTCTCGGGTTTTCTGATCATGATTCCCCTGGCCTGGTTTTTCTACTTCGAGGAGTTTCAGAAAAACAGGATTCTGACCTTTCTCTATCCAGGTCATGATCCTGCAGCTTCGTATAATCTGATGCAGGCCCGGCTGGCCATCGCATCAGGCGGTCTCATTGGCAGTCCGCGTGAAACACCAGTCCACGTGCCTGTTAAGGAAAGTGACTTCATCTATACAGCCGTTTCAGAGCATATGGGACTGATTGGTACAACTGCACTCTTATTGCTGATTTTCTTTTTCCTCATCCGCGGCCTTTATGTTGCCTCAAAAGTTTCCGGACAACGATCTGCATCCGCGTTGATGTTGGTTGGAATCATAGCCGGTATGGCATTCCACTATATTGAGAATCTTGGAATGTGTGTCGGACTTCTGCCGATAACAGGAATCCCACTGCCCTTTGTCAGTCTGGGCGGATCGTCCATGGTTGTCAATTTTCTTGCACTGGGTGTGATGCTCAGCATTTCGATGGATCGAAATTTGAGCGAAAGATAGCGTTTTCCCGTCATTAGATCAATCCACGACACCCTTAGGATCGTTGGCTCATCAGAAGCTGACGGTCTTTTTTATTACGTTTATGTTACATTCCGGCCTTTAGAGAGACGCAGATTGAAATCAGTGCAATCTACGTGTAAAATGACAGTTAAGTGGTGAAATGTAGTGCGTTAATGTATAATAGTGGTTAATAGTGGATGATATGGCGCAACTATCAGGGTGGAGGGTGATCGTACGGCTCGATATACACACACAATTGACGCAAAGGGACGTGTCTTTGTGCCAGCGCGGTTGCGAGGCAGTATTGGTGCGTCTTTGATTGTGACCCTGAGCCTTGATGACGGCTACCTTTCAGCCTACACACCTGAACAATTCCGATTAATCCGCGAACAGATCAGTCAGCTGTCTGGTACTGATCCGGCTGTCAGACGTTTGAAGCGGCTGATCATCGGTGAGGCAATGGTTTGTGAACTCGATGGTCAGGGTCGCATATCTGTCAGCGATGAACTCTGGTCTCACATACAGGTCGCCAGAGGCGATGAAATCTGCTTTATCGATATGTTCGACAAACTTGAGATTTGTTCCAGAAGTTTCTATGAGGATCAGAAGGAGGATCAGGGCTCACTATCCGGTGTAGACCTGACACGATTCGATGTCAAGGGACTGTAACTATCAGCACCAGCCGGTTCTGATGCATGAAGTCCTTTCATGTCTTGGAGTTCATCCGGATGGCTGCTATGTTGACTGCACATTGGGCGGTGGCGGCCATGCATCAGCAATCTACCGCTCGCTGGAAACGGACGGACTGCTGATCGGCATCGATCAGGATCAGGATGCACTCACAGCCGCTGAAAAATCGTTGTCGGAACTACCGGTCAAGGCAGGCAGAAAACTGGTCCACGCTCGATTTTCGGAGCTGGCCGATGTGCTGACGAATCTTGACATCAATCAGGTTGATGGCATTCTGGCCGATCTGGGTGTTTCGTCCTGGCATCTGGACCAGGCAGAACGCGGATTCAGCTACCAGTCCGACGGACCGCTGGACATGCGTATGGATGCATCAGGACTTTTGACCGCAGAAACCATCGTCAACACATGGACGCAGCAGAACCTGGCAAAAATTCTCAAGACTTACGGAGAAGAACGTTATGCGATGCGGATCAGCCAGGCTATTGTCTTGAAACGCGAGCAGAAACCGATCCGCTCAACCGCTGAGCTCGCAGATATCATTCGTACGGCTATGCCTGCAGCAGCCAGACGTGAAAAACAGCACCCGGCTAAACGTTCTTTTCAGGCTTTGAGAATTGCTGTGAATGATGAGTTGGCAGAACTGGAGACACTGCTGCGAGATGCACCGAAATTGCTGAAAAACGGCGGCCGGTTCTGTGTTATATCCTTTCATTCACTGGAGGACCGAATGGTTAAACAAGGGTTCAGAGAACTTGAGAACCCATGTATCTGTCCCAAAACATTTCCAGTCTGCACCTGCGGCAGACAACCGCTCGGTCGTGTGATAACCCGAAAGCCAATCCTGGCTGATGAAACTGAAGTGCAGATCAATCCTCGGGCAAGGAGTGCTCGATTACGCTGTTTCGAGCGAATTATGCAACAACCTGCTGAACAGGATGGAGGATCCTTGAATGTATGAATCACAGGGAAGTTTGGCTCTGAAAAAAAGACGGGCGGATGCTGTCAAACGCCCGATCCTTAAACCTGTGCAGAAAAAGCCTGCACTTAAAACCCGACGTATTTCAACGTCTGAGACGCCTGATTTCCAGCAGCAGATGCAGGAACGGGCTGTATCGATTAGAAAGTCCCTGCTGAGAAAGCGGTTAAGGCTCATGAGTTCAACTGTCGCTTTAGTCTTGCTCGTTGCCGGTATTTTCGGTATTATTGTCTATCGCCAGGCAATGATACTTGAAATGAATTTTCACACGGTTGCCATGGAGCGGGAAGTTAACAGCAAAAAGGAAGAAAGCAGTCAGATCCGGGAATGGCTGGCTCAGAATACAAATCTGGATCTGATCCGTCAGCAGGCTATGACACGCGTTGGCTTGCAGGATCCTGCACGAAGTCAAGTTGTTAACGTATACATCCCCGACACGGATCGCATTGTCTTTCATCATGATGTCGGTATGGATGATAGCGACGAAATCTATCTGTCGGATGTCGTGTCAAAAATTGAAGCATACTTCAAAACATTAACAGTCAGCCAGCGGGGGGAATGATGTGCCGAGGCAGCAACCACAACAAGATAGATGGAAACAGCAAATGGCGCAAAATCAGGTTCGCCAGCAAAGTAAAAAGGCACGATCCAGGGCGGGCAGACCTGCCAGAAGACGTTCAAGTCGTCGTCCGGGAATCGTGTTTATTGGCATTTGCCTGACTCTTTTCGGCATTCTGCTTATATACAATCTCTACCAGATTCAAATTGTCGATCATGCAGTTAATGCAGAAAAAGCAGCTGCTCAACACTACAGGACAGTCGTCGAACAGCCGAAACGTGGCCATATTTACGATCGGAATGGTGTTGAACTGGCCGGTACGACCTACATTCATCAAATCGGTGTTACACCGAAGGATGTTTATTCCATTACGAAAAAAATGTCTTCTGATGAAATAGCCGGAGGGATCGCTTCAGCGCTTAACATCAGTGATGACCTCGTAGTTAAAGCCCTTGCACAGAAAGACGCCTCATACATCCAGATTAAGAAAGATGCAACTCGCGATGAAGCCCAGGCACTTCGCGAGTTCCGGCTGTTGAACAACATCGGTGGTATCCGGATTGATACTGAAGCCCGCCGCTACTACACCAATGGTATGCTGGCCAGTCAGCTGATCGGATTCTGCCGCTATGATCAGGACCAGCTGATCGGACAGCTGGGTGTTGAACTCCAGTATAACGATGTCTTGACAGGACAGCCGGGATATACGTACGTTGAGACGGATAACTATGACAGTAAAGGCGTTCTGCCGTTTTCAGCGCCGACCAGTCTGCGTGCGCAGAATGGCGACAATATTGTCCTGAACATCGACATCAACATCCAGAAAATCGCTCAGGTCGAACTGGAACGCGCAATCAAGCTGTATGACATCACAAGCGGCGGTCAGGTGATTGTCATGGATCCCCATGACGGTGCTGTTCTGGCGATGGCATCATGGCCGTTTTTTGCCAGTGAAGATCCGACTGCTTGTCCGGAAGAACGGGATCCTGAGAGTTGGAATGATCAGGAAAGTGAGGCGATCGAGTATCTGTCCGCCGAAGTCTGGCGAAACGCAGCTATATCGGACGCCTACGAGCCAGGATCGACGATGAAGTCCATTACGACCGCGATCGCTCTGGAAGAAGCCCTTCTTCACGAACAACAAGAAGTTGTCTGCAAGCCTTATCAGCTTTTTAACTGGACTATCTCCTGCGCCAAGGCTGGCGGTCACGGAAGCGAAACACTGGAGATGGGATTCTGGCGATCATGTAATCCGGTTTTTGCGAAACTGGCATCCGATATCGGCATCGATCGTTTCTACACCTATATCCGATCGTTTGGATTGATGCACCAGACTGGCATTGATTTGCCGGGAGAGGGTGTCGGAATGATTCACGAGTCACCGACAGAACTTGACATGGCAACGTTCTCATTTGGTGAATCTTCGACCGTTACACCGATTCAGCTGGCAACTGCCTACAGTGCCTTTGCCAATGGCGGTAAGCTTGTTCGCCCGAGTGTTGTGAAAAGCATCACACAGTCAGAAGGCGAACTGGTTCAAAACATCAAACCTGAAACAATCCGCCAGGTCATCTCCGAGCGAACGGCTACACGCGTTAAGGAACTGATGAAAGGTGTTGTCCTGTACGGGACAGGTTCGTCAGCCTATGTCGAAGGATATCAGCTGGCCGGCAAAACCAGCACCTCGACCGATGATTTTGGTGATCATACACTATCCTTCGCAGCTATCGCACCGTCCGACCAGCCGGAAATTGTTGTGCTTGTCATTCTTGACAAACCCACTGACAAAAACCTGACATCCAAGGCCGCAGCTGTCACCTGCGGACAAATCGTCTCACAGATACTGGAATACCTGGGAACTGAGCGTATTTACAGCGAATCGGATGTTTCGACATTAACGGCGCTTCGGCCTGTTCCAAACGTTGAAGGACTGACCTACAAAGAGGCGATGCGGTTATTGTCAGCTCAGGGATTTATTGCTGAAGCTGCCGATGAGGCGATGGGGGAAGCCACTCTGGTTCAGTATCAGTGGCCGTCAGAGGGGACAGAGCTTCACAGCAAGGGACTTGTTGTCCTTTATCCTGTCACGACACCTGATGAACCTGTCGTTCGTGTCCCTGACTTCAGAGGAAGAACGATTCATGAATGTTTGAGGATGGCTGCCGATGTCAGCCTGAACATACGCGTGGATGGATCTTGTCTGGGTCTCGTCGTTCAACAAAGTCCGCAGCCATCAACCGGCCAGACAGCTGAGCAGCCTGGTCTGACGGAACCAACCGATACCGATGAGACCGAAGGGACTGAAACGCCGTCAGACAACGATGTTGAAGATGAGACAGAACCTGACAACAACGAACCGGAATATCTAAAGCCTGGAGACTGGGTGATCGTCACGTTTGAAGCTGTCGAGGAAATCATCGACCAGACTGAAGACGGAACGTAAAAAACGACAAATTGATTCGATGGGAGATCTGGATGACGCTGGCTGAACTGATAAACGGACTACCTATTCTCGAAACAGGCGGTGATCTGTCTCAGGAAATTTCCGCTGTCGCCTATGATTCGCGTAAGGTCACAGCGGGGACGGTCTTTGTCTGTATAGAAGGCTACATAACAGATGGCCATGCTTATATCACACAGGCTGTTGAGCGGTCAGCAGCGGCTGTCATCATCCAGAAAAAAACGGTTTCGCACCAGATCCCCTGGGTTCTGGTGCCGAACACGCGACGTGCGCTCGCACACATATCAGATCGTTTCTTCGCGCATCCATCCGGCAAACTGGACATGATCGGACTGACCGGAACCAAGGGAAAAACAACGGCAACGTATATGACGCGTGCCATCCTTTCTGCCCAGGGACGTCGAGCAGGTCTGATTGGAACAATCGCCACAATCATCGGTGATCAGGTCATCCAGGCATCCAGAACAACACCGGAGTCATATGATCTGCAGGCTATTCTGAACCAGATGGTTCAAAGCCGGATGGACACCTGTGTCATGGAGGTATCCTCGCAAGGGCTTATGCTTGATCGGGTATACGGATGCCGCTATCACACCGGCGTTTTTACCAACCTTTATCATGATCATATCGGCCCGCATGAACACGAATCAATGGATGCATACCTAAACGCGAAACTGCAGCTGTTTGATCTCTGTCAACAGGCGGTCATCAACCGTGATATAGAACAGTTTGAACAGATTCGCTCTGTGGTTCATGTGCCATGTCTGACGTACGGATTACATCAGGACGCAGATGTCCGCGCGGAAAATCTCCGACAGGTATCAATGGGTCAGCGGTCAGGGACACTTTTTAAGCTGATCAGTCCCTGGTTTAACGGCGAGGTCTTTGTGGGGATGCCCGGCCTGTTCAACGTCAACAATGCGCTGGCTGCTATTGCATCCGCCGGTTTGTCTGGTGCTTCACTGGAAGCGGTGCAGGCCGGCTTGCGGGACGTGACCGTTCCCGGCCGGGTTCAGCTTATACCGTCAGATCTTCCGTTTCAGGTTGTTGTCGACTATGCGCACAATGCAGCCAGTCTGGATCATTTATTGAAGACGCTGAGAACTTACGTATCTGGCAGATTGATCGTCGTCTTTGGCAACGGCGGTGACCGGGCACGATCCAGACGATTTGAAATGGGTGCAGTCTCTGGCCAGCTGGCTGACTTGACCGTCATAACCTCGGATAATCCGCGCAGTGAGGATCCTGAAGCGATTATCCGGGACATCATCACCGGAATTGAGCCAAGCGGCGGTGATTACCATGTCGTAGTTGATCGGGAAGAAGCCATCAAATGGGCTATCTTTCATGCTGCAGCCGGAGACATGGTGGTCATCGCTGGAAAAGGTCATGAAAATTATCAGATTTTTCGTGACCGGACCATTCATTTCGATGATGCAGAGATTGCTGAAAAACATATAAAAGAACGTGAGGTAAGTAAGAATGCGCCAGATCTCCTGTAATCAAATTCAACAGTGGGCTAACGCATCCATCATAAGCGGAGAACCAGCAGGTGATTTGTTTTTTGAACGTTTATGCAGTGACACCCGTTTTTTACAGCCAGGCGATCTCTTTATCGCACTGCGCGGGGAACTTTTTGACGGGCATGATTTTCTAAAAGAGGCTGTTGAGACGGGCGCTTCTGCTGTGATTATCGATCAGGCGGATGCCTGGTCCAACGTTAGCAAGGAACTTGGAATCCGGGAAAGTATCTGCGTTTATCTGGTGGAGGAAACGCGGGCAGCACTCCAGGATATTGCCTCAGGATACCGCCATCAACTGAAAAGCACAGTGATTGCCGTAACGGGAAGTGTCGGAAAAACATCAACCCGCCGTATGATTGCAGCTTGCCTTGAACCGTCTTTATCCGTTCATCAGACTGAGGCAAACCTGAATAACGAAATCGGCTTGTCACAGACCATTCTGGCAGCTCAGCCGGATGATGAAGCTATTGTTGTCGAAATGGGCATGCGCCATTCAGGTGAAATCAGACAGTTGAGCAGAATCGCATCTCCGGATATCGGCATCATAACGTGTATCGGATGGTCACACATCGGCGAGTTAGGTAGTCAGAAAGCCATTCTGGCAGCAAAATGGGAGCTCGCTGAGTCACTGAAACCAGGCAGTTTGCTGATTCTCAATGCGGAGGATCCGCTGTTGATTGATGCATCCAGAACCCTTGATACATCGATCCGTCTCGCATTGGTCTGTACAACAGATGAGGGTTTCAAGCAGGCAGATCTCATTAGAGAGCGAGTCTGTCTTCTGGCTGCAGCGAAGCACATTGAGATCGAATCTGAACAGACTTCATTTGACGCTGTGATTGAGCAAGATGGACAGACCAGTCAAACTGCTGTCCTTTTACCTTATCCCGGATCACACCATATCCAGAATGCCTTGTTCGGATTGACAGTTGCTGCTGCCATGAATTTGAATCTAACACGTTCTGCGACTGGTGCTGCTCGCTACCAGGCGGTTGGAAACCGTCAGCGAATCATCGAGCAACAGCAGATTACAATCATGGACGATTCCTATAATGCTGCACCGGAATCGATGGAGGCTGCACTTGAATCGTTGTCGTTGATCGCCGGTTCGAATCGGAAAATTGCCGTTCTTGGTTGTATGCTGGAGCTGGGAGCATTTGCTCCGGATGTTCATCGATGGGTGGGAGAACAAGTCGCCCAGCATGGTTATAGCCTGCTTCTAGCTTATGGGCCTGAATCGGAAGACTATCTGATTGGTGCTCGTCAGGTCAACTCTGAAATCCCTTCCTGCGTCTGTTTGGATCATGACGAGATAACCGCGAGATTGATTTCATTTATCCGCCCTGGTGATTTTATCCTGATTAAAGGTTCACGCGGATACACCATGGAAAAAGTAACAGAGCTGCTTCTCAAACGGTTGAATCTGCGGTTCGAAAACGGAGGCGATCAATGATGGTGGCAGCGATGGTATCGACTTCGTTAAGTATTCAGTCAATCATGATCGTGATCGTAGTTTGTGGCCTGACGGTCCTGCTCGGTATGATCGGAATCCCTGTCCTGAGACGTCTGCGCGTTGGACAGACGGTTCGCGACGATGGACCTCGTTCGCATTTCAGCAAATCAGGCACGCCGACATTCGGCGGTTTCTTCTTTCTGATTCCTCTGTTCTTCCTGGGGTTGGTTTCATTTCTATCTGATGAGATTCCCGACCAGACAGGGATCCTGATTCTGTTGATGCTGGCTTTTGGCGGTGTAGGCTTTCTTGATGACTGGATCAAAGTGAGAATTTCGAAAAAAGGTCTGTCTGTCAAACAGAAAACCATTCTGCTCTTATTGATCAGCATTGCCTTCAGTTACTACTATCTCTATGCGTCACCCGATGCAGCTGTCTTCAGAATGCCCCTGAATGGACCCGTTTGGGAGATCACGGGCTGGCTGCGAATCCCATATGCTGTCTTCATCATTCTGGTTTTGTTTTTTACCAGCAATTCGGTGAATCTGACAGATGGTGTTGATGGACTGGCAGCATCTGTCACGGTCATCAGTTGCCTTTCCCTCGGCATCGCCGGTTTGGCGATCCTGCCACAGACGGATGCAGTCACAGGATCTGCGCTTGTCGCCTTTTCCATCAGTGGCGGATGTCTGGGATTCCTCATTTTTAATCATCACCCGGCAAGAGTCTTCATGGGAGACACCGGTTCGCAGGCGCTGGGTGCCGGATTCACAGGAATAGCACTGTTTTACGGTGTGCCCTGGCTGATTTTGCTGGTCGGTGTCATTTACGTGGCTGAGTCGCTATCCGTAATCATTCAGGTTATTTATTTCAAACGGACAGGTGGCAGGAGAATTTTTAGGATGTCACCGATCCATCATCACTATGAACTGGGCGGCTGGTCAGAGAACAGAATTGTGTCTGTTTTTTGCCTTGTAACACTGATCGGCAGCGTGATCGGTTTACTGATGCTGTGAGTGCGATGTTCTGGTACACTATCAGGCGAGGTGTGAACACATGAGACAGAAAAAATTCTTTCAGCCGGATGAAATCCGTAACCGGGACGTTACACGAGTCCAGGCTGATCGTCTGCGCATTGAACCGCCCCGTCAGATCCATGCCGGTTTGTTGATCGTCACGCTGATCCTGATCTGTTTCGGCCTGGTCATGCTTTTCAGCGCCAGCATGACATTTGGATATTCGTCAGAAGGCGATGCGTTATATTTTGTTCTCAAACAATCTGGTATCACGCTAATCGGACTGGTACTGGCTCTTTTTGTTGCCTTGATCATCCCCGTGACTCTTTTTGATCATTTCTGGTTGTCACTTATTCTGTACAGCGTCACCACCGGCTTGCTGGTTCTTGTAAAAATCAATGGACTGGTAATCAACAGCGCCAGACGGTGGATCAGTCTGGGCGGCACTACTTTTCAGCCATCTGAACTGGCGAAAATCTCGATCGTTTTCTGCTTTGCAGGATATGTGTCGATGATATCGCGTAAGAGAAAAGCAAAACGCCTGCGGTTTAAAACGCCGGTCAGGCAGTTCATTGCCGATGGCTGGGTCGATGTTCTGATCCCCGGCTTTGCAATACTGATCTGGATCGGGCTGATCGCCTGGCAGCCACACCTTTCCGGCGCTCTGATTCTCTGTTTTATTGCAGCGGTTTTGTATTTGACAGCTGGAATATCGCTGCGATCCTGGGTGAGCGCAATCGTGCAGCTTCTTGTTGTTGTCCTGATTCTTGGACTGATCATCGCTGTCTTACTGTCTGTCACACCAAGTGGTGAATTGAAGCAGATACTCCAGGAGAAAGTGGTAGATAACTTTGAACATGTCAGCAAACGGATGAATTCATTTCTGGAACCGGAGGAAGCGACGGACGACGACATGTATCAAATCAATCAGGCGATCATTGCCATGGGCTCCGGCGGGCTGAATGGCATCGGGCTGGGAGAAGGCCGGCAGAAATACAATTATCTGCCTGAAGCACATAATGACTACGTCTTTGCGATTATCGGTGAAGAGCTTGGTTTCGCCGGAACCGTAATGGTGGTACTTTTGTTTTTCCTGTTCATGTATATGGGCGTAGGTGTCACACGAAAAGCATCGAGCCAGTTTACCGCACTGCTGGCTGGCGGGTATACCATGCTGATCAGTATTCAGGCTTTTCTTAATTTTGGTGTTGCCACGCATACTTTACCGTCAACAGGCGTTTCACTGCCGTTTTTCAGTTACGGCGGGACGTCTAACCTGTTCTTCCTGATGGCCATCGGACTGCTGCTGGCTGTATCCAGATCAGGCCAGAGAAGACCGGTTGAATCCAGTCAGGCAAACAGACTGACACAGCCGGTGAACAGACCCGTGAAACAGTCTGCCCAACAGACTGATACGCATAACCGGCAGATTTATCAGGCTCCAATCCGTGTGTCGGGTCGGGAGGGTTGATGATGTCGGATCGGTTGATCATTCTCTCTGGAGGCGGGACCAGCGGACATGTCAATCCAGCTTTAGCCATCGCGGATGATCTGCAGCAGAGCGATCCGGCTTTGGATCTGTTGTTTGTCGGTAAAAAGCAGGGCATCGAGGCCGATCTGGTGAAACGAGCTGGTTATGCCTTTGAAAGCGTTGAGGCGGCACCGCTTCCGATGCGTCCATCGCCGGCTATGATCCGCGCAGTCGCAACATTTTTACGCGGGCGTCATCAGAGTCGGCAACTGATGAAGAAAAGAAGACCACTCGCCGTAATCGGAACAGGTGGCTATGTCTGCAGCCCGGTCGTCTCAGCTGCCGCTT
>Ga0123334_1005261_pt1 | contig 12618 bp, 10 predicted proteins | sample BiotimSIPDNA_FD_89706 | JGI IMG/M metagenome (GOLD analysis project Ga0123334, IMG submission 89706) | Anaerobic biogas reactor microbial communites from Washington, USA - Biogas_R1 time_0 SIP DNA | ecosystem: Engineered > Bioreactor > Anaerobic > Unclassified | place: Washington, USA... | reverse complement strand
GGACGAATATAACAGTGCATTGGTCGAGCAGGTCAATATCATTGAGGAAAGCAAAACCCACCAGATGTACGACATGCCTTATTTCCTTGAGTATTCGATTTATGATGTGGTTACACAGCTATTAAAACAGCGAAACATGACGGATACCTCCACCAACAGGGCGGTCATAGAAAATGAGCTGCGCACAAGCGGATACCATATTTATACCACCGTTGACCCGGTCATACAAAGCATTGTTGAAACAACGCTGTACAACTGGGATAAATACCCGCTGACCAGATATGAATCCGACGCCTATGTGGAAATACAAAACTCGGACGGCACGACGCAGAAGCTCGCGCAGCCGCAGTCGGCCGCGGTCGTTTTCGATCATAATACCGGCCAGCTCAAGGCGATTGTCGGCGGCAGGCAGGACCCAACCGTTAAAAAAGCGCTGAACCGCGCATACCAATCCCATATGCCGGTCGGCTCTTCCATAAAGCCGCTTGCGGTATACGGCCCCGCACTCGAGAACGGCGCTACGACTCTTACAACGCTTCTGAATATACCAGGGGCTATTGAGGGCTGGAATACAGCTCTCGGATATCCCAATAACTATGGCGGCACATTCTCCGGCACGGTTACGGTTAGAAATGCCTTGATTAATTCCATCAACGTTGCCGCAGCCAGATTGCTGGTTGATTATGCGGGAATCGACGAATCCTACAATACGCTGATCGACCTCGGCGTCACGCCCTCCTCCATCAACAAGGACGGTGCCGGCCTGTCGCTCGGAACCTCGGGTATATCGCCGCTTGAAATGGCTGTTGCATTCGGTGCGATCGCAAACTCCGGTGTTTATAAGGAGCCGGTTTCATTCACCGAAGTGCTGGATGCAAGCGGCAATGTGCTGATCGATTCGAATGCCTATGCCATCAACATACCGGTATTCACTCCGCAAACCGCATGGCTGCTGGTCGACATGCTTGAAGACGCCGTATCCTCCGGCACGGGAAGAAATGCGCGTATTTCTGGCATGACCGTCGCCGGTAAAACCGGAACCAACAGTGATTACAGGGGCGTATTCTTTGCCGGTATAACGCCGTACTATTCGGCGGCCGTTTGGGTCGGGCACGACAACTACAAGCCGCTCTATAAGGGCGCCCAGGGCGGCAGGGATGCCGCTCCGCTGTGGAAAGCGTTTATGGAGGAGATACATGCCAAATATTCGCTCGAAAACAAAGACATCATTGAAGACAGCGCGTCGTCTCTTGGATTGGTCCGGGCTACCGCATGTTCAATGACCGGTCTGCAGGCAACGGACGCCTGCAGGCTCGACACGGAATTCTATCCCCCGGTAACCGACTGGGTTCCAAGTGACAGGACTCCATCGGAGCCTTGCAATATCCATCGTATACTCAAATACTGTTCCGAGACCGGGAAGATCGCCACTCCATATTGCCAGTCCACTTACGAAAAGTCTGTGCTGGCTATACCTCCCGACTCGATCATTAATGAATTATCGATCGAACAGAGAGCTGAATACTATCCGAATGCAATCTTCGGGCTGCCCGAGGATTTATCACAGTTCACCGTAGATAATCCGCTGTACACTGGTTATTTCTGCCAGCTTCACACGCAGGACTGGTACAATACCAATGTGCTGCTGGAGAATGCAAAAAACAGCGCAAACCAGCTGATCACCAATGTGCAGTCGATGATGCTGCAGTATGCGGCGAACATTTCGGGCGATGTCTCTTTCCAGATCAACAGCGCAATACTGGATCTTCAAGCCGCAATGTTATCGAATGATGTGCAGCAGATCAATAGCAAGTACACGATACTAAATAACCTGAAAGCAGCCTACCTTGATCCGCTGGTGCAAACCACGCCGGGCGGAGACGGCGGCTGAGTTTGGATGTGAGCAAATGGGAGTGACCGTTCTGGTCACTCCTTTGTTTTTGCATTGCAAATCAGCGCGTAAAGGAAACTGAAAAATACAACGACCGATACGCCCCCGGCGACAGCTTTCAGGCCCCCGGTCAGGATTCCAAGCATCCCTTCCTCGTCGATTTCCTTTATGACTCCCTGCGCCAGCGCATGGCCGAAACCCGTCAACGGTATGGTAGCGCCGCATCCTCCGAATTCCACGATGGGATAATAGAGTCCTATAGCCGACAGAATGGCGCCGATCACAACATAGCCAGTCAAAAGCTTCGCAGGCATAATGTTTGCTTTGTTGATAAGGACCTGCGCGATCACGCAGATGATTCCGCCCGTTAAAAAGGTGTACAGATATTGCATAGATTACGCCTCGATTGTCATCCCGTGGGCGACCCCCGGTATTGTCTCGCCCTGCAATGTCGCCGTAGGTGACAGGAGCGCGCCCGTCGCCACATAGAGTATCCTGTTTAAATTTTTCTTTTTCAGCTCATCCAGATACTTTGCGGTAATCACGACCGCTGAACACCCGCATCCGCTTCCGCCGCAGTCCTGGTCATTGACCGGATAAATTTCCAGTCCGCAGTCTGTATATGTTTTGGATATGTCAAATCCCTTTTCCTTCATCAATTCAAGCAACAGTTTGCTGCCGAGTTTCCCAAGGTCTCCGGTGATGATTTTGTCATAATAGTCCGGACCCAGCGAAGGGTTGGCGATCTGGCTGCTAATGGTATCGGCGGCAGAAGGTGCCATTGCGGCTCCCATATTTGCCGGATCGTTGATTCCCAGGTCAACCACACCTCCGATACAGATATCAGTAATATGCGGATTGTCGTTCGGAATGTTTGTGATGAGTGCGGCTCCGGCCCCTGTCACCGTCCGTTGGGATGTCATCGGCCTCTGGTTGCCATATTCCAGAGGGTACCTGTATTGTCTTTCTGCTGATGAAAAGTGGCTGGATGTCGCAGATATGGCATATTTGCCGTAGCCGGCGGATAATACCAGCGAATTGATGATCAGCGATTCCGCGAAAGTTGAACATGCGCCGTAGAGTCCCAGGAAAGGTATGCCTATATTACGCGCGCTGTAGCTTGCGGATATGATCTGGTTCAGCAGATCCCCCCCCGACATGAATGATATGGCGCTTTTATCCATGCCTGACTTAGTCAGCGCGGAATTTACGGCGTATTCAAACAGGCTTGATTCGGCTTTTTCCCAACTGATCTGCTCCAGCATGTCATCCTGGAATATCATGTCTATCTTGCCTGCCAACGGCCCTTTCCCCTCTGCAGATGCTGCTGCATTCGCCCAGGATACAAAATAAACCGGTGTATTCAGCTTTATTTTAAAGCTACCCATAATAGCTCCATATAAAGTAAAGAATGCCTATCAACATAGAAGTATTGACCCCATAAACAATGACGGGGCCAGCAATCACGAACATTTTCGTGCATGTACCGGTGATAAGACCTTCCTTTTTAAACTCGATCGCGGTGGAAGCCACAGAGTTTGCAAACCCCGTTACAGGCACAATAGAGCCTGCCCCCGCAAAGTTGCCAATTTTATCGTAGATGCCGAATGCCGTCAAAGTTGTTCCGATGAATATCATGATCATCGTTGTCAACGAATATGATTTGTCTTCGGGAATGCCGGTTTTTTTTATGAGCTCAAATAAAAACTGGGCGATCACGCATATGAGGCCCCCGACTGTAAATGCCTTAACTGCGTTATTGAATGCTTTTGCCTTGGGCGCCCTTGCTTTTACCAAATTTTTGTATTGCTCTTTTTTCACATCATATCACTATTCATAGGATTGAAAAAAGCAAGGAAATAATGAATTGAAATATTAACCAGCCAATAATTTTCGCAGCTTTAGAAGCAATTGTTTCTCAATCCTTGATACCTGCACCTGGGATATGCCAAGTATCTGCGCAACCTCGCTCTGCGTTTTGTCCTGATAATACCTGAGGTACAGTATTTTCCTCTGTCTCTCATCAATGCTTGCGGCGATATCATCGAGCAAAACATTGGTGACTGCGGAGCCTTCTGTATCCTCATCACTCTGTATCTTATTGTACGCGTCCTCATGATCGTCCGGCGCTTCATCCATCGATTGAACCTGGTTTGAGGAGTTGAGTAAAAACACAGTTTTCTCGGGGGATATGTCGAGTGATGCGCTGATCTCGCTGATCGTGGGCGATCTGCCGAGTTCCGTCTGCATTTCCTCAATCCTCTTATTTAATCTGGCGGACATCTCACGTGTAACACGCCCGATTTTCAGGATTGAGTTTTCCCTTACGATTTTTTTAATCTCCCCAAGTATCAGTGGAACCGCATAGGTTGAAAACATGACGCCTTTCTTTAAATCGAACCGCATGATTGCGTTTATTAATCCGATCGAACCCTGCTGTACAATATCCTCATAATCTATTGAACTCGATTTATACCTGTTTGCAAGGCTGTATACCAGACGCATATTATTGACAATCAATTCTTCCTTGGCCCCGGAGTCGCCGGCCTGAGCCTTTAAAATCAGCTCTTCGAATCCCAAGCCTGTCAATTCACATCATCTTCCGTAGCCGATAGATCTTTTTCAAGCACAACGGTCGTACCTTCCCCGATGCGGCTTTCGACCTCGATCGAATCCATAAACGCTTCCATGATTGTAAAACCCATACCGGAGCGCTCCATTTCCGGGCAGGTTGTATAGAATGGTTCCCTGGCCCTTTTCAGGTCCGGTATCCCGCAGCCATGGTCAATGACCGAAATTTTAATATTGCTCCTATCCATTTCGCAAATAAGCCGGATATCCCCCGCACCATTCCTGTATGCATGAACCACGCAGTTCGTCACCGCTTCGGACACGGCTGTCTGAATATCCGACAATTGTTCCAGCGTAGGATTAAGCCTTGAAACAAATGCTCCCACCACCGCTCTGGCAAAGCTTTCATTTTTCGGGTCGGCTTTGATCATAAGCTCCATTTTTTCCTGATCCATAATCTCCTCCTTAGTGAATCTCCACCAATTGTTCGATACATGCCATATGTAATATTTTTGTTACTTTGCTCTTGGCGTTAACAATCTTCAGACGCCCTCCGCTTTTTTTCATGCTTTTGTATCTGCCGATTACAAAGCCGATTCCGGCGCTGTCCATGAAATCGACATCTGCCAGATCCAGCGTCAATAGCAGCGGCCTGTGCTTTTGTAAAAGATCCTCTATCCATGGCCTTAACCGCATGACCGAGGCATGATCAATGTCTTCATTCAGGTAAACCGTCAATTCATCGTTTTGTATACCGTAGTCCATTTTTCCCCTCCATATAGATAATGAATCCTCAATAAATAATAAATTGTAGGGCAGTGGCGGCTGCGCAAACAAAATTATGTCGAAATATATGTTTAGTATTGGAATATGTATATTTTTTTATGTATGTTTTCAAAATGAATTTATATAGTGTTTATTGAATAATAAATGCCCGTTTGAATGGATAATATAATATATAGCTTGATTTCGGAGGATCGGATGGACGAAGGAAAAACAAAAAGGCCCATATCCCCGGCTGGATATGCAGTAAGAATTATTGCGCTGATCATAGCGCTTTTTATCATTGCTGGAATTGTTGCGCTCATATTGCTGGTCGATACGGGTTCATGGAAGAGTTTTGCTCCCCAAAAGCTTACCAATTACAAGCAGACGCTCTATGTGTACGACAGCAACTCCGAGGTTGTAGCGGGCATATATAGTCTTGAAAACAGAACTCCGATCTCCATTGGCGATCTGCCCGAGCATGTAAAAAACGCATTCATCGCCATAGAGGACGCACGTTTTTATAAGCATTTCGGAATCGATCTGATCCGTTTCTTCGGCTCCGCATGGCAAAATATCAAAACCATGAGCTTTGCTGAGGGCTTTTCATCGATCAGCCAGCAAATCATAAAGCTGACGCATCTGACCACCGAAAAAACAATCAATAGAAAAGTACAGGAAGTTTATTTGACTTTAAAGCTCGAAAAGGAGTACACCAAGAGCGAAATACTCGAAATGTATCTAAACACCGTAAATTTCGGGAACGGCGCTTACGGCATCGAAGCTGCGGCGGAATCCTACTTTGCAAAGCATGCTTCTGAGCTTACCATATCGGAAGCAGCACTTCTTGCCGGCATCATCAACAGGCCCGGGTATTATGCACCGCACATCAACTATGAAGCGTCGGTTGAGCGGCGCAATCTTGTACTATCCATGATGGCTGAAAACGATTTTATTACTGCCGAAGAGGCGGAACAGGCAAAAAAAGATGTTCCGAAGCTTATCATATCTAGGCCGAGCAATGAGCAGTTCAACCAGTATGTTGACGCTGTAATCAGCAACGCGGCCGGTTTACTTTCCATGACATATGATGAAATCGCCTCGGGCGGATTCAGAATCTATACCACGCTTGATTCAAAGCTGCAAGGCTATTGCCAGGAGCTCTTTCAAAATCAGGAGCTATTTCCTCCGAACGCCGAGGACGGCGTACAGTGCGAGGGATCGTGCGTTGTGCTTTCGCCGCACGATGGTTCGGTAATTGCCCTGATCGGGGGCAGGGATTATGTCGGAAGGGGCATCAACAGGGCGGTCGACTCCCTGCGGCAGCCCGGGTCAGCCATAAAACCCGTTCTTGTTTATGCGCCTGCGATTGAAAAACACTCCTATAACGGCGCATCGCTCATCAATGACGAACCGATCAATATCAGCGGTTATGAGCCGTCGAACTACGGGAATGATTTCAAAGGCTGGATGTCGCTTCGCTATGCGCTTGCCGAGTCGGTCAATATTCCCGCAGTCAGGGTCCTAAATGCAATCGGGCTCGACGATGCAAAGGCTTATGCAGAATCCGCAGGCATCAAATTCGATCCCGAGGACAACAATCTGTCGCTGGCGCTCGGGGGCTTTAAATACGGCGTGTCGTGCCTAAACCTTGCCGCATCATATGTGCCGTTTTCGAACGGCGGTGAGTACTATCCGCCGTATATGATCAAGCGCATCGAAGACAGCTACGGCAAGGTGGTTTACGAACATGAAAGCCAGCCATCCAATGTACTGTCTTCGGCAACGGCATTTATGATAAGTGACATCCTCAAATCCGCTGTCAGTTGGGGAACGGCAAAAAGGGCTGCAGTCGAAGGCGTTCCCATTGCCGGTAAAACCGGAACGGTATCCTATAAAAGCGGAATGGGAGTCAATGACGCATGGACCTGCTGCTATACGACAGACTATGTACTGGCTATTTGGAACGGATTCGATATGCCCGACGATAAGCATTTCATGCCATCGTCGGCAACCGGCGGAAAGTACCCGGCTATGATGGCGCATGAAATTCTGGCGTACATTTATCAGGATGAAACATCACAGGATTTTATTAAACCCGAAAACGTGCAGCTTGTTGCGCTGGACAAGTATTTTTATGATCATTACCAGCAGATACTCCTTGCGACAGAATATACCCCGAAGGAGTATATATACAATGAATATTTTACATCAGCGACCATCCCGACCGAAGTTTCGGTATTTTGGGACACGCCGCTCCAGGTTGTCGACCTTTCTGTTGCGCTGAACAGTGAATCACAGCCTGTCATCAGCTTTACGGCCAGGCAGAACTTCATCAACTACAAAATCTTGCGGAAAAAACAGAGTGAACCGGCATTCAGCGAAATTACGGCCTTGACCGGTACCGGAGGAGCAATTTCCTATATCGACGCCTCTTCCGGCTCCGGATATGTGCAATATTATGTCGTACCATTCCATCCCCTGATATCGACAGACGGGGGAAATCTTGAAGGCACGGCTTCCAATACTGTTTCGATCGATGTTCCGCGTACCGGCAATGGCAATGGGTGGCCGGGTTGGGATTTCCTGCCCGACGATTGGTTCAACTGGCGCAATAATGACCGGGATGACGATGAACAGGAGCAGGAACCGTCGCCGGATGCTACCGGTGAAAACAACAGGCGCGGCAACCGGCAACCGGAGTCGACGCCTACCGGATGATCGGATGGTTATGCATTAGGGAATGATTCTATAATTTACTCTTAATCCTTTGCTCCGCCTCGTTCAACTTTTCAACGCTCAGATCGTTTGTCGCGTTGATTTTCGCAGTTTTGGCTTCTTCGATATATTTCAATGCTTCACTGATGCGGCCGTAATGCTCACTGATAATCGCCAGATGATAAAGTATGTTTACCTGATCCTGCCTGTTTTCATAAGCCTTTTTCGCAAAATATTCAGCATCCTCGAAATTATCATGGTTGATGCAGTATTGGCACATGTTATCCAGTATAATCGGATCTTCAGGCGAATAATCCAACGCTTCATTGTTATACTTTACAGCCATCTCATCGTTACCTGTCAATATATAATAATATCCGAGCGTCTGGTAGACTCGCAGGCTCCTCTTAGCATTATGCAGATCTTCAAGCGCTGCCTGCGCCTTTTTCATATCATTGCACCGAATATAGGCTATTGCTCTGTCAAGTCGAATATTGTAGCGTGAGGTTTGGTCGGGCATCAGTTTCAATGCCTCTCCAAACATATCGATCGCTTTTTCGAAATAGCCGCGCTGCATGAGCAAAACTCCATACGAATGTATATATTTAATATTGTTCATCCCGCTTTTCACGGCTTCCTCATAAAGCTGCATTGCTTTGTCGTATTCACCCTTTGTATGCGCAATATATGCCGCCATGGCCATGAAATTACCCTTAACCGCCATTTGTTAAACCTGCCTTTCCATGCATCTTGCTTTTGATCCTGTTGATCCTGTTGTTAACCGATTCTAGCTCATGCCTGTTTCGGATCAATACTCCCTGATTCAGTACTTTTTGCCTTGCTTTCTCAGCGTACAACAATGCGGACCGATAATCAAGGATTTGATGTTCATATAACTTTGATATTTCAATGTCAGGCATAGGGCTGAACCCATTGGAAGATGAGTACATGTTAAAAAAATCAATTGCATTTTGGATTTCCAGGCTCCTCTTATAAAGAAAAGCCAGTCTTAATGAGGCTTCCCTGACCTCAGAACAACAGTTCAGATAACATTGCCGCGCCATATCGCAATGCCCGTCCTGTTCATATATCCTTGCCATCGAAAACATGTCAGAAGGATTTTCAATCATTTCAGGGTTGTTATAGAGGCTGCACAGGTGCGCCGTCAATGCCAGCAGTGATATGATATCCAACCTGTTGTGCTTTACCACGACGTCCATCAGTTTTTGATCGTTGTATTTGACGTAACTGAAAAATATCTCTGGGATTTCGGCCCCGGGAATATCTCCTTCCCGCTCGAATCCCAGTATATTACTTTCAATGGACTTAAGCGAGCAGCTTTGCAGCCTTGCTTTGTAAAGCCTTCTGGAAGGATGAAGCAAATCCCAATGTATAAGCCTGTCAACCGGCTGCATCATCCTGTTGATGACGGATCTTGTGCCTATGATCGGAGCATCGAAGGATTTGCCGTTGAACGATATGGCAATTTGAAAGCCGGACAGCTTGTCGGCAAGCTTTTCGAGCATGTCCTTCTCCTGACAATAATCCTTCATCAGAAACTGCTCGACAAAAAAATCGCCTTCATGAAAATAGCCGAGCCCGATCAGAAATGCGAGCGTGCCTGCGCCGTGCGACAACCCGGTAGTCTCGGTGTCAAAGAACACCATATCTTTAATTTCATAATTGAAAACCGGACTATGTCTGAACACCTTGTGTGCATTTTGCATCAATAAATCGCCGAAGACAGCACGGGAGTAATCACGCCTGATATGTTCGAGCGGAACACGAGCTGTATATGTTGTGCAGATTTCCTCCGCAGCGGATCTATTCTCATTAAGTACAGGCTTTCCCTTCGACATCAGGTCAAGCTTTGCTTTCAGGCTGCTAGGCATCGGTCAGCACTTCCAGCAGCTTCCTTGCCATTCTCTTGTCGGAGCAGTCTGCGCCGACGCACGAGGGGCAGCCATCCAGACAGCGACAGCTTTTAAGCAACTGCAGGCAATCTGAAAAGAGGGGTTTATCGATGTTGAAAAGCTTTTCGCTGAAACCCACTCCGCCCGGCATGTTGTCGTATATGAATATGGTCGGCTTTTCCGTGTACGTTGATTTTGCCTGGTACACCACCGCGATGTCGCGGGGATCGCACATCAGGTAGACCGGAGCCACCGCCGACAGCAGACTTGCTACGCCGGTCATGGCGTCCTGCAGCTGCTCCTTTTCAAACTTTGATGATATTTCATCCGAAAGAGCAAACCAGACTGCCGTCGTATGCATCTCAAGCTCCGGCAGCCGCACCTTGCCCCAGCCCAAGTTTTCATGCGTATCAAACTTGATTTTCTTAAACATATTGACGCGCGAAGCGATCATGACATCGCCCCAGCCCTTGCCGACCGCTCCCGCGGCCTCATCGAATGGGTCGAGCACCTTCAGCGACACCGCAAGATCGGCATCCGTATAGTAATCAACATTTACGGAACGCACGAATGCCTTTTTCTGTTCAAAATCCAGTTTTTCGACCTGATATTGGTTTGCTTCGTGCAGATAAATGGCTTCGTCATGCAAGAGCATCGGTGCGGTGAACCTGTCCATCTCACCGATGACTCTGTGGCTGTCAGCACGGGTGATGTCCACTATGATAAAGTTCTCATTGCTTGCGCTCCGAAGGCTGATCTCGTTTGCCGGGAACTCGTCGCTCATCCAGTGCCAGGTGTCGCCGACATGCCGCAAGACGCCAAGCTGCTGAAGATAATCAAGTATTTCGGTTATATCACTGCTTCCATACTTTTCACCGTCTTTAAATGGCAGTTCGTAGCTTGCGCATTTCAAATGGCTGATCAATATGTACAGGTTGTCTTTTGCAACCAGGGCGCTTTCTGGCGGCATACCGAGGAAATATTCCGGATGGTTGATGATGAACTGGTCGAGCGGTGCCGAGCTTGCCACCATGATGGTGGCGCTTGTTTCATTCCTTCTGCCGGCGCGACCGGACTCCTGCCAGGTGCCCGATATCGTGCCCGGATACCCGCACAGCACGCAGGCCTGCAGCGACCCGATATCGATTCCAAGCTCGAGCGCATTCGTGCTCACAACGCATCGAATCTCACCGGAGCGCAGGCCGCGCTCTATGCTGCGCCGCTGGGTAGGCAAATAACCGCCGCGGTAACCTTTGACAGCGTCCGCGTTGCCGAGGATATCCTTGACGTTCTCCTTTAAATAATTGACTAGCACCTCAACAGCCAGCCTGCTTTTTCCAAATACGATCGTCGATATATCATTCTTAACAAAATTTGATGCTATGCTGCGCGTCTCAAGCAGCGAGCTTTTCCTGATACCGAGCTGTCTGTTTACAACCGGTGGATTGTAGAAAATAAGATTTTTTCTGCCCGACGGCGCACCGTTGTCATCAACCAGGTAAACCTCGCGCCCGATGATATTTGAAGCAAGCTCAGCCGGGTTGTTGACTGTCGCAGAACAACATATGAATTGCGGGTTTGAACCGTAGAACTCCATAATCCTGCGAAGGCGGCGAATCACATTGGCCATATGGCTGCCGAAGACGCCGCGGTATGTATGAATTTCATCAATCACGATGAATTTGATATTTTCAAAGAGCTTTATCCATTTGGTATGGTGGGGCAAAATTCCGGTATGCAGCATGTCCGGATTTGTTACGACAATATTCCCGGCCTGCCGGACGGCTTTCCTTGCGTTCGCCGGCGTATCGCCATCGTAAGTATAGGTCTTTACATCAATCTCGGCCAGATTGATGATCTCATACAGCTCGCTGACCTGGTCGGCGGAAAGGGATTTGGTCGGAAAAAGATACAGCGCTCTTGCCGACGGATTCTTTATTATCTCGTCTAATACCGGAATGTTGTAGCATAATGTTTTACCCGAGGCCGTCGGTGTCACGACGACGACGTCCTTACCTTCGTGTATCAGGTCTATGGCCGTTTTTTGATGCCGGTATAGCTTTGCAATGCCTTTCTTCGCATAAGCGCTGATTACTTTTTCCGATATATGGCTGCTAAACGGCGCATATACGGCAGCCCTTGGCGGTATGGTCTGCCAATGGGTCACACAGGACATGAAGGATTCGTCAGCCTTCAGTGTATCGAGCAATTGATCAATATTCATACTACCCTGCTGCAAATGATGCGTTCTGTTTTTATAATCGCTTCCCCGATCAGATCGTCAATATTCAGTATGCTTTCATTAATCACGACATCCTGCAAATCCGGCCTTGTTGCAGGGTGTTTGGGCACAAACACAGTGCAGCAGTCCTCGTACGGAAGTATGGATGTTTCATAAGTACCAATGCTGCGCGCAGTGTCCATGATGTCGGCTTTATCCGTACCGATGAGAGGACGCAAAACCAGGATATCCACCGCACTGTTTGTGGCATTCAGGCTTAAAAGCGTCTGGCTTGCAACCTGCCCGAGTGATTCGCCGGTGATGAGAGCATCGCATCCGTTTTGCCTTGCAAGCTTCTCGGCAATGCGCATCATGAATCTGCGCATGATGATGGTCATATATTCCTTGTTGCAGTTCTCGTATATCTGCTCCTGTATCTGTGTAAACGGCACCATGTACAATTCGATGCTTCCGCAATAGTCCGACATCTCTTGGGCAAGCTGTATCACCTTTCTCTTCGCCCGCTCGCTCGTATACGG
>Ga0123334_1005259_pt1 | contig 12619 bp, 17 predicted proteins | sample BiotimSIPDNA_FD_89706 | JGI IMG/M metagenome (GOLD analysis project Ga0123334, IMG submission 89706) | Anaerobic biogas reactor microbial communites from Washington, USA - Biogas_R1 time_0 SIP DNA | ecosystem: Engineered > Bioreactor > Anaerobic > Unclassified | place: Washington, USA... | reverse complement strand
GCACAAAAGGCAACATAAGCCCATACCTCATAACACAACTTCCATATAGTATTGAGGGTGTTGCTCGCGTAGAAAATGCAACCGCTTTCGCGAATGGTACCGACGAAGAATCCGACGACGAACTAAGAACCCGTTACTACTATGCAGTACTTGTGCCCGGAAAAGCTACCCTCGAAGTTGTTGAGGAACACCTAACCGACCTAGAGGACGTAAACGAATCCCATGTATATCCTCGCGGAAGTGGCGACATCGAAGTCATCGTCGACTACGATGAAGGAACAGGTTCTGACTCCCAAGAAATAATAGATTCCCTTGAAGAAAATATTGCAGCAGGCATAACGTCTCGTGGCATACTTGGAGCTACTATAACGTCCGGTGTCGTAGTAACTTCCATTGCAGAATGCTCGGGCGGAAAAATATGGGTTCGCGCCTTAGAAAACGTAATCGCTGGCGATTCAATGACCATCGAATACGTCGATAGCCTTGGAAGAACACGAACTTCCATTGTAGCAATTCCAATAAATACGTTGCGCGGCGACACCCTAGAAGCAACCTTAGAAGCTCCAACAGACCGTGCCGTCTCCATATCAAACATTACGTATGGCGACACACATTCCTATGATGTCTTAATCGGAATGGGTGAATATCCGTATCTTTATGTGCTACCAAGAACCGTTTCTGTAGACGTCGCTATAAACATTACCAAAACGTCATATCCCGAAACAGATCTCGAAGACAACATAGAAAACTCCATAGAAACATTCCTGAACTCGTATCATATCGGCGAAGACTTAGAATGGTCGGATGTATTCTTATATGTATATATGGACCACGAAACCAACCGAATGTTTGAAGGAATTGACACCGTTAATTCGTGTTCAATTTCCGGCGGTGGTAACATAATATCTACAACTGGTTCCATAATAAACATTACCGAAGATCAGAGAATTCGACCAGGCACAATAACTGTAACCGTAACATAAAGTCTACAAAATATGATGTAGATATTAAAAAACAGTAATTTCGTTTATATACTCCCTCACGAAATCGCCCCATTTACGGGTCTAAAACCCACGATCTCCTTATGGGAAGTACAAATATTACTCAGAAAAAAGAGCCGCAATTTTGCGCGATTATGTGTCCATTTCCACCCTCAAACAAAGAAAGGACAAAACAACCAAAAGTTGTCTTGTCACCCTCCTTGTCCTTTTGGTGGGCACATTATAAAACGTTGTTCTAGTATATAAAGCTTTTGGTCGAACTTACTTAGCTTTGGCTATCTTTATATATACTTATTACTTATATATTATATACTTATATATTATATATACTTATATAATATAGTAATATACTAGTAATATAGTAAGTAATATAGTAAATATAGTTAGTAGTTATTGATTATATAGTAATATAGTAGTTATAGTGTAAAAGTAATTGGTCCGTAAACGTATAGTAATAGAAGTAATTTACTATACTACTCTATTAAACAATCTACGTATATTGGTTTTACCCTAAATCCTTCTTATGTAGTAGTATGGTATTTTTTGTTTTTAATTTTCATCCAAAACCTTTATATACTTAAACAACGTTTATGTATTTGCCCCAAAACACATCAGAGAAAGGAGAAGGAAGCATTTGCTTTCTTTTCTTTTTTCGATGAAGAGGCAAAAATGTATGGTGATATAAAATGAAAGTAGAAGATGTAAAGTTAGGTATGGAAGTTCTTGTTACTGATTCATTTCAGACGGTTAATGGATTTACGCCAGCAGGAATTGTTGGAAAGATCCGAGGAATTATGTACAACGACGGTGATATGTATAATGACTTCAATGAATGTATTGTGTTGAAAATAGGAAGCGATAATCGTATATATGAAGTTCCGCTTGAAGGCGTACAACCAATAATTGATTATGTGCCAAGAAAGGGAGATGTTATACTATTTAATTGTCCAAATGGCGATGAAATTGAGGGCACAATACTGGATTTTGGTTATCGGAAAGATGATTATGCATTATTTGTAATGATAAAGGAACAACCCGATTATGCGGATTATAGTTTTGATTGTATTTCTAGTAAACGGGTTTTGAAAGTTGTTTATCGTTATTGTTTGCATGAGGAAGAAACCAAAGTTTGTTGAAAAAACAAGTAGTTGTCATGTGACCAAATTTTGTTATATACTAAAAAGTTGATTATAGAAATATATGAGGTAGTGTATATGTGCAAATTCGGGTACTTCAAGAATCGCATATATCGATGCATTTTGGACCACGGCAATACATGTGATTATGATACAGCATGTGAACGTATATGCGAATGTCCGAATTGGCAAGATCATATGGATTCCGAAAAGTTGGAAGCATTTGTATGAAGAATTACACAGAGATAATATGCCTAATCTGGAATGCACTATATGAATGTAGATATGTTCCAAGTTTCATAGAAGAGCTAGCATGGAAACTTGCTTCTAGATGTAAATGCCGTGAATGTAGTGCTTATGGAAAATACTATGCTGAGAAATAATCAATTAACAAATTGTTTGCTAGATTACGGAATTGGAAAACCGAAGGACCTCAAGAGCCTTTGCTGTAGAGCTTTGTGGGTTCGAATCCCTCATCTAGCATTATGACAACAATCTTAGATAGGTTGAAAGTTCAAATTCTTTTCGACAAAAAGAATTCGTTATATGATATTTGGAAAGGTTGTTACGAAACTGATGAATATGATTTTATGGCTAGAATAGAACTTATTAAGGAATTTCCGGAAGTTAGTTGGACAAATCCAGAACATGAAAACATGTTAGTAAATATGGCATTTGATAGTCATGTCCCTAATTGGGATAATAAATTTCTAGAAGGTGGCTGGACAAAAAATGGAATTTGTATGGATAGACTGAAGGATTTATATATGTATTATAATATGTGGTTGGATATTATTAATAGCTGCAAGGAGATTCATGACAAATAATTGTACGTGTAAATCATGTGGCCGCGAATATCACCATTGTTCTACTTGTGGATATGATGGCGAATGGTATGATCCATATGAATATTGTTGTGAAAGTTGTGTAGAAAAAAGTTCGAGTCATATAAATCTTAAGACGAAAATAGTGGAATTTATTGAATCGTTGTCAAAAGAACAAAGAGTAACTTTTATGGATATAATGGAAAGTGACGACGGTGAGGTTTTCGATATCATTAATAAGGATTTGATGGGTAGAATTGGGGTAGAAGCTTGGGGATACTGGTAACGAACGTTATAACCGGGCAAAATTTTCGGAGACACTAGCAATGTATTACGATAATCGTACTAGATTAAATATTGTGCGTTCCTGGAATATTCAGCCCGGTGATTTTGTAAACCTGGTTAGTTGGTTTGAAGATGTTTGGGCTGAGGTTAAGAAAGTTGTGGGAACGTGGATCGTGTTATATAGGCATGATGGAAAGTACAAAACCGACATGGTGTATATTGGCAATGTTCGGAAATTGTGCCGAAAAGAAAATATTGACAAGATTGCTACTTGTCGATTGATAACAGCAAGTGGCATAATTCCCGCAACCTTTCCAATGAATACGGATGCAAGAACATTTGTTGGTGACAAAAATATCTATGTAAAAGATGATGAAGATATTCACTAACCAAAACCTTTATATACAACTAAGTTTAATGTTATAAATACTTACTAGTATTAACTTTTCTGAGTAAGTGATTGGTTATACGAAATAAAAAATTGAGGAAATACAAATGGATTTTGCAGATGCATTAAGAGCACTTAAGACAGGTGTTTGTGTTCGAAACGAGCATTGGAATGGAAAAGACATGTATTTATATTTGCAAATGCCCGATGAAATGAGTAAGATGAATGTACCATATATCTATTTATGTATGTCGGATTCTCATCCGGTCTATCCGCATGTGATGGTGCCTTGGACTCCGTCGCAGTTAGACTTGATGTCCGAACAATGGGAAATTGTTGCTAGATCTTAAACCAAAAACTTTATATACTGGAAAAATAAGTTATTTAATGTTGACATGTGATACGTTATTAGGTTTTTGATATCGTAGTCTATTGTTAACCAAAAGTCATAAATACTAGAATACCAAAATGTATTTATATTAGAACAATGTAGTTGTAATTATTGTGTCAAATGACACATAATATTTGAACGCGAAAAAATATTGGAAAATAATGGAGAATTAAAAATATGAGTAATTCAGCGTGGGACGAGCAGATCGTCGTAAAGGGAGCAGGAGTACCGACTGGCGTATATGAGACCGTTTTCAAGGACGTAGTTCGAGAGAATAAGGTTGTACAATACAGAAGCGGTCTTTCTGGTCAGAAGGTTATCGGAAAAGAGTATGATAGTCTGGATGCCGACCAGAAAGCTATCGTCGACGGAATTCCTGACGAATATTGGCCACAGAGACCAAATGATGATGCGCCTCGTATGAAGGCAGCTTTCATTGATCAGTATAGATTTATTTTCACTGATCCAAAGACTGGAACCGATCTGAGGTTTGGTGCAGTATTTCCAGTGGTGCAGTATTCAAAAGATGGTACTGTAATTTCTGCAAGCAATAAGGGTTTGGTGGATTTCATTATCCAGGCAACCGGAGCACCCATTGTACCTGGTGATACGTTTACCGTCCGGGATTATATTAAGCCTGGGGATGAGTTCAGACTGGAGCTTGTAAAGAACGGCAATTTCACGGAGATCGATAAGACCAGTGTGGTTAAGAAGGAGCTAGCAAAGCCCATTGTAAAGGGAGTTGAAGCACTTTCGCCGAAAGCAAAGGAACTACTTGAGTTTCTGAAGGCAAACTACCAAGGAAGACCTAAGAGAGATGTGGTAGATCTATATGGTACCGGACAGTTTGGTACTCTCCAGGAAACAATGTCAGCTTGGCAGGAAATCATGAAGAATGTGCCATATTCTTCTGATGGAAAGACACTAGACTTTTCTGAGGCAGTTTAGGGCTGCCTCCCTCCCTTTATGTTTTTGGAGGTCTAGAAAATGTCGAGAATATGTGTAGATCTTTCTGACATGGATGAAGAATATTTCAGAACAATGTGTTGCCGGGAAGGAGAATCAACGACATTGGCTCTTGCCAGAATCGTGCAATGTGAAATAAAGAATAAACGTTTGCAGGTTGATCTGCGAGATGGCGGAAGGTAACAATTGTATAAATTATAATAATAATAATAGTGTAGTATAAAAAATAAAAATAACATTTATATTCTTTTTAGGTTGTTTACTATGACTGATGTAATTAATGGAGACGTTGTTGGCATACCAGAAGGGGAGGTAGAATATCCTCTTTTGGGTAGTTTGTGGGCTGGTACCAAAAAAGGAAAAACGTGGTTTGGAGCCAGCATGCCCAATGCAGTTTTGATTGATTTTCCGCCAGCAAAGTTGTCGTTTGGCAAGGTAGAAATTGATCAAATTGCTTTGAAAAGAACGGTGGGCGAAGGTTTCCGAAGTTTGTTTAGTCCAATTCGGCAAGCAGACGGCACCCTTATTTGGAGACCAAAAATTAAGGGATTTGACTACAAGAACCAGTATCACTTTGTAAAATCCTGGGAAGAATTTCAAGTTGCTATCGAGAAAGCATCTTATTATGCTGATGATATTTCTACACTGAATTCTGGGAAAGTCTGGGTAGTTCTGGATGACACTTATAGGTGGCGCGCACTAGAAATCCTGCATTACATTACAAAAAATAAAAGAAAATGGCCATCACAGCAAGAATTTGGACTCATAACGCAAGCAATGTCTAGCCAAATAACGACCATCCAAAACTTCGCGAATGTTTTGTTGGTTCATAGGGCCGGAAAAGATTTTGATACTGGTGAAGTGATTCCATTAATTTATCCTAGCAGCGCCGATTTTAATTCCGATATTGTAGTCGAACTGGAACATCGTCAAATGACAGACGGCAAACATCAAGTTGCTATAATTCATAGTACCGGCCACGATTTCCCGTGCAACAACCCAAATTATCAAAATGAAGTAATTGATCCTACACCGGATATGGTGTTAGCTACTGCTAAAATACCGTCTTGCTTGTGGTGACTAAAATGGAACTACGATATACTTGTGATTGTGGTCATGAAAATTTGTGGCCGGTACTTGAAGGAAAAATTTCCAACTTTGTTTGTGAGGGCTGTGGGGAGTTTATAGGGGCATACGGAAATGATGGTCTAAAGTTTGCCGATGGAAAGGGTATTGGATTATATAAAAAATATGACTATCTTGCAAAAGAACTTGTTTTGGTTAGATATAATGACCAACCGCTTGGTTCTATTGCACCGATAAATATTGTTTGGTCAGTTGGAACTCCGTTTTACACTACAAATTGGGATGGTCAACCAATTAACGCTGACGTAACGTATACCACAACTCCTAATACAAATTATCATGTGCACAATAATTATTATCCAACCGTTACTTATCAGTGGCAAAAAGTATGACGATTCAAGTAGATACTCGGGAACATTTGATACCCCAAATCAAGGATCATCTTGTAACTTCAATAATTGGGCCAGAAGTTCCCGAATTTATTTTTAAGTGTTTGCCACTTGCAGATTATTTATTAGATAATGATGGTCACACCATTTTAATCGAAAGAAAAAGCGTTAGCGACTTTTCAAGTTCTTTCAGGGAGTTAAAAGGACGACTTGCAAAAATGCGTCTTCTTGATTATGATAGAACTGGTTTGTTGTTGGAAGGTACTTATAGTGTAGCACAAGGTTATATTTGGTTTTATAGAAGCGGTGAATTAGTTCCAGGTATAAAATATAGCACAATGTGCAATTTTCTAACTCATCAACAAGAACTTGGAACACGCATGTATTGGACACTTTCTCTCGAAGAAACTATCTGGAAGCTAATACATATACATAATTATTTGCCGAAGTTAGATGAACCAACGCCCGCCTTGAAGTGCGGTTCCGCCACAGAATTATTTGTGCAGTTGCCAGGTATTGGTCCCAAGTCCGTAAAAAAACTCAAAGATACTTATATTACCCCGTATGATGCGTTGCTGAATTTGTCCGGAAAGTCTAAGAAAGTTTTGGAGAAGTGGTAAAATGATTTTAACAGGTAAACAAATTTTAGAAGGAAAGATAGTTTCTGATGTTATTGATGCAACATTGCAAGAACAGTCATGTGGCGTTGATTTAACAATTTCGAAAATTGAAACTTACATGAGTGCTGGTGTTATAGATTTCGATAATTCTAAGAGAGAAAAGCCTAGAATGTCGGAAATTTCTTTTATTGACGGTGAATGTGACTTAAATCCAGGTGCTTATCTTGTAACGTTCAATGAAACTGTATCTGTTCCCATAGACAAAGTCGGTATTGCAATGCCTCGTTCCACTATGCTACGATGTGGCGCCACCATGGAAACTTCCATCTGGGATCCAGGATACGTTGGAAAGTCCCAATCCATGTTGGTTGTTTATAATAGGCAGGGTATCAGACTATGTGAGAATGCCCGAATCATGCAAATAATGTTCATGGATGTTGGGCAAGTTGCGGAAGCATATTCTGGTATCTATAATGGCGAAGGTTTAAAACAATAAAATTACTTTTTTATATTTTTTGGGAGCATTATTTTGAAAATATATGTTACGTCTTCTATAGCAAACATAGAACATATTAAAAATGCTGTAGCAATGCTTCAGAAACACAACCATAGTGTTTATAAGTGCACCGATTCTTTTCAAACCAACAAAGGGTTGATAGAACTTTCTGACGTAATATTAATGATAGTACCTTGCGGAATTTGGTCGCACTTTGAAATGGGTTATGCACAAGGAATTAATAAACGAACCATAATATATTGTATTGATAATAAAAGTGATTTGGACATATATGGATTTGCTAATTTTATCACAACTTCAATATATGAAATACTGTATATTTTAATGCGCTGGGAAAGGATATAAATGATAAGAATAATTAATAATTTTATAGTAAGTATATTTGATATATTGTCTTGTCCATTTAATAACAATATCAAACAAAATGTTTATTGTTACTTACAGAGTATGCAAGACGACGGTTTTATTAAGTCATTTGATTTACAAGTATCAGAAAATTCAATATTAATTACGATTCCGGAAATGTTTAAAATGAATGTTGATAGATCGGAAAAAATTTTCAGTATCGAGAAATATGGTCATATTGAAAGTATCTGTACGGATTTTAATATGTGCATAGTTCAAAAACAGTAATGGATATTTTTATGCTGTTTAGGTGTGCTGGAATAACAAACGGATTTTGCAATGGTATTGGAATTTCGCTAGAAGTTTGGTTCCAAGGATGTAAATTTGGTTGTCCTGGTTGTCAAAATCCGGATTTACAAAATTTAGATGGTGGTCAATTAATAGATGTTGATGAAGTTTTGGAACATTTAAATAATTACAAGGAATTTTATACATCTATTGTGTTTCTTGGTGGAGAGCCTGTTTTACAACCAAAAGCTTTATATGCAATAGCAGCTAATTGTAGCATTACTTCTATTTTATATACAGGATTTTTATATGAAGAACTTCCAGAAGATATTCGAGATGTCATGGATTTTGTTATAGACGGTACTTATAAACAAGAATTAAAAACAAGTGGCTTTCCAGCAACTAGCAATCAGCGAATTTGGCACAACGGAAAAATAATACACAAAGATTTCAGGAAGAATTACAATGCGAATACAAACAACTTTTGATCCGGATTTTGAAGAACTATACAATTATTATAATGTTACTGAAAAAGGCAAGGCATTACTAGACATCGAAGGTATATCCAGGAATGCTTTAGACATTGGAGTAATGAGCCAAAAATATTTTACTAACAAGGTTTCTGATATTAGTTTAGATGCTAATTCAAACTCAAACGATGAAATTTCGCATAATAATTATTCCGCGGAAATTGTAAAAGGATTAGCAAAACTAAATTCATATTATCTCCTACATGAATATTCTAGAAAACGATTTGGACTAGAACGAGCAAATGAACTTCTAAAAGCAATTTTTAATTCCAGTGTTTATTTTCATGATGCTGCATCAACCCAAATACCATATTGTATGGCATATTCTACATCATTTATAATGAATGAAGGTAGGAAATATGGTCAACTTCATAGTATGCCTCCAAAGCGTGCTCATTCGTTTGTTGCACAAGTAATCGAAACAACAATGGATTTATCACAGTCGTTTGCAGGTGCTATTGCGATATCAGACCTTATAGTAAATCTTTGTTATTATACTAAGAAAGAAAATCTATCTGATTATCAAATAATAAATTTGTTACAGGGGTTTGTTCATGTAATGAGCAATAAGTTCAGGGTCGGCGGACAAAGCCCATTTACTAACGTTAGCATATTTGATAGACCGAACTTAGAAAAACTTTTTGAGCATTATACATATCCTGATGGCACCAGCGTTGATTATGATTATGTGATACGAATTCAGAAGTTGTTTGCAGAATGGTTTGCGGAAGGAGACCCAGTTAGTGGTATGCCATATCGCTTTCCGATAGTGACCTTTAACATTGCTTGCCGAGAAGATAGATCTATTATTGATCAAGATTTTCTTGATTGGGTTTCGTGTGTTAATATAAAAAATGGTACGTTTAATTTATATATAAATACTGGAAATAAAATAGCTAGTTGTTGTAGACTAATTAATGATGAATCTCGCATGGAAGCAAGAGGAGATTCTTTTGGTAATGGTGGCCTGAATTTAGGTTCTCATAGGGTAGTTACCATAAACTTACCCAGAATTGCTTTGAAGGCTAATGGTAATCATGAAAAGTTCTTTGTTGATCTTACCAAGCAGTTAGAAATTTGTAAGGATCTTCTTGTTGTGCATCGTGAAGAAATATTACAACGTCGGATTGATCAGGGGTTTTTGAAGTTCTTTAAGCCTTTGGGTTGGTTCACGTTAAAACGATTATTTTCTACTATTGGCATAATTGGCATATATGAATGTTGTTACTTCATGGGAATTGATATTAAGTCTAATGACGGTATAAAGTTTACAACAGAAGTATTGAACTTTATTGAGGATTTTGCTAAAGTTGCTAGCGAAGAAACAGGAAATTCTTTCAATGTTGAAGAAATTCCAGGTGAGTCGGTTGCTGTAAAACTTGTAGAAAAAGACAAGATATTATTTGGTGAAGATAAAATACCATTCAAACTATATAGCAATCAATACATACCATTGATTGTCGACGCGCCTTTGCCAGAAAGAATAATACTAACTGGAAAGTTCCAGGATATGTTGTCTGGTGGTGGTATACTTCATCTTAATGTTAGTGACCGAATAGAAGATCCTACCACCATGAAACATCTTATAGAATATTCTGTAAAGCACGGTGTTTCCCACATGGCTGTGAATTATTCTTTTGGCGAGTGCGAAGATGGTCATGTTACAGTTTGCGGTAATTCGGAAATTTGTTCAATTTGCGGTAAAAAGATAATATCCCATATGACTAGAATTGTTGGATATTTTACTTTGACCACGTCTTGGAATCACGTAAGAAGAGAATACGAATTCCCGAGAAGGGTATTTTCTTAATTTTCCCCCAACCAAAAAGTATATAACTATGATATGCCAAATAAGTAGTTATGTTGGAAGGTCTAGAATGATATCAGTTGATGAAATGTACGGTGCTGGCTTCACCATGATTGTGGAAGATATGGCTGCCCTTAATGACCTGGAACCGCAAAGCCAAGAACAAATAAATATAATGTTTGAAGAAATTCGCGAAGTTTTAAATCGACATAACTTGGACATTTGCATAGTTGCTTCGCAAGAAGACGCGAAACGATTTCAAGGTCGTTTATTAATCACTGACATGATCAATGCTGTTGACAAACTATGTAAGGAAGGTTTGGAGATGACCCATGAATGAAGAAAGATTACTAGAAAAAATAAAGAATCAATGTAAAAGACAATTAGTTACCGTCGACATGCTACTTAAAGGAAAATCCTTTCAAAGTAGCGAAAAAGTTATAAACGATATACAAAAACTCGTGTCGGATGGTAAACTATACACAAAATCGTGTTGTAACGAAGGTCGATTTGAAACACGTTTGCTAGTTACTGGCGAGGAAGTAATTGAATTTGCACCTAGCCAAAAAAAGGTTCGGAAAACCTCTAAAAGTAATCACAAGAAAACAAAAAGAATAATATCTAAAACCAAAAGGAAAAGGAGCTTAGTACAATAATATCTAGAAAATAGCTTCATGGTTAGCCGCATAGACATATAGATTTATAATTTTTTATTTTATTTTTTAAACGTTTCGTGGTGTTACAATGAGTATGCAAGATTTTACAGAAACAGATCTCGAAGAATGTTTTGAACGTAATCCTAAAAGCAAAGGGATTACTGCAATTAATTATCACAACTTGGCAAAATTAATCATAAAAAATGTTCCAGTTGCCACAATAATAGAAACAAAAACGATGATGACCTACGTCAAAGGACATTACGTGGAAAATGGTGAAGAAGTAATACATAAAATTTTAGTTGAATTGCTTGGACCGCGTGTAAAAGATAACGGACAAACTTGCTATAATGCCCACGTCCTAAAAGAAGTTCTTGGTATAATACGAGGCCTAACATACGTGGAATCAAAAAAATTCGATAATAACCTAGATATTATAAATTGTCTAAATGGCTATCTTAATTGGCGAACCGGTGTATTAGAACCACATAGACCTACTTATTATTCTAGAATCCAAATCAACGTTAACTATGATCCTGATGCCCAATGTCCAAACATAATTAAGATGTTTCAAACGGTTCTCCGAGAAGAGGATTTCAGGAAGGCATTAGAATTTATTGGATATTGTTTGTACCGGGCGTATCCTATCCAAAAAGCATTTATATTGCTGGGACCTGGTGGTACTGGTAAATCTCACTTTATTGATACTGTTTGTAAAATGCTTGGCGAAGACAATATATCTTCTGTTTCAATGCATGATTTGGAAAAAGATAGATTCGCGACGTCCGACTTATACTGCAAACTATTGAATTCCTTTGGCGACATGGAACAATCAACGCTTCCAAATGTTAACATTCTTAAAATGCTAACCTCTAACAAAGATGTAATACGTGCACAAAGAAAGGGCGAAAGAGCCTTCGATTTTATATCGTTTGCGAAACAAATTTTTGGATCTAATAAATTGCCGAGAGTTCGCGATGATACAACGGGATTTTATAGACGTATAGAAATAATTCCGTTTGAACATGTTTTTACCCAACAAGAAATAGAAGAAAGCGAAAAAGAAAATTTGCTAGAAAAAGTAATGAGTCCAGAAGAATTGTCGGGACTTCTTAATCTGGTTTTACCTCACTTGGATGCGTTATTGGATCGCGGTTATTTCCATAATAGCTTTACTACAACTACTGCAAAAGATAGGTATAAAAAAGCAAGTGAACCAGTCTCAGCTTTCATTGAACTACATTTAGAAGAAGTTGCTGACGTTTATGTTTCGAAGCAAACCATCTATAATGAATTTGTGAAGTTTTGTAAGTTAAATGAAATCGAGCCAATGCATCACGTGCCGTTCGGGAAAGTTCTGAAAAAGTTGTTGCCCTGGTATCAAACGGCG
>Ga0123334_1005255_pt1 | contig 12624 bp, 10 predicted proteins | sample BiotimSIPDNA_FD_89706 | JGI IMG/M metagenome (GOLD analysis project Ga0123334, IMG submission 89706) | Anaerobic biogas reactor microbial communites from Washington, USA - Biogas_R1 time_0 SIP DNA | ecosystem: Engineered > Bioreactor > Anaerobic > Unclassified | place: Washington, USA... | reverse complement strand
TTGCGGAAATCACCTCGGTAATCGGCTTCAATTACGGCATGAGGGATTTGGAGGCTGCCCACGAGAAGTATCCGGATCGCCCCTTTGTTTCCAGCGAGAACTGCGCGGTGGCATCGACTCGCGGTTGGTACTACGGGGATTCGACTGCTGCGCGCGGACTGATGGATGCCCGCGACCGTAATTCGCCGCATGACCCGTGGTATTTCGGTCGCGAGTTGACTTGGAAGTATGTGATGGAACATCCTTGGAATGCCGGTACGTTCCAATGGGATGCCTTCGAACATCGTGGCGAGGCGATTTGGCCGCGCCTGTGTTCGGTTTCCGGCGCGATTGACTTGTTCCTGCAGCGCAAGGACGCATTTTACCAGAACCAGTCCCATTGGCTTGACATACCGATGGTGCACATCTTGCCCCATTGGAACCATAGTGGCATGGACGGCTTCCCGTTCCAGGTCTGGGCATACACGAATTGCGACGAAGTCGAGCTGTTCCTGAACGGCGAGAGCTTGGGACGCAAGGTCGTGGAGCATTGGTTGCACGTGTCTTGGGACGTGTCGTACACGCCTGGTCGTTTGGAGGCCATTGCGTACAAGGGTGGCGTTGAAGTTGCCCGTTGCGTTCGCGAGACTACGGGCGAGCCTGTAGGCTTGGCGTTGCGCCTGGAAAACGGCCCCGTCAAGGCAAACGGACTGGACATCGCCTTGTTTACCTGCGTGGCGCTGGATGGCGAAGGACGTGAAGTGCCCGATGCGACGCCGATGGTGTACTTCGATTGCGTTGGCGGCGGCAAGATCGTCGGGACGGGCTCGAGCAACATTGACCATACTCCGGTGCCATGTCTGGATCGCAAGATGTACGCGGGCAAGATCAGCGTCGCTGTCAAGGTCGGCTTCCCTCCGAAGGGAAGCGATACGGCGAAGGTGACCTTGATTGCCAAATCGGATATGTTGAAAGGTACGTTCCTGACCATCGAGGCAAAGCGTTGAGGAAATCAGGGACGAGGTTGGATACGGCTGGATTATATGATACTTGATCATCCACTGAATGAAGAGCAACGGCTCAAGGCGCAACGGAATTTTTCCCGTTTCAACTTGTTGAACGGCGCATCGTACATGTGTTTGGGCGAAACCGTGGTGGTCTTGCTGGCGATTAAGCTGGATTCGCCCGATAGGGTACTGGTGTTCATCAGTGCGATGATGTACCTTGGGTACTTGTTGCTGCCGTTTGGCGTCATGCGTACGGGGCGTGTTGGCGCTGCTCGCAGCCAGGCTGATTTCTGGGTGTTGCGCAATGTGTCCGCGTTGATCGTCGCCTCAAGTTCAATAGTCTATCTGGTGCGTCCTCCCTTGTCCTGGCTGACGCTGCTGTTCGGATGCTTTTTATTCTATGGTTGCCGGGCAGCCGGATTGGTCATGGCGCAACCATTGATCGGGGATTTTACGACTGACGATGACCGTGCTCGATTTTTGGGAACGACCAACTCGTATTTCTACGCCGCGTCGGTGTTTTCCCTGGTGACTGTCAGCCTGGTGTTGCGTCGATTTGACAGCATGTGGGCGTTGACCGGGATCATCGTGGCAGGGTCTTGCCTAGGTGTGTTTGCGTCCAGCTTTGTCCGGCAGATTGATGAATCAAACGAGATCCGTGATTCTGCTCGGAAGCCGATGCTGCACCAGTTGAAGACGATTCTCGGGGATTCTGTCTTGCGTCGTCAGATTTACGCTGGTGTGGTGTTCAACTTGGCGAATATCTTTACGTATTCGATGACAGTTTCAGCAGTGAAGCGTGCGTACGGGTTCAGCGATACAAGGGCGTTGGTCATGTCGGCGGCACAGTTTGCGGCTGCCGTAGTAGGTTCGAAGCTCACATCCCGTGTGGCTGATCGGTATGGTGCGAAGAACCTGATGATTGTGGGCTACCTATTGGTGTTTCCGCTGTGCTTGTTTTGGTTGCTTGTGCCTACTGGGTTGTCCGGAAGCGGCTTGACATCGTTGGTGTTTTTGTTTCCGTTTATCAACCTTGGGTTATTCGGGGCATTTCTGAACAATGCCCCAGTGGTGTACTTTTTGAAATCTGTGCCGAAGGAACGTCAGGTAGCGGGGATATTGTTAATCAACTTTGTGACGGGTTGTGGCGCTAGTTTGCTAGGGATGTTGCTTGCGGCTGGCTTGGTATCGTTTGCAGAGCATATGTATGGTTCCGGGATGCCGATGTACAGGGCATACTTTGCCGGTTCGTCTGTGATTTTGCTTGGCGGGTTGGTGTTTTTCAAGCGTCTTAAACGTGTTTAAGATGAATGGAGGTATGATGAGATGAAAAAAGGACTTCGCGGTTCGTTGGTATTGGCTCGTCGCCTTGTAGGCTGCCTGGCGTTTGTTGTAGCTTTGGCGGCGTTTTCCGGTTGGGTGCCGTGGGTTGGCTGGCTGATGCGCTTTCACGTCGCCACCAGCTGGCTTGGGATGCTGTCGCTATGCACTGTTGGCGTCATTGCGACATTTGCGTTCATCGTAGTAGCGACGTTGTTGCTTGGGCGTGTTTACTGTTCTGTTTTGTGTCCGTTGGGTTTGCTGCAGGATTTTATTCACTGGGCATCACGTCGCAAGTCACAGAAACTCTTCCGTTTAGGCTGGTTGCGCGGCTTGGTATTTGGTTTTGTATTTGGTTTGTCTTTGTTTGGCTGGGCGCTTGGGTTTCGGTTGCTGGAGCCGTATTCGTCGTTGGGTCGTGTCTTGGCGCTTACGAGTTTGCCAGGTGTTGCGATGGTGTTGGTTGTTTTGGGCTTGTCTCTTTGGCGTCAGCGTTTGTTTTGCAACAGTCTTTGTCCAGTAGGCACGTTTTTGGGTTGGATATCGGGTTTGAGTCCGTTGAAGCTGCGGATTTCAGAGAGTTGTGTTGGCTGCGGAAAATGCGCGAAGGTCTGCAATGCGGGATGCATTGACGTGGAGGGGAAGAGGATTGACAATGGGCGTTGCGTCCGCTGCCTGAATTGCATTTCGTCCTGTCCCACGAGAGCGATTGCCTGGGGCTTGAAGCCTAAGCAGGCGCCTATGTCCGTGCCGAACAGACGCGATTTTCTGATGCAATGCGGCTTCAGCATATTGGGGCTTTGCATTGGCGGCGCGTTGTCTGGTGCTGTTGGTCGTCTTGCGCATTCGTTGGCCGAGGTGTCGAAGGAGTTTGTTTTGCCTCCCGGGGCAGGTGATGCCGATCGTTTGGCTCGTCTCTGTACGGCATGTGGGCTATGCGTCGCCAATTGCCCGACCAATGTCATAGTGCTCAAAACCGGTGGCTTGCCGCACTTGGATTTTGCTCATGGCAACTGCCAGTTCGATTGCAACCGATGCTCGTCAATCTGCCCAACAGGCGCGTTGAAGCCATTGGATCTGGCGACGAAGCATCGGACTCGGATCGGGCAAGTCGTGTTTAACGCCAAGGTATGCAAGGTCTTCAGTGAAGAGGAACCCTGCGGCAAGTGCGCCGAGGCATGCAAGATTGAAGCGGTTGTCTTGCGGAAGACTACGGGTGCGCCCAGGTTCAAGCGCGATCAATGCATCGGTTGCGGGTCGTGCGTGAACATCTGCCCCACGAAGGCTCTTGAAATCAAGGTCGTGGAAAGCCAGACTTTGCTCGAACAGGGATAATCTAAGGAGCGAGAACAGATGAAGAGAAAGGTATTTGTATCAGGTTGCTTCGACATGCTCCATTCGGGTCATGTGGCATTTTTCGAGGAGGCGGCAAGCTATGGCGACCTGTATGTAGGCTTGGGGTCGGACGCTACAATCTTCGAACTCAAGGGGCGGAAAACCATCAATCCCGACGCGGAACGCCTCTATATGGTCAAGGCCCTGCGATGCGTCAAGGACGCCTGGATCAACTCCGGCTCGGGCATTATGGATTTCGAAAAGGAAGTCCGGGAACTGAAACCAGATATCTTCTTCGTCAATACTGACGGTCTCACCCCCGCCAAACAGGCGTTTTGCAAGGAACTGGGTATCGAGTTGGTGGTGAGCAAGCGCATCCCCCATGGGAATTTGCCTGCGCGTTCGACGACTGCTTTGCGGCAGGAATGCACGATTCCGTACCGGATTGAAATGGGTGGCGGATGGCTGGATCAACCCTTTGTCAATCAATTCGCACCGGGCTCCGTGATCGTGATGGCGATTCAACCACAAATGGAGTTCAACCATCGGTCCGGGATGGCGACTTCATCACGCCAAACCGCGATTCGCCTTTGGCATACGGCCATCCCAGAGGGCGACAGGCAGGAGCTGGCGCATACCTTGTTCTGCGTTGACAACCCGCCTGGAATCAGGATCATCTCGGGTTCCCAGGATCATCTTGGACTCCTTCTGCCAGGAATCAACAAGCTGAACTACGACAACGGATACTGGCCCGTTTCAATCGAGTCGAAGACCGACCGCGATACGCTGGAATTCGTGCAGCGGCACGTATCGCTGATCGCGTTGCCGCCGCGCCGTGACAACTATTCGCCTCTGAGCAATACGGATGTGACTGCCGAGAAGGTGCTGGAGCTGGCGAGGCAGACGGATCGGATCTGGGATGCGATCATGAAGCGTGACGTTGGTGAATGGGGTGCGGCGACGACGGCGTCCTTCAAGGCGCAATTGGCAATGTTCCCGAATATGATTTCGGATGAAATGCTTTCGGCCATAGAATCGATTTCCGGTCGCGCTGGTGGCTGGAAAATTTCTGGCGCTGGCGGTGGCGGGTACTTGATAGCCATCTCCGAGGAGCCTTTGCCGAATGCCATCAAGGTCAGGCCTTGCCTGGACTAGTGGATCCGCCTCAACAAAGTCATTGGAAATGGCGTTTTCAGGGAAACCACGAATGGACGCGAATAAACACCAATGATTTACGATTAGGACATCTGTCCTCCACGGACTTCCCCCAAAAATAAAAAAGTGACGCTTCCCCTATGTTGCTTTAGGAGTCGTTCAAAAATTAAGGCAACAATTCTGGAATTGTTTTGAGCTGTTTTTCTTCCGTCATGAAAGGAGTGTATGCGCATACGCGACTGACAGGACGGAGGAAAGGCGGCCAAAAGAAACCGGAAGTGTAAACTTAATTTTTGAACGGCTCCTTAGCATTAATCAACCAACATAGGAGAAACGTCACATGCTGAAATACTTGTGTGGTTCACGAGTCCCTAAGAAGGCGCCTGTCGCCAAAGGAACGACGGTGCGGAACCATCTGGCACATCGACTGTGGACCGTCAACCGGTTCGAGTTGGCGACAGACGAATGGAAGACGTTCACTGGAAAGATCATGGGAATCTCGAAGGGCGGAATGGGCTGCTCGCAATGGCGGCCAGGTGCAGGAAGAATCTCTTCGTCCTTGGTAGGCTTATTCTTTTTTAGGGAAGGGGCGTCTGGGAGCTTTTTTGTCTGGTCTTTTTGTTTCGAGGAAGAATTTAACCCTGCTTTTGTTGATTTCGTCCTTTTGCTCTTCCATTTCCGCGAGGTGTTTGGTCAAATTTTCGAGTCTGGCTCTTGATTCATTGAGCATGGCCTCCATGCATTCTGCGACTGTCGCCTCGAGTTCTTTTTTAATCTGCTCCTTTTCCTCGTCAGTTCTTGCGATTTGGTATTGTTCTCCTAATTCCCAGCATTTTTTCTCGAGTTTCATCGCTTTTGTCGGCGCCCATGCGTATCTGGGATAGAGCTTTCTCAATTCACGGAAGTATTGTTCCTGGTCTGTTTTGCGGAGCTTTTCGATTCTTTGGTATTCTTTGGGGTCATCGGCTTTAAGTTTTTCGAGGACTCTGTTGAATTCTTCTGCTTTTCTCCGTGCCCATCCACCACCAGGTAGATGGTGTGGCATGGGGGGCATCTGTTCGTTTAGTTCAGGTGCCTGGGGCTGAGGTTGGGTTTCCGGTGGATTGTTTGGGTTGTCCTGGGCGTAGAGTCCGCCGATTAGAATGGATGCCAAGGCGAGCGCAATGAGTTGTTTACGCATAGGGTACCTCGTTTCATATATGTTAAACTTAGAGCAGTGTGCCATAGATGTAGGATTCAAGATTGAGGATGGAGTCCGAGAGTGTCTTGAAGTCTGAATTGACATCGTCGTTGTAGGACTGGTTGTGCTGCCAGTCAAATGGGGAAATGGAGCTGTCATCGGCATTGAGGATTGAGCAGGTCATTTGAAAGTCGAGGTCATTGAGCGATTCTTCTGTAGAGATCCAGGTTGTCATCAGGCTTTCCATCGTCGGGGTCAGGGGCGCCTGGGTTGATTCTGCGATGGTTTCTTGGGGTGTCGCCTCCGTGGGCTCGGCATTGTTTTGGACGATGATGGAAATCGTTGCCAGGATTGCGACGAAAGCGGCGGCGAAAGCGGTCACGTAGCGGAAACGCCTGCGGATTCTCGAGAGTTTCCATTGGGTTCGAATCGTTCCTAGGATTGCGTTGTCCAGTTCAGGGGCGGGTTGATGGCAACCTGACAGGATCAGCGTCTGATGGAAACGCCTGCAATCAGGGCATGAGCCAAGGTGTTCCTTCAAGTCATCCGTGACCTGGTTGCCTTGGATGAGCTGGAATTGCACCTGATGGCAGGTCGTGTCCTGGGGAACTTGGTTTGTGGAGTTGGTGTTCATGGTCGATGGATCTGGTCTGGTTAATCGACAAAGTCCTTGAGTTCTTCCTTTAAGCGGTTGACTGCGTAGTGCATGCGTCCGAGGAGGGTGTTCATATTGACTCCAAGTTTTTTCGAGATTTCCTTGAAGCTTAGTCCTTGACGTCTCATCTCAACGACAACCTGCTGGTCTTTCGGGAGGCCGTCAATCGCATTTTCCAATGCATTTTCAAAAGCGTCCCTGTCGTAGAGCTCGTATGCGGATTCATGGTCGGCGATGCCGATGTCGTCAGTCAATTCCTCGCTTTTTCGTTTTGCGGTATCCCTGAAGTGATCCATCAGCGCATTGTGTGCGATTCTGCAGATCCATGCGAGGAATTTCTGTTGATGGTTGTATTTGTTCAGGTTTTGCGAAGCTTTGATCCATGCTTGCTGGAATATCTCGTCGACGAGCGTTTGGTTGTCGGAGATGAACTTGTTGATGTATGCGTAGAGCTGGAGTCGATATCTATGGTATAGGATTTCGAATGCCCGGTCGTCGCCGTCACGGCATCGCGAGATCAACTCCTGGTCATTTATGTCGTTGCCGTGTTGCATTTTCACCTGTATCTTGCTACAACCCTCGTTCAATAAACGCGAAAATCAACGATTTATTGTTCAGTGGGCTTTCGCAAGGCAAAGACATGTCAACGTCCTGCCAGCGCTCTTTGCCTGAGGTGCCTGACGACCATGTCAACGACGGGTTGGTCCGTCAGGGCGAGGACGTGTTCCACGTCAAGGCCGGCGCAGGTATGCTTGCATTGATATAGGAATTGTTCGAGTTCCTGCTGGTAGGAAGCCCTGATGTCCTTTGGGTTGGTCATGATTTTCTCTCCTGTTTCCAGGTCTTCGAAGGCGCCCGTATCCCTGAAGGGGAAGTCGACTTCGTGGCGGTCGAGGATTTGGTAGACGATCACGTCGTGCTTGCGTCGCCTGAAGTGGGCCAGTGCGGACTTGATCTTCTCGATATCGTCGAAAAGGTCGGAGAAAATGATGACGAGCCCTCTTCGTTTTGCCTTTTCCGCGAGGCTGTGGAGTGTGTTGGCCATATCAGTCGACTCTGCAGGTTGGTGTTCTGCGAGCATATTGCAGATGACCCTGAGGTGTTCCGGTCCTCCTTTTGCCGGGAGCAGCACCCGGCACTTTTTGTCAAAGAGCGCAAGTCCCACGTTATCCTGTCGCCTTACGGTGATATAGGCCAGTGCTGCTGCGAGTCTTGAGGCATAGGAGAATTTCGAGAGTTTGCTTCCTGCGTATGCCATCGACCTTGAAGCATCGACGAGCAGGTGTACCCTGAGGCTGGTTTCCTCTTCGTACTGCCTAAGGTACAGGCGTTCGTTTTTCCCATAGACTTTCCAGTCCAGGTGCTTGGGGTCGTCGCCGGGGACATATTGCCGATAGTCCGCGAATTCGACCGAGATCCCCTTGAGTTGGCTTCGATGCGCACCAGTCATGGAACCTTCGACCGTGAACCTTGATCCGATAGCGAGCCTTGAAAGCCTGGTTACGTCCTGTGGTGTTAGAAAGTGGCTGATACCGTCCATATGAGAGCGTGAGTTGGGTGAGTTGAATCCGAGTCGCGATGCTTGTTACTATGTTACTTCCAATCCACAAAATCAATACTCAACCATGACAAAAAATCCTCGGCATGTCATTGCTTGGTTCTCCATCCTCGGACTGCGAAGTCCTTGTCCGCCCATGGGTCCATATCCTTGAATCCGCTTGCGACGATGAGTCTTGCCAAGTTGTCTCGCCAAGCTAGAAGCGCCTTGGGGTCCCGTGAGAAGGAGTGCATGTTGTTGACAAGCTCCATGGGTACGACGATGGCTTTTTCGGCATCGTCCAGCCATTGGTTTTGCTGGGCTGTTCTTTGCGGGATTGCGTTCATTCTTCGGATCGCTTCCTTGAGCAGGCAATGGTACGCGTAGTCCTCCAGCCCGTCACGGTAGTTTTCAATCCTGATCGTTGGGATCGGCTTGCCGTCCTTTCCGAAGCAGAATGTGGCGCCGTCTCCGTGGTAGGTCGTCCAGCTGACGGGATTCCAGTTGGTGAAGGGACCATCCAGGATTGGCTTGTTGTCATTCCAGATGGTCATCGAGTAGTAGAGGAAGCCGTCAGGCTGGTATTTGGCGGTCATGGCGCCCATAAGCAAGCGAGCCTCGATGGCATGGTACTCGACGAACCAGTTGGCGAATGGGTTGTGGGGTCCGCAGCAGATGTACCACCAGACGAAGCGTCCTGCGTCCCGTGCGGCCTTGACCTTCTGCAAGTCAAATCGTGGGGTCAGGGGGCACCAGGCGTCAACGGATTTGACGATCGTGTCCGCTCCGAACGAATGGTCGTAGGACGTGGTCATGACAATGACTTCGGGGAATGCCTTTTTGAGTGCCTGGGCGCATTTTTCTATGATGGGAAACTTATCTGGCTGGCATTCGTCGTAGGCGTAGATATAGGCGTACTTGAGGAGGTTCCGTCGCTTGGCTTCTTCGTAGATCGGTCTGAGTCGTTCGATTTCCTGTGGGATCTTGTCTTCTTGCCAGATCGTTGCGTCTCCCAATCCAAAAGCTGTGAGCTTGCCTTTTGAGCGGAGGTATTCGATGACTTCGAAGTCCGGCGGTGTTTTGATGTAGATGTTGCCGTAGTCAAAGAGGTAGTCCGCCAGGAAATCCGCATAGACAAACTTCATTTTCTGCCAGTTTTCTGCGCCTCCGCGTTGGACCATTGCGGTCTTTTCGAAGGCAGGATGGTTCCAGGCGATGGCGGCGGGCAACGGTGGCTGCGAGGGGAGGGCGAAGTCGTGGACGATGATGGAGAAGTCGAGGGAGACGGGCTTGGCATTGCCGGCTTCCACGGTGATTTTTCCGTTGAACTCACCTGGTTTCTGTTGCCTGGTCGTTCTCGCTCTGATCCAGAATGCCTGTGCGTCGCCCGCCTTGATATCGACCTTCGGGCAAAAGTCAAGCAATGGATCGGGCCACCATCCGATATGGCTTACGGCGTAGGGTGGCTTGTTCTTGGTTTCGACATAGCCGACCGTGTCAACCTGAAGGCTTTCGGCGGGGAATAGATCCCCATTGGCGTTGCGGAGTTCGCCGAGGACGATCCTGGCTCCCTTCAAGTCGCGGGAGACAGGAAGGACGATGACCTGGGCTGATTCCTTTTCGTTGCGGGCAAGGGAAATCTGAAGTTTCTTCGAAGCTTTGATTGCGATGGGTACTTCGCGGGGAAGGACTTTTTCCATGCTGGTTGCGGTTCCGACGATGAATTCCGAGATGTCAAGGCCGGCGTCCCGGGCGCTTTGCGCGAAGGCGACGATGGAGAGCGGGACTTTGAAAGTCTCGGGTATCGAGTGGATCTTTTGGATCGTGATGTCCAGATCCGCTTGTGGGGTGGCTGGATTCTTGAGGATCGCAATGGCGTTATCCAATTTCTCGCGGGATTGGGCCAGGATTTGCTGCAAGCCGACCCCCAGCTTGCCTGCGATGTCCTTGGGCATGGCGTCCAAATTGAGCGCATCAATCTCGCCGTTGATCTGATCGATCAGTTCCTGAACCAGGTTGAGGCGATGGCGTGTCAGGGCTTGCTGGTGCGCCTCGGGCGGCCCGCCGACGGGTTCGCCCGGCTTCAACAACGCAATCCTGTCAATCACAAGGTCGAAATCTTCGGTGGGACGCTCCGTGAAGATATGGAAGACATGAATGTTGGACGTGTCGACGGAACTGGGGAATTTTAGCGGAACGACGATGCGCTTGATTTGTGTCGCACCTACCTGGATCTTGTGGAGCAACGCTTGGCGGACGGGAACCTTGGCGTCGGAAACATAGAAGGCAAGGAATGGGGGGAGGAGCCGTGTGTTGGCGATGTCCAGCACCAGGCGGTCGTAGGGACGCCAATCCTTCAGGGGCGATGGAACCTCGAAGGCAGGCCATTCCGGCATGCCCGGGGCAAATTTCTTTGCGGTATAGCGGAGTGCCTTTTTGCCTGAAGTCGCGTACATGTCCGTCCAATCCATTGCATGGTATGCGTTTGAATGTTGCTTCCATTGTTTGGCATCGGCTTCATTTTCGAAATCGAACAGGATGTGTTCCGCGAACAGCGGCATCGTCAAGATGATGGCAAGGATGATGTGCTTCATAGGTCAATCCTTTGTGTTTAGGGATATTTTCATTGGTTTGCATGTCTCTTGTAAGATACATACCGCTTGAGATTTATCTAGTGTATCGATATGTTTTTTGGTACTGTATATATCATATCGATGTGGCAAAAAAAACTTCTTCTTTTTGTTGATTTGTCATTTGAAAATTGCGGACATGGATTATATTAGTCAAACTTTTTTGTATTATTATTGATGTATGGGCAAAACAGGAGCAATGATGCCTCGTTTTAGCATTGGAGTCATGGTTGATTCGTTCCGTCTTCCGATACCGGATGCCCTGCGCAAGGCACGGGAAGTCGGCGCTGACGGGATTCAAGTTTACGTCGTTGACGGCGATATGAACGTTGACAACCTCGATGCCAAGGCGCGTCGCGCTTTTCGTGCATTGGTTGACGAGTGCTGCTTGGACATTTCGGCGGTTTGCGGTGACTTGGGCGGGCACGGATTCCAGATTCCCGCGGAAAACGAGTGGAAGATCAGGAAGTCCAAGGCAATCGTCGATTTGGCTAGGGAATGGGATTGCGACGTGGTGACGACCCATATCGGCGTCGTGCCCAAGGACAAGTCGAGCGACGTTTACCAGAACCAATTGAAGGTTTGCCGCGAATTGGGCTCCTATGCCGAGAAGAAAGGCGTCACGTTTGCGATTGAGACGGGACCCGAGACCGCAGTCTGCCTGGGCAATTTCCTGGATGATGTCGGCTCCAGCGGTGTTGGCGTCAACATGGATCCTGCGAATTTGGTCATGGTTCAGAATGAGGATCCTGTTGCGGCCGTCTATACTTTGAAGAAATACATAGTCCACACTCACGCCAAGGATGGCGTGCAGTATCGCCCATGCGACCCGGTACAGGTTTATGCCTCGTTTGCGGAAGGCGGCATTGAGGGACTTAACATCGGCGAACTCTTCAACGAGTTGCCATTAGGCGAGGGCAAAGTGGATTGGGATCGCTACCTGGCGGCTCTGTCCGAAATAGGTTACGCGGGGTACCTGACTGTCGAACGCGAGGTCGGGGCGAACCCTGAGGCTGACATTCGGGCGGCTGTGGAGTTCCTGAAGGGCAAAATAGGCTAAACATGTGATGTCCGCCATGGCTTGAAAGGCGGGCACAAGGCCTGGAGACCCAAGTACAAGACAAAAACCGACCTTTGGCGAAAATACGGTGGATTTTTTCGCTTTTGGGTCGGTTTTTTGTTGTTTTAGGCAGGTTGATCCTGTTGAGATTGCCCCGTTTCAAAAGTAAAAAATAGATAGCAAAGGATTGCTTGAGGAAGATAGATGATGAAGAAGGTTAAACGCATTAGGATACGTAGGATAGTGCTGTTGTCAACGGCATTGTTGCTGTTGGCATTTGCCTTGTCATGTTCGTTCCTGTCGAGTTCCGGCAGCAGAGTTTCCAGCGAGGGTGTCCCAGCCCAATACCGCTTGACGTACAATATCTTTTTCCCCGCGTCTCACGGTGCTGCCAAGTTGGGTATCGAATGGGCGCGCGAAGTGGAGAAGCGCACGGGTGGTCGAGTTGCCGTGGACGTGTATCCCGGTTCGGTGCTGACCACGGACAGCGAAAATTTCAATGGCGTTGTGTTTGGTGCGACAGATTTGGGGATGAGTTGCTTTGCGTACAGCCGAGGTCTGTTTCCGTTGATCGAGGCATTGGATCTGCCTTGGGGGTATCGCGACGGGATGATGGCGACCGAGGTGGCAAATGAGTTCATCCGGAAGTTTCAGCCTGAAGAGTTGGCTGACGTGGAGCTGATGTACGCCCATGCCCATGGTCCCGGAATCTTGGCGAGCAACGAGCCTGTACGGACATTCGCCGACATTCAGCACCAGAGGCTCC
>Ga0123334_1005246_pt1 | contig 12640 bp, 12 predicted proteins | sample BiotimSIPDNA_FD_89706 | JGI IMG/M metagenome (GOLD analysis project Ga0123334, IMG submission 89706) | Anaerobic biogas reactor microbial communites from Washington, USA - Biogas_R1 time_0 SIP DNA | ecosystem: Engineered > Bioreactor > Anaerobic > Unclassified | place: Washington, USA... | reverse complement strand
TCCGGGTTATCCTCCTTGCTCAGAGCGGTAAAGCATCTGTCTGCAAATATCAGCGCCATCGTAACAGTTGCCGATAATGGGGGCAATTCGGGGCAACTGCGCAATGATCTGGGAGTCCTTCCGCCGGGTGATATACGCAACTGCCTGATAGCCCTTTCACAGGTTGAACCGAGTATGGAAAACCTGATGCAGTACAGGTTCAAGGAAGGCACGCTGAAAGGCCAATGTTTCGGCAATTTGCTGCTTGTCGGATTGAGTGATCTGAACGGCGGTTTCTTAAAGGGCATCCAGGTCGCCTCCGAAGTTCTTGCGATCGTCGGAAAAGTATTGCCCGTTACAACGGATAATGTCCAGCTCAGGGCCAGAATGGTGGATGGCACAGTGATTGAAGGTGAGAGCCTGATAGGAAAGGCCCAGCGTGAGTACGGCGGATTCATTGACCGGGTCTGGCTTGAACCCTGCGATTGCACTGCGCTATCAGAAGCAGTCGAAGATATTTTGAATGCAGACATCATTTTAATGGGTCCTGGGAGCCTTTATACCTCGCTGATACCGAATCTGATGGTACCCGGCATCGTGGATGCCATTGATAAGTCGGAAGCAGTCAAGATATTTATTATGAACCTGATGACGCAGCCGGGAGAAACCGAAGGATACGATGCGGAGATGCATATCAATGCCGTTAAAGAGCATGCGGGCAAGAATCTGTTTGATTATTACCTTATCAATGAGAAAATGGCGATGCCCGAGGAACTCAAGCAGAAATATGAAGCTGACTGTGCTGCGGAGGTTGCTTGTGACGTCGCCAAACTGACCAGGAATGGGTACAATGTCGTGCTTGCTGATATGGCTAAGGAGGACAATGAAAAAATCAGACACAGCCTGAATCGTCTGGCAGCGGCAATTTATAATATATACAACAGGAAAATTTAGCATGTCTTATACAGACAACATCAAAGAGGAACTCTATCAGTCTGACTTAAAGAGAGAGTGTTGTAAAATAGCTGCTCTTTGTGCAGTTCTGCGCCTGTGCGGTTCCATGGAGATCGGAGTCGATAACTCTCTTTCACTGAGGCTGGACACGGAGAATGAACATGCGGCCTGGTTTGCTTATAAACTGGTCCGGGATATGTATGGCTATGATTCCGGCGTTATGGAGCGCAGACAGCAGCGGTTTAAGGATTACAGAAGTTATACGGTCGAAATCGCCGATCAAGGTGTCACAAAAAAACTGCTGTACGACTCAGGAATACTGATCAATCTGGACACCGGTTTATTTATGGAGCATAAGCTGCCCACAGGTCTCTTATCCAGGGATTGCTGCCGCAAGGCGTATCTGAAAGCTGTATTCCTTTGCCAGGGGAGATGCAGCAATCCAAGAAAGACATACAGGCTTGAATATATCGTCAAGGATATGGGGCAGGCTGAAACTGTATCAAATATTTTAAAAGGGTTTCAATTAAATTCACATATAACAAGGCGCAGAGATGGTATAATAATCTATATAAACGAAGCGGAGCAAATCATATCCATGTTGTCGATCATAGGAGCGAACAAGGCATTGTTGGATATGGAGAACATAATGATCATGAAGCAGATCCGCAATCATATCAACAGGGCTGTAAACTGCGAGACTGCGAATCTGGATAAGGTCACATTTGCCGCGCAGCGGCAGATAGACGATATCAAGCTTCTGATTAGCTGCGGGGAGTATAACAGCCTGGCCGATAGTGAAAAGCAGACTGCCGAGGCCAGGATCAATAATCCCGAGGCGACGCTAAGTGAATTGGCTCAGTTGATGGGGGTCACCAAATCAGGCATCAACCACCGTCTTAGAAGGATTTCTGACAGAGCACGTAGAATAAAAGAACAAGGGGGATGAATTATGACAAGTAAGGAACTCACCATCAAGAATGAAGAGGGTCTTCAATCGAGGCCCGCAGCCCTGTTGGTTCAGACTGCCAGCAAGTTCATGTCCACAATCTGGATTGAGCAGGGGAGCAAGCGTGTAAACGCCAAGTCGATCATGGGCGTTTTATCGCTCAGACTTACCAAAGGAGATTCATTCTTTCTGGTTGCAAAGGGAGACGATGAAAAGGAAGCCGTGTCAGCGATCAGCCGCCTGATTGATACAGGGGCGCCTGAATAGAGAAACTTGTCCGCACTAGTAGCTTTTGGGATGAACCTTGCAAAAATTCATTAACTTTGACTGAATCAGCGCTTTGCGCTGATTTTAAATTTACGGGGTATAGAGGTTGTTATTTAATGATTTATGTAAACTGTTCCAGTCCAGCCGGGCATTACCGGACAGTACGTATCGATCGATATTATGTTTCAGCGCTTCCTACCGGTCAGCTGCCGAATAAAATATGAGAAAGTTCTTTCGTAAAAAGATGAGCGGTTCACAGGTGCCGTTATCCGAAAAGGCCTACGGTAAAAGCAGAACTCTTTTTATCATTGAAGGCGGAGCGGCGAACGCAATCGGCACGCTGGCAAGCGGCGTCATTGTATCAGGCTTTCTGAAGTTTTTGGGCGCATCCGATGCGATCAACGGCATTATCAGCGGCATGCCGATTTGTGCCGGCGTTTTACAGTTGTTTTCGCCGGTGGTGTTCCGAAGAATGGCAAAGATCAAGCCGGTTGTGACCATATTTGCACTGGTGCACCGGCTGCTCTTTTCAGTTATGCTTTCAGTGCCAATCTTCCTTTCGGATTCCCGGGCAAGGATGACCGCATTTATGATACTGTATGTATTGGGCTATACGATCGGCTCATTCATCGGCCCTAGTGCTGCCAATTGGCTTGTGAGTCTTGTGCCGGGTAAAATCCGCGGCAAGTACCTTGCCGTCAAAGAGGGCGTGGCTCTCATTACCATGACGCTTGTATCGGTTCTGATGGGCATGGCCATAGACCGAATGAAGGCAAGCGGTCATGAAGAGCTTGGATATGCGATTTGCTCGCTGGTGATACTTGCTTTTACCATTGTTAATTTTACGTGCCTACTGAATATTGATGAGCCCAAGGCCGCACTCAGCAATAATCCTGTTACAATCAAATCAGTGCTGACGGTACCGCTCAAAGACAAGGTGTTCAGGAAAATATTGCTGTTGTCGGTGTTATGGAACTTCGGTCTGCAGATTGGCGGCCCGTATTTCTCAATCTATTATTACTCGGTGCTCGGCATGGACTATACCTATATCATGCTGATGAGTTTTCTGATGAGCATCATAAGAACCATTGCTGCACAAGCTTGGGGCCGCATAGCCGATCGCAAAAACTGGGCATTCATCACCAAGCTGTCGATGGCCTGGCTTGGGCTCGTACATGCAAGCTTCCTGTTTTTAAACAGCGATACGGTATATTCATTATTCCCGATACTTCAGATGGCTTCCGGGATAGGTTGGGGCGGGGTATCGATATCCATGTTCAACATGCAGTTTGAATACGCACCTCAGGAGAACAGGACAGTATACATAGCCGCAAATGCGGCTGTCAGCAATATGTCGGGATTTACGGCTGTACTGATTGCATCGGCCGTTGTAGGAGCGGCTGGGGACTTCAGGCTTTATTTCCGTACCGTACCGGTTTCCATCATGCAGGTGCTGTTTGTCGTATCGGGTTTGCTGATACTATTCACATCACTATATATTCACCGCTGTATCCGGGAAAAAAGAAGCGCCGAATGATTGGCGTATGATACAAGAATGGTTTATACTAAAGCGTATGCGGAGGAGTTCATGACAGCGGCATACATCGATCTGAACAACGCATCAGTATTTTAGGAGATTCCGTAATGAGTTTTCAATATATCACGCAGATCCCTACTCCGGAGGAGATCAAAGCAGAAATTCCATTGAGCGATAAAGCCAAGAGGATCAAAGCCGACAGGGACAGGCTGATTAAAGATGCATTTGAGGGAAAGTCCGCCAGGAAAGCACTGGTGATCGGCCCATGCTCCGCTGACAACGAGAATGCCGTCATGGAATATATGTACAGGCTCGCCGATGTATACGCCAAAGTCAATGACAAGCTGATCATCATACCAAGGATCTATACCAACAAGCCCCGGACCACCGGCGCTGGCTACAAGGGTATGCTGCATCAGCCCGATATCAATGAAAAGCCCAACATACACAAAGGCATTTATACCATCCGCAGGCTCCATAAGAGGCTTGTCGAGGAAACCGGGCTGACAGCGGCCGATGAGATGCTTTATCCGGAGAACTGTAGGTATTTGGACGATATTCTGGCCTACCATGCGGTCGGCGCAAGATCTGTTGAAAACCAGGAGCATCGCCTGACTGTCAGCGGGATTGACGAGCCGGTGGGTATGAAAAATCCCACAAGCGGCGATCTGAGAGTGCTGATTAATTCCATCAAAGCCGCGCAGATGCCTCATAGATTCATATTCAACGGCTACGAAGTACAGACCCAGGGCAATCCGCTGGCGCATGCGATCCTGCGCGGAGCCATGAATCATTACGGCAGCAATATACCGAACTACCACTATGAGGATCTGATGCAGTTTTCGGAGCTGTATCTGGAGAGCGGACTGGACAATCCCGCGATCATCGTCGACTGCAACCATGCGAACTCCATGAAGGATTACAGAGAGCAGCCGAGGATTGCCAAGGAAGTTCTGAACAATGCAAAAAATTCTGAAGCGGTAAGCAGAATGGTCAAGGGCTTAATGATCGAGAGTTATATAATGGATGGCTGCCAGCCCGAGAACGGAACCAATTACGGCCAGTCGATTACCGACGGCTGTCTGGGCTGGGAAAAAACAGAAAGGCTGATCTATGAGATAGCGGACATGGTACAGTGAGAGCGAGCAAATGGATGTTATCCTCCGGTTTTCCACCTGCATAGTGTGCTTTCCGCCACATCCAATAGTATAAACAGCAAAAGCCCGATGATGCTCAGCACCAGTATCCCCGTGAACATGTCAGTATAGTCCACGCGCATCCACGCATCCATAATATAATAACCCATGCCGTGCTGCGTACCGAAAGTCTCGGTGAAGAACAGCACCGACAGAGCAGTCCCGAGGCTGACTCTGAGCGATGTGAACAGCCCCGGCAGCGAAGCTGGTATTACAATCTTTTTGATGATTTTTACCGTGCCGGCACCGAGCGACACGAGCGTATAGAAGGTTTCCTTCGGAATTCCGAGCGCGGCGTCGCGCATCGCAACTATGATATGGAATACAATGATCATGGTCAGCATCAATATCTTTGAAAACTCGCCGAGGCCGAATATCAACATGACGAGCGGCAGCAGTGCGATTTTTGGAACCGGGTAGGTGAAGTAGACCACCGGCGACAGAAACTTGTCCAGTCTGGGAAAATACCCCATGCCCAACCCGAGCGGGATCCCGAACAGCATGGAAAGGCCGATTCCTGCAAATACGCGCCAAAGGCTGTAAACTGCGTGTACGGATATTTCAGGTAAAAATCTGATAAAAAGATTCACTATGACTTTAGCCGGCGGCGGAAGGAAAGAGAGCTTCAACGCCATTGACAACAACTGCCAGAGTATGAGAAGCGCCACCAATACGGCAGCATATTTCAAGGCATTCTTCCTCAGCATGCCGACCACGCTTCCTTGGCCATGCTCCGAAGCTCCATCGAAAACCGGTAGTATTCATCAATCATTCTTAGGTTGTCGCGGCCAAACAGCGGGTTATCCAGCACCTTAACAATCCTTCCGGGTGCGGGCGACATGATTGCGATTTTCCTGCCTATGTATACAGCCTCCTCAATGCTGTGTGTCACAAATATGGTAGACACTTTGTTTTCGCTCCAGGTATTAAGAAACAGGTCCTGTATCTCTTCGCGTGTGATTGCATCGAGCGCTGAAAACGGCTCGTCCATCAGAAGTATATCCGGCCTCATGATAAAAGCGCGCGCAATCGACACTCTTTGCCGCTGCCCGCCGCTCAATGAGCCGGGAAATTTATTGCGGTATGCCTGCAAACCGATTTTTACCAGTATATGGTTGATATAGGGTTCGTCGCTCTTAATATCCTCGCCCATCACATCAAGCCCGAGAACGGCATTGCCGTAGACGCTGAGCCATTCCAGCAAGCCGTAATTCTGGGGAATCAAACCGATGCGCTGCAGCTTGGGATTCGCGGGCTCGCCGTTTATAAGCACCGATCCGGCGTATTGCGTGATGATCCCGGACAGCACATAGAGCACGGTGGATTTCCCGCAGCCCGATGGGCCGATCACGGCGCAGATATCCCCGCGATTCAGCTGCAGCGTAAAATCATGCACTGCAACGTGTACGCCGCTCTTTTCACGGTATGTTACGGACAGATCCCTGATTTCTATCATCCCTGGCTTCCTAATCAAATAAGCCTTCGAAGATCAGATCCTCGTAGGAGTATATGTTGTCAATCAGCTCCTTTTGGGTAAGCCACTGCATAACCCCTTCAAAGTCATCACGGGAAGGGGTGGAGGCCTGCGTGTAGGAAGGAAGCTCCAGCACCTCCGCGATGCCTTCGGGGAAGCTTAACTGCCCGACCAGTACAGGATAATAATCTGCAAGCCTGGTCTTCTGCAGATAGTCGATTGCCTTATTGTATGCACTATAGAATGCTTTGAGTAATTCGAACTTGTTTTCGACCGTGCCGGCAGTAAAGAGCAGTACGCCGGGGTTGATGCCCAGGCGGTCGGTGCTGCTCAATATCCGCGCGCCGCTCTTCAGCGCTGAGGAAGCCAAAGGCTCAGGCAGTGTGGCAAGATCGACCTGCCCGTTGCTTAACATCTCCAGCCTTACCGGTATCTGTGGAATGGCGGTCTTTGATACATCGCCTGGCCTCAGCGAGAGTTCCTCAAGCATTTTATCGGTTGAATACTCAATGATTGTATTGGTCGATATGGCGATGCTCCTGCCGGCGATGTCATTGGAGTTCTCCATGCTCGGTCCGGCCAGCATTTTATAGCTTCCGTTTGTAAGCGATGTGATTTTTACTTCAAAACCCCCCTGCGCGGCAAACGCCGCGGCCAGCATATCGGATACTGCTCCGTCGATTGCGCCGGACTGCAGCGCGCTGTCCCGGTCGGCTGCGCTTGTGAACTTCTCGATCCTGACTTCGACGCCTTCATCCTCGAAGTATCCTTGTTGCAGGGCGATGATAAGCGGTATCGAATCGACATCGGGAAGGACACCGACGGTAAGGGAAGGTTTTTCCTTCAGAGACGCGCACCCGGCGAATGCCGCCAGCGTGAACGCTGACGCAAATAGCAATACTAAGAACTTTTTCATGGATCAGCTACCTCCACCTGTTATAAAGATCATTCTGAATCCCAAGGCTGTCCAGTACACGGCTGACGATAAAGTCAACCAAGTCGTCTAATGTCCGGGGCTTCTGGTAAAACCCCGGTGAAGCGGGAAGAATGACTGTGCCCGCTTCGCTCAGTGTCAGCATATTTTTCATATGTATGATATTGAGCGGCGTTTCCCGCGGTACAAGGACCAGCCTTCTCTTTTCCTTCAGGCAGACATCTGCCGCCCTGCCTAACAAATTTTTGGAAGATGCAGCAGCAATTTCGCCCAGAGTCGACATTGAGCACGGTATCACGACCATACCGTCGGTTTGAAATGAACCGCTGGAGATCGGGGCAAACAAATCGCTGTTGTTATAGATTGTGATGTTGCTCATGTATTCGGACGGCAAGTCGTCGGTCAGGGAATCTATGCTTTTTTCCGTCTCAGACTGGAAAACATTCCTGCCGTTGTCGGTCGCCACCAGATGGATCTGATGCCCCTGCTTAAGAAGTATCTCCACAAGACGCATTGCATAGATGCTGCCGCTTGCTCCGGTAATGCCGATAATCAGTTTTGACAACTTAACTTATCCTCCTACTTAATTAGTATATCAATGCCGGCGGATATTAGAATGACAGTGCTGACAATCTGGTTAACGCCGTACGAAGCGATGGTTACACGCTTAAGGTCGGCAGGCGATACCAGCATGTGTTCGCAGGCAAATAATGCGGTAACGATTGCCGTACCGATATAGTACGGTACGCCCAACCCCGCAAGCACGCCGATCAATACCAACAGAGCCGCGGCTACCGAATGAAATACAGCCGACAGCACAAGACCTTTTTTTATTCCGAAATCAGCAGGAATGGAATGCAGGTCATGATCCCGGTCAAATGCGGCATCCTGCGCTCCGTAGATAATGTCAAAGCCTGCAACCCAAAGCGTAACGGCAAGCCATAGAAGGAAAGGGATCGGATCAAAAATCCTGCCTGTCGTCGCAATCCAGGCACCGAGTGGCGCACAGCCGCAGGCAGCACCGAGAATAATATGGCAGGCCCATGTGAACCTTTTTGAATAGGAATAAATGAAAAACATCACCAGCGGTATCGGCAGCAGCACAACGCAAACCGGACCGAGTGCAAATGCCGAGATTGTAAGCAGCAGCAGGCATGCCAGTATCAGCAGCACGACCTCGTAAGTTTTTGCAAGCCCCCGGGGCATATGCCGGTCAGCCGTCCGCGGATTTTTGGCATCGATGTTCCTGTCGACCAATCTGTTCATTGCATTTGCTGCGGTTCGTGCGCTGACCAGCGCAACAAGTATCCATGCCGTGGTTCTGACAGGAGGGAACCCGTTTGCTGCGATCAGCATTCCGATGATGCCGAAAGGTATTGAAAACAGAGTGTGGGAGAACATGACAAGTTCTCCGTACATCCTGATCTTCCTAAATACCATATTCGCCCCAGCGTTTATCAACGAGACTAATGATGTCGTCGCTCATTTTGACATCGTTCGGCCATTCCCTCACATGCCCCTCGGAAGGCCACTTTTTTGTTGCGTCGATACCCATCTTGTGTCCGTAATGAGCAAGCGGCGAGGCATGGTCGAGCGCGTCAAGCGGCCCTTCGACGACAACCACATCCCTTGCTGCGTCGATGTTGTTGAACACCTTCCATGCGACGGTCGACAAATCATGGGGATTGATATCCCCATCCACGATGATAATCATCTTCGTATACATCATTTGTCCCATGCCCCATAGGCTGTGCATGACCTTTTTTGCCTGTCCGGGGTAGCGCTTGTTGATGGATACGATGACACAGTTGTGGAATACGCCCTCGAGCGGGAAGTTCATGTCGACAACCTCGGGGCAAAGCATTTTGATGAACGGCAGGAATATCCGCTCGGTAGCTTTGCCGAGGAAACAGTCCTCCATCGGAGGTTTTCCGACGATGGTCGCCGGATAGACAGGATTTTTCTTTCTGGTTATGCAGGTCAGATGGAAAACCGGATAAAAATCCGTCAGTGAGTAGTAGCCGGTATGATCGCCGAACGGACCTTCCTCGCGTACTTCATCGAGGTCTACATAACCCTCCAGTATGAACTCTGCGTTGGCAGGAACATAGATATCCGATTGCGTGGATTTCACGATCGGGAGCGGAAATTTTCGTAAAAAACCGGCAAACATCATCTCGTCGATCTCACCAGGAAGCGGTGCTGTTGCCGCGTATATGGTTGCGGGATCGCATCCGAGCGCTACGGAAACCGGCATCCGTCCGCCGAGCTTTTTGTGTTTCTCATAGATCTGCCTGCCGTCTTTATGCAGATGCCAGTGCATGCCGGTTGTACTTTTATCATATACGTGCAGCCGGTACATGCCCATATTCTGTACACCGGTTTCTGGGTCTTTCGTAATGACAAGGGGAAGGGTGATAAACCTTCCGCCGTCCTCGGGCCAGCACTTGAGTATTGGTAGGCGTGAGAGATCCGGCTCCTCAATGACCTCCTGGCAGGTGCCGTTGCCGACCTTCAACGGAAAAACGGTTGCAAGACCGGCAAGCTTCGGCAGCGCTTTGATTTTATTCATAAGACCCAGATAGCTTGACATGTCCATAAATTCGCTGATGCGGTCGCCAATATCGTTTAACTGCTCCATTTCAAGAGCCAGATTCAGCCGCTCATAGCTTCCGAATGCATTGATCAATAAAGGAAAATCAGAGCCTTTTATATTTTCAAACAGAAGCGCAGGCCCGCCGGATTTGACCACTCTGTCGGCGATTTCTGTGATTTCAAGCTCGCTGTCAACTTCGGCAGCGATCCTTACAAGAAGTTTTTTTTGCTCGAGAGTATTGATAAAATTCTGCAGATCCTTATATGCCATAATGAACGCCTCTCAAATAAAGTTAAACTTAAATTTCCTCAAAATTATACCACTTAACGCTCATTTGTGCATCTTTCGATGCAGAAACAAAGCCTATAGGTTTTTCCTCCTATAGGCTTTATTCTGAGATGATTTGCAAGCCAATCATGTATCGTAGGTTATGATTGGGCCGATGGCATGTTGTTCTCAGCGTATGCTATCATCTTTTTAACCATATTACCGCCAATCCTGCCTGCATCCCTGGCAAGAATGTTCCCGTTGTACCCCTGCGAGAAGTTAACGCCAACCTCGCTGGCAACTTCATATTTCATGTTGTTCAGAAGCTGCTTTGCCTGAGGAACCAGTGTCTGATTCGAATTGTTGTTAGCCATTCTTTTCACCTCCTGATATTACTGTTCCCTCAATCATTTTTAAGCAGTCAAGCAATATAATGATGGAAAGACAATAATTAGAGCGGAGGACTGCTTTCTGATTACAAAACCCCAATTTACCCTAAATTATGTTTTATTTGATATCAAAACAATTCAAATCTGATAGAAGAATGATATCCTTATTCACGAATGACAATCATAGGGTGGCTCAATCCATGGACAAGCAAAATCCTGAGTTGGTATCGTTATGTCGCTTTAATTTATTTATAAGATGCCCGGGAATGCTATTGGGTATGCTAGCACCATATGAGATGTATTGTTTTTTCAGCTGTGGGCAAATTTCAGTATGAATGTTTTGGCTTTTGTTCATTGTTACTCGGTGATATTTCTGCGCAAATTGCGGATATTTATTCATATCCTCAATGTGCGTGCTCGTATTGATCGCGCTTTCATGCGGGAAGCATTTTTATCGGCTCAAAGTGTGATGCCCGGCTGAAAACACCAGACGGAATATGGAACCGGTTCTGTTCATATACTTGGTATGAACGGAGGTCATTTATGGCTATCATGGAAAGGCATATGTTTTCTGGCGCTAACACTCCCACAGGCTTTTTTTCATACTTTGACCATATCATACCGGCCCAGACGGCATATCATATATACTGCATCAAGGGCGGGCCGGGTGTCGGCAAGTCCACATTCATGAAGAAAATCGCCGGCGATATGACCGCCCGGGGCAAAATCGTGGAATACATTCATTGTTCCTCGGATCCCGGTTCGCTGGACGGCATCGTTCTGCCGCAATCGGGCATTGCCTTGATCGACGGTACCGCACCGCACATTATCGATCCGAAATATCCGGGAGCGGTGGATGAGATCATCAACCTCGGCCAGTTTTGGGATGACCGCGCCATCATGAAACACAGGGACAGCATCATATCTTGTTTTTCCGAAATATCCGCGCAGTTCTCACGCGCATACAGCTATCTGGCGGCTGCGGGCAATATCAGGGCTGATATTGTTAAAACTCGTATGCGTGGCGTTGATGAAAGAAAACTCGATGATATTTCAAATGATATTATAGGCGCTGAGTTTAGCAATACGACAGCCGCAAGCATGAGACCCGGATTGAGAAAAATGTTTGCGACGGCAATCACGCCGGACGGACTTGTCGGGCATATTGATACGTTGATATCCGGCTGCGGTAAAGTTTATGTGCTGCAGGGAGAGTCCGGCTGCGGAAGCGAAATCATACTTGATGACATCGCAAGGCAGGCACTCAAATGCGGACTGTATGCGGAAGCTTTTTATTGTCCGATGGACCCGGACGGAAAAATTGAGCATTTATTAGTTCCTGAATTGGGATTGGCGGTATGTACTTCTAATACCTACCATGCGGTAGCCCCCGTTGGTACGGATATGATCGAACTCGGAACTGCGGACTGTGTAAAAATCCAAAATGAAAAGAACATATTCAACCTGCTGCTGGACAATGCGCTCAATGAACTGGGCAAGGCCAAGGGCTTACATGACGAGCTTGAAGAAAATTATGTGCCGAACATGAATTTTAACGCAGTGGAGGAATACAGGCAAGCGACCGTTGAGAAGATTCTTGCCGCAATATCCGATTGATAGAAATATCATGATAGGATGCCCTGTCCATGGATAGGGCATTTTTTATATAGAATATAAACCATATAGTTAAAGGAAGGGCGGATTGGTGCTCATTTTTTTCCGTATCTCGTCAAATTCAATTTGGAATGACATATTTTGCATAATCCCCTTGCATTCGCGGACCCTAAGCCCGATAATATGAGTTGCCAATTTGACAACCCGTGATATTTTAACATGATGATAATGTAGATATATCATGTTACGGGCTATAACCAACCATGTCACTATGCAGGTATTTTGAGGATGGCGATCTGCTCTTTGGGGAGGAATGAATGGAAATCATCCGTGTGAACAATCTGTCGAAGAACTTTACATACTATCATAAGGAAGTCGGTTTTAAAGGATCGCTAAAAAACCTGTTTCATCGTGAAAAGCTTACAAAGGAAGCCGTCAAGGAGATATCATTCAGCATCGATGAGGGCGGGATGGTGGGCTTCCT
>Ga0123334_1005244_pt1 | contig 12646 bp, 7 predicted proteins | sample BiotimSIPDNA_FD_89706 | JGI IMG/M metagenome (GOLD analysis project Ga0123334, IMG submission 89706) | Anaerobic biogas reactor microbial communites from Washington, USA - Biogas_R1 time_0 SIP DNA | ecosystem: Engineered > Bioreactor > Anaerobic > Unclassified | place: Washington, USA | collected... | reverse complement strand
TGTCGATTATGTCCCGATTTCAACACCAAAAGCTTTTCTAATTCAATTGCTAAACATTGCAGGTTTGGGTCCCATTTTCGGAGCTCTCTCCGGCGCCTTATGGGGACCGGTAGCCTTTTTATGGATCGTATTCGGAAGTATCTTTGCCGGCGCAGTTCATGATTATTTCTCCGGTATGCTTTCACTTAGGCATAAAGGAGGCAATGTCCCGGATATTGTTGGAATATACCTTGGTTCGACCATCAAGAAAATTATAATCGTTTTCTCAGTTATCCTCTTGGTTTTAGTCGGGACCGTGTTCATGACAGGACCAGCCCAACTGTTAAGCAAGCTTACACCAGAATCTTTAAATTTTACTTTTTGGTTAGTGATAGTCCTTTGCTATTATTTATTAGCCACCATTCTTCCGGTTGATCAAATCATCGGCCGACTTTATCCGCTTTTCGGCGCAATTCTAATTTTTATGGCAATTGGAGTCACCGGAGGAATACTTTTTAAAGGATATCAAATACCCGAACTGACCCTGGCCAATCTCCATCCAGGCAAACTGCCGATTTGGCCTTTGATGTTTATCTCGATTGCTTGTGGAGCAATCAGCGGGTTTCATGCCACCCAATCCCCAATTATGTCCCGCTGTGTCAAAAAAGAAACCGATGGCCGCAAGGTTTTCTACGGCGCCATGATCGCCGAAGGAATAATCGCCCTGATCTGGGCTGCGGCTGGGATAGCTTTTTATAACGGAACCCCGGGTTTAGCTGAAGCTATTAAAGCCGGTGGCCCCGGAGGGGTCGTCCATGAGATCTCCACAACTCTCTTGGGTTCAATCGGAGGTGTCCTAGCCGTTCTCGGAGTAATTGTCTGTCCGATAACTTCGGGAGATACAGCGTTTCGGGCTGCCAGGATGACCATTGCCGATACTTTTAATTTTGAACAAAAGCCAATTTCTAACCGCTTATATATTGCTATTCCCCTATTTATCATTGGAGCCATCCTCTCGCAGATTAATTTCGATATCATCTGGAGATATTTTGCCTGGACCAATCAGACCCTAGCAATGATCGTCCTCTGGACGGCAGCAGTTTACCTTGTTAAATACCGTTTACTTCACTGGATTGCCACGATTCCAGCCACATTTATGAGCGCTGTTTCAGTAACCTACATCCTACAAGCACCGGAAGGATTCAAGTTGCCCATAGCCATCTCTTATCCGGCTGGAATAATCAGCGCTTTAATCTTATTCGGAATTTTTCTCCGTTTCATTATCAAAAACAATAATGCCGGTATAAAAAGTGAACAGGTATCCGCTTAGTTAAGTATTAAAAACTACAAACAAGCCTATGCTCAGGAAGAAGCATAGGCTTGTTTGCTATTTATGAAATAGTTAGATTATATCATCATCATAAGTTATAAAAATTTTTTTGCCATTATCAAACATATTTGGTACAATATAATCTATTAAAACTTAAAGGATTACTTATGTCATTTAAAATCGATATCATATCCATCATTATTTTGATGGGAATTGTCCAAGGTTATTTTTTGGCATTTGTTTTATTACATAACCATAATGGAAATTATGAGTCCAATCGTTATTTGGCAATACTTCTGTGTGCATTTTCAACCAGTATTTTCAATATATTTCTTTTGCAAGCAGGCCTACTTCAACTCTGCATCTATACATCTAAGTTCTCATCCTTTATTATACTGCTTTTCGGACCGGTTCTTTTCTTTTATATCCGTTCGTTAATCTTTCAGGTCTTCCATTTGCAGCATCGCGATTGGTTTCATTTTATACCGGCCTTATTGGTTTTTCTTCGCTTCATCCCTTATTACTTTGCGGATAACGTCACCAAAAAATCTTTCATTCTATCACCAATTAATTTTGAATCTTTTCGACCGGATCATTATGAATATTTGATCATAATTATCTGCGCCCAGATCCATTTTTGGATTTATCTCTTTGTTATTCAGCGTTTACTCAATCAATACCGGCAGAGCGTAAAAAACTATTATTCTAATATTGAAGAAAATAATCTAAACTGGATTCGCTTTTTTATATCCCTTTTCGCTACAGTATATATTATTTTTTTGATACTCAGTATCATCTTGTTAAAATACAATTATATGGTTTCTTTTAACATCTTAGGAGTCACAGTTTCCTTAGCCATCTTTATCCTTGGATACCACGGGCTAAAACAAACTGCGATTATTACCTTATCCTCACTGAAAACAATCAAATCCGAATCAACTGAACTTCCGCCAGATCTTGTTCAATCATTAGCGGACCAGTTAAATAAGTTGATGAGTAAGGAAAAACTCTATACCGCTTCCGAACTAAACTTGGACGATTTGGCAAAAAAACTTAGCACTTCCCGGAATGTTTTATCCCAGTTTATTAATGAATGCCTACAGACTAACTTTTTCGATTATATCAATGGGCTGCGGGTTGAAGAGATGAAACGTCTGCTGCTTGATACTGAAAAAGAATATATGACGATTTACGCTTTGGCAGCTGAAGCGGGCTTCAACGCAAAATCAACCTACAATCGTATTTTTAAACAGTTCACCGGGATGACGCCCTCTGAGTTTAGACAAGATCATCGTCCCTGGAAAATCAAGGAAGAGGAAACTTCTGATTCTTACCAAACAACTGATTCAAGCCATTTCATGAAGAATTAATTTTATAACGGGACCTTTTTAATAATTGACCGGGACCTAATCGTATTAAACTTTACTCACTTCTTTCACGGTCTCATATAAAATCCTAGTCCCCTGCTCCAGGTTTTCCAGAGAAATCCGCTCGTTAATGCCATGCATCCTCTGTAATTCGCCCTCTAAGAGAATAATCGGAAAAAAGCCATAGGCTGTTATGCCCTGCTTTCGGAAATACCTAGAATCGGTAGCACCCGGAGATAGGTATGGCACGGTTACAGCCTTTGGATTAATAGTCTGAACCGTTTTTTGAATGATCGAAAATAACTCAGTGTTTATCGGGGATTCGGTTGATTCGGCTGTTTGAAGCACTTCCCATTCAACGGTTGAATCATTAACCACTGCTTTTATCTTGTTTAAAAACCCTTCCGGGGTCTCTCCCGGCGTTAGCCTACAGTCTAGGATGGCCTCGCAAACTTCCGGAAGAACATTGGTTTTCTCTCCAGCCCGAATGATCGTTGGTGAGATGGTATTATAAAGCATTGCCTGGACCGAGCGTTCTTTCCCATAATGCCGGTTGGCAAACATCTGTAAGCTATAATCAAGATTCTTGGAATCTTTCATCAATCGAAGACCTTTGGCCTTCGCCATTTCTAATAAAAAATTGCGGGTGGTCTCCGAAAGAGAAAGCTCCGGTTTATAACGGCCAATTCGATTGAGCAACACCGCCATCCTAATAATGGCGTTATCCTTAGATGGCATCGAAGCATGCCCCGGACTGCCATGGACTTTCATTTTAACCCAAAGCACGCCCTTTTCCCCATTTTGACAGGCATAAACCGGGATACCATCATCAATTTTACCTTCTCCTCCCTCATTGATGATATACTCGGCTGCAGCTAACCCGGGAATATTCTGTTTTAGCAACCATTCGACTCCTTGTTCCGATCCGGCTTCTTCATCAGCAGCCGCCACCAAGATAATCTCCCGATCCGGAGTCAATCCCCTCCGTTTTAGGAGAATCAAGGAAAAGACTTCCATTGCCAACATGCCTTTCATATCAATAGCGCCCCGCCCCCAGATATAACCGTCGGCAATCTCGGCGGCAAAGGGAGGGTGGCTCCATTGGGCCGAATTGGCAGTCACCACATCCAAATGGCTCATCAATACTAGAGGTCGCCTCTTCCCGTTACCCGGGAGCCGGGCAACAAGATTTCCCCGCCCCGGTGCTGATTCGTAAATGGTAGTATCAATGCTTTCACTTTCAAATACTTTCTGTAAATACTTTACAGCTTCCAACTCATTACCCGGTGGGTTGGTGGTGTCGATTTTGATCAAATCAATCAATAAATCGCGGACTTCTTGATTGACTCGGTCCCAATTAATCATTGACGAAACCTCCATTTTCAATTTCTGTATACTAAGGGCGATCTGCAAATACCCCCTACATTCCTTAATTGCAGTGACTACTGATCACTCTTCACTGTAATTATTCTTCCCCATTTATCTCCCGTTCTAACGTTTCCAAAAAATCAATCATGGTCTGATCGCGTTTGATTGCCAGACTCCGAGCAGTATTTGTATAAAGCTGATCTTTAATGAAACGGAATTTGATGTGCCATTCGCGCTGTAACGAATCATCTTCGGCACGGTTGCTGTTAAAATCGGTTTTCTCCCACTCTTCCCGTGACATATAGACGGTTCCACCCCGTTCGCCCAGCCACAGATAGGCCCGGGCGATCCCAACCGCTCCTAATGAATCTAGTTTATCGGCGTCAAATAGACATTTGGCCTCTAAAGACCGGGGCGGATTTTGATCACGGTAACGGTGAGTAGCGATACATTCACAAACGGCCCTGATAACTGCCGACTTTTCTGCTCGTTCTTCTAAAATTCTTTGAGTCTGGACCGCGCTTGCCGCCGCGTGACATATCTCCCCCTTGCTCATTGCTTCTTGATCACGGGCTAAATCGTGAAAAAGAGCAGCCAAACCCAGGATCCACAGATCGGCACCTTCAGCTTTCCCAATATTAAAGGCTAAACTAAAAACTCTTTCAATATGCGAAAAGTCATGGGCTGGGCCTGTCCGGTATAATCCTTTGGCTAAAAGAAAGTAATCCTGAAACTGGGAAGAAATTTTCATCACAAATATCACCGCATCATAAGTGTAAATTGACTTGCGTAAACTTCAATCCGGTCCGTTTTTTAACATTTCTAATTGGTTACTCGCCGGATCCAAGCTAAATAGCTGCTAAATATATTTCCACAATTTTTATTTTTCACCTTCAATTTTTAACTTCTGCTTTTGACTGTTAGCCCATAGCTAATCTCCGGTTTTAGGAAGGATCATTTCCCCGGTCCCAAGATACAGATTAGGAACTTCGCCCATAATAACAGTTTCCGTTAGCGGCGCATCCGTATTGATCACAATTTCTTCTCTAACCAAAGGCACCACCATTTTAATGGTGGTTTTAATCCTAATATAAATTTTATGTCTGATTTGATTGATTCCTACTGAATCAAACTGATCTTTGATCGAGCCTTCGACTACACCGACGGGAATAATTTTAACCGTTAAAAGCGGTCCATAACTTGCCAAAGTCTTTAAACCAAATATTTGGCCTAATGGAATTTTTACCGTTTCCGAGTGCAGTTCCTTTAAGCATTGTTGAACGGCTAAGATTGTTTTGGTGGAAATCCGATTAATTGCGCCGGTCTTGGATTGTAAATAAGCTACTTTACCATTATCCGTTAAACGCATTTCAACCAATTCGCCGTATTCTAATTCCGGTACTATTTGGGATTGGATGGTCTTATGAATACTTTCAATTGCAATTTGCCGTGCCCTAACTCGGGCTAGTTCCCTTAAACTAGGCCTGATCCGGCAATCTATCAACCAAAAGCTTGCAAAGGACAATAGTAAAAACCCTCCAACCGTAATTAGAGAGAAAACTAAGCGTCGTTTGTACGGGGGCGCCTTAAAAATCACCAGTCTTTTTCTTAAACTAAACCGCATAGAGATCGCCTCTGTTGATTTTTATGATGTTAGGGGTGAAGATATTATCCGTTTTGGTATGTTCTATCTAGAATATACTTTAAAACCTATTCTCCCGCTGAGGCGCAGGGGCAATACCTTAAAATTATTCGTTCTGGTTCTTAATCATGCGCATCTGTGCGAGATCATGATCTTTGACCCAATTTTCATCCTTTAATGCGCCCCGGCGTGCAGAGGTAGGCGACTACATGGTAGTCAATGATTCCTACACGGTGGTTTACGGTTCCTACGTGGTAGTTAACGATTCCTACACGGTGGTTTACGGTTCTTACGTGGTAGTTAACGATTCCTACACGGTGGTTTACGGTTCTTGCGTGGTAGTTAACGATTCCTACACGGTGGTTTACGGTTCTTACGTGGTAGTTAACGATTCCTACACGGTAGTTTACGGTGCTAATATGAAAATACTTTTGGAGATTGACATGGGTGACTAATTGTAAATTATCCCCTTTCGATTCTATTTTTGTTTATGGTATAATAAAGGTTAAGTTTGATAGATTGTCCCTAAGATCTTTACAGGAGGATCAATAATGCCCATTTATAAGAACATTAAGGAACTGTTCCGCACCAGCCGTCTTAAAAACACCGATTTCACCAAATACATAATTATTGCCGGAACAGCCTTGTTCGGTATATTACTAGGCTTTATACTGGTTTTGGTGATCAGTACCGAACGTAACTTAGTTGTTTTACCCTCTTCTAAACAGGCGACTATTTTTTATGATGTCCATAAAAAGGAATTCACTCGCATATTTAGAGAGAACCGGCTGGAAGTCCCTTTAAATAGAATTCCGGAATTTATGAAAAAAGCAATTATCAGTAATGAAGATAACCGTTTTTATGAACACTCGGGTATTGATTTGAAAGCCATCGCCCGCGCTTTTTGGGTTGATATCAAAGGCGGCGATTATATCCAAGGCGGTAGCACCATCACTCAACAATTAGCCAGGAATGTAATGCTGTCGCATAAAAAAACCTTTACCCGAAAGATTCAAGAAGCGTTTCTAGCTATCAACATTGAACGAACTTATACCAAAGATGAGATTCTAGAAAGATACCTCAATGAAATTTATTTCGGACACGGCTCTTACGGAGTGGAGTCCGCTTCAAGGTTGTTTTTTGGTAAAAGTGTGACCGAATTAGAACCGCACCAAATGGCCTTACTTGCCGGACTTCCCAAAAATCCAAATGGATATTCGCCGTACACCCATCCTAAGGAGTCTTTGGAACGAAGAGACACTGTTATTGATCAAATGCTCAAATATGATGCGATTACTCCGGAAGAAGCTAAAATATATGACCAAAAGCCTCTTGATGTGCTTCCCTTAACCCCTAGCGGGAGACGGGCAGCCTATTTTGTGGATTATATCATTCAAAGCTTAAAAAAAATCTTGTCGGAAGAAGAAATTTATACGGGTGGTTACCGGATCTATACCACCCTTGATCCCATCGCCCAACAGGCAGCCGAAGATGCTTGCGCTCTTTTGGCCGGAGGCGAACCGGACTCAAAAGGTGTGCAGCAACCCCAGATCTCTTTACTGGCCATCGACCCTCGCAATGGTTACATTAAAGCCATGATTGGCGGCCGGGACTTCGCCAATACCCAGTTGAACCGATCTGTAGCCGCCCTTCGCCAATCCGGTTCGGCGATTAAACCTTTTGTTTATGTCGCGGCGATTGATAGCCGACTTTATACTCCCAGCTCTATTTTGAAAGATGAAGAGATCAAATTCCCCACTCCTCAGGGGGAATGGGCCCCTCAAAACTATGATCGACAGTTTAGGGGTGATGTTTCCCTAAGACACGCTTTGGAAGAGTCGGTGAACATTATTGCCGTCAAATTGGTCGAAAGCCTTGGACCGAGTAAAGTGATTAAATACGCTAAACAGATGGGGTTGAAAAATCTAGTGGTCAGTGGTGAACCAAATGACCTAAACTTCTCCTCACTTGCATTGGGAGGATTAACCAAGGGTGTGACCCCTCTAGAACTGACCGCCGCCTATTCTCCCTTGGCCAATCAGGGTGTTTACGTTAACCCCCTCGCCGTCCTTGAGGTAAGGGATTCGAACGGTAACAAGATTTATGAAGAAACTCCCTCTAAAAGGATTGCCCTTTCGGAAAATACCGCCTATTTGGTAACGGATATGCTCCGGGGTGTAATTATGCGTGGCACCGGCCGTGGAGCCATGATTGATCGGCCGGCGGCAGGTAAAACCGGAACTTCCAGTGATTATACCAACGCCTGGTTTGTGGGCTATACTCCGGATCTACTGGCGTCGGTCTGGATCGGTAATGATGCCCAGAAAAACCCGGTTAAAATCGATGGTAACGTCATCGGAAGCGGTACTACAGCCCGAATCTGGGGGGCTTTCATGCGTAAGGCTTTGGCTAAAACACCACCGTCTAATTTCCCGGTACCGTCCGGCATTGTCTCCGGTGTTGAGATTTGCCCTCAAAGCGGTTCTTTAGCTACGGTCTATTGTCCGGAGGTCGCTTATGAATCCTATTTGACTGGAACCGAACCGACAGAAGGCTGCATTCTACACCAACCGTCGCTAAACCCGCCAATCAATGATTCAAATGTGAATCCTTACGATCCATACAATCCTTACAATCCGTATAATCCGTATAGTAGTCCGGCTCAAAATCCAACTCCTCCGGATGATAATTTGAATCCGGGGGCCATTAACCAACCTGAGTCAAACCAAACCCAGCCCCAACCGGTGAAGAAAAAACGCCAAGTAATTGTGAGGATTTGCACGGAAAGCGGCATGCTGGCCACACCCAACTGCCCGGACAGCCAGGTAATGACGGAGATCTTTACCGAGGGCGAGGAGCCGAAGGAGAAGTGTAACGTACATCGGTAGTGGACGAGTTCGATAACCAAACCTTTATAGAGCTAAAAACACAAATAATTGTCAAAATTAACGGACTGTTATAAAAACATTTTATATCAGTCCGTTATTATGTTTTTTTACTACTTTAGTTTAGTAAGGTTTAAAATCGCTTAAGTATTGAATCTTCATTGAAATTATTTTCTTCACAGTATTATTTAACTGTTCAGTCGAAAGCCGTTTGTCTTTATATGCTTTAAGCAATTCATCATATGCAGCAATATGTGTTCGTTCAAATCCGGTAAATATTATTAAATCTGCGCCAGCATTAAATGTATTAATTGTTGCCTCCCTTATTCTTTTTTCGTCTGGAAGTTTTCCCTTACCAAGAGCTTTCATGTTCATTTCATCAATTACTACTAGACCTTGAAATCTCATTTCCTTACGCAAAAATCCGTCAATAACATTTTTTGAAAGACTAACAGGCACGTTGGGATCAGGTTCCAATGCCGGAACAGCAACATGACTAACCATCAGCATTTGAAGTAAACCTTCAGAAATTAATATTTGATAAGGGATTAATGATGTGGCTAAGAGTTCTTTTTTTGATTTTGGATTTACCGTAAATAAAAAGTGAGGATCTTGAAATAAATCTCCATCATTAGGAAAATGCTTCACACAAGCAATTATGCCTTCCTCTTGAAATGCTTTAATATAAATACCGGCATATTTAGCTACATCTTGAGGATTGGCTGAAAAGGCTCGATGATCTTTAACAATATGACTTGCCTTATTAATCCCAACATCAATTACAGGGGCTAGATTGACATGAATCCCAACTTTCCGAAGTTGACGCGCGATAATTCGGGCAGCTTGTTCTATTGTTGCGAGAGGTTTTTGGGCCATCTCTTCCTGGCTTGGGAAAGTGACAAAACCTACTTTTAAACGGTTTACTAAGCCACCCTCTTGATCAGTAAAAATGAACATCGGAATTTGATGATTGTGCTTAAACGCTTCCTTCTGCAACCGTTGGGTTAAGGTTGTCACCTCCTCGGGAGTCATATTACCAACATCATTAGTGCCAAGATAAGCATTACCGAAATGATATTGGATAATTTGGTTTAGAGATTTCGGGTCTTTCCAATTGCCGCCGATGATAAAGAGCTGACCCACTTTTTCTTCCAATGTTAATAATGATGTTAATTGGCTTGCTATTTGTTCGGTTTTCCCATCAAATGGCGATTTATTCGCTGTAACCACGTTCTTGGAGATTGGGGTTACAGCGTAAATAAAAATAAATAAAACAAACATAAGAAATAAGAGTGTTTTTCGGTAAGTCAATGGTAAACCCTTCCCAACTGAAACCAAAATAAAAAGTTTCTCTATTAAAATAATTACATTAATAAATAATCACAAACTCTCCATCATTTGAAAATTAACTGTTGCCCTTTTTCCTAACAAAACTTATTACCTTTTGTGTTATATAACGAGTTTTTGTTCTTATTCTAAAAGCCCATTTTTTAAGTCTAATAAAATACTGGGAATTTACTATAATTGAATTTTTACAACCCGATTTACTTGCATAAGCTTTTATTGTAGTTTTTTCGGTTACCAATATCGGATCTTTATATACCGCTGATGAATCGTTAGGAGTACTGCCGTCAATGGTATATCTTATTATAGCTCCATTTGTAGCACAAGAAATCTTTACCTTTTGGGTTAAATGATAACTTCCCGCTTTTGGGTTAAAAACCGGAGGCGCTACCATAATACCGTAATATGCCGTAGCAATACCGGAATCGCTATGTCCTTCCTTGGCGGCATAGGCTTTAACTGTGGTTGTTTTGTTAATTTTTAAAGGGCCTGTATAAATCGGTGATGAAGGATCCGGCTCGGTTCCGTCGGTCGTATACCTGATAATCGCTCCCTTCGTTTTACAAGTGATTCTAATTTCCAGCGATGACATTCGGGTTCCCGATCCCGGACTAAAAATCGGTGTTGCTGTTTTAGGACGATTATTAATTATATAAGTTGCAGTTATCATTTCGGAATCACTGTATCCGTGCTTATATGCGTAAGCTTTAATTGTTGTCGGATCCTTTAATATTATTGGATGAAAATATATCGGAGATCTATGGTTAGGTTCACTTCCATCGGTCGTATAACGAATCACCGCTCCTTTGGTGGGACAATGAATCTTTACTTTTTGAGGCTTCTTATAGATTCCCGGTTTAAGACTAAAGAACGGTGTAGCGGTTTTCATCTCATAGTCGGCCGCCGCCATATTGGATTCGATAAATCCTGGCTTAACAGCATAAGCTTTAATCGTTGTTGTTTTCGTTACCATTATCGGATGGGTATATATCCGAGAAGTCGAATCCGGGACGCTGCCGTCAGTTGTATATCTGATAATCGCTCCTTTCGTCGGGCAAAAGATTTTTACTATTTGCGACCAATAATATGTCCCGGAATCCGGCAAGAAGGTAGGTGTTGCTACGGTTTTAGCATCATTGATCATATAAGTTACCGTAACTGTCTCGGAGTCAATCATCCCGGTTTTATAGGCATATGCCTTAATCGTTGTGTTTGTGTTTATTAATATCGGGCCATTATAGATTAGTGATGAAGCATTGGGAACACTACCGTCGATGGTATATCTGATTATGGCATCAGTCGTCGCGCAAGAAATTGATATGCTTTGCGCCTCAGTATAAGATCCTCCTTCCGGACTGAAGACGGGTGTAGCAACTTGAGGAAGATTGATTTTATAGGTAACGGTAGCTATTTCGGAATCCGACATACCGGTTTTAGTGGCATAAGCTTTAATCGTGGTATTTTTGCTTATCATTAGCGGACCGGTATAGACAGGTGACGAACTATTAGGATCGCTACCGTCAATGGTGTATCGAATCGTTGCTCCGTCTGTGTCACAGGTTATGATTATGCTCTGAGCCGAAGTATACATGCCTTCAATTGGGCTAATATTTGGTGTCGCAACAGTGCTTGGCGTTATCATAACTGAATTAATCGAGACATTATCAATCCAAAATTCGGTAGGAAGAGAATTATCAGTAATACATGAAAAACGAAGTATTACCTGCTGTCCCGCGTAAGCAGCCAAGTTAATGCCCTCAGGAATCCAAACGCCGCGTTCCGATAAATTACTATAGGACTTAAGTGTCGTTAATAAAGTACCATCAACTTTATATAAGCGAACATAAAAGAAGTCATAGGCATATTCACTTAAAATGTCCTCTTCACTTGTTATATATTGCCAATAAGTTAATACGGCATTGGAAGGTATTATAACTTGTTGTTCAATATAATCATTGGAATTATTATCTCCAAGATGAAGACTGAAGTAACCGGTATGCGGTCGGGTTTGATCAATAATTCCACGATCACTTGTAGTATATTCATTCCAGCCAACCCCGGAACCAGCCTCAAAATCGGAATTCACAATTAAATTCGGAGTTGATGCAATATTATAAACATCCATGACCATATTGGAATTAATTAATCCTTCTTTTACAGCATAGGCTCTAATCATAGTAGTATTGGATATGGTAACCGGTTCGTGATATATCGCGGATATATCAGTAGGAATGCTTCCATCAATCGTATACCTTATCGTCGCGCCTTCCATGGGGCAACTAATAGAGACTTTTTGCTCTGTTAAATATTTACCCCCAATTGGAGTAATAATTGGTTTGGGTGTCTGCATTAGATTTAACGAATTTATTGATACATTGTCTAGCCAAAAAGTACAAGGCGCTAAATCGTCCGTCTTACATGAAAATCGAAGTATTACTCTTTGACCTGCATAAGAACTCAGATTGACGGCATCAGGTACCCAGGTGAATGCCGGGGACCAATAGTCATACTTTCGGAGAGTTTCCAATAAAACACCGTTAGTATCATATAAACAAACTTCTAGAAAATCCTCGGTTCCATAATAAAAGGCAGTTGTTTCCATATACCTCCAATAAGATAATATCGCGTTTGGCGGAACTATCACTTGCTGCTCAATATAATCATTAGCGTTATTATAATTTCCTAATTGAGCACTGTATGACCCAGTATGCGGCCAATTTTGATCAATACT
>Ga0123334_1005241_pt1 | contig 12650 bp, 11 predicted proteins | sample BiotimSIPDNA_FD_89706 | JGI IMG/M metagenome (GOLD analysis project Ga0123334, IMG submission 89706) | Anaerobic biogas reactor microbial communites from Washington, USA - Biogas_R1 time_0 SIP DNA | ecosystem: Engineered > Bioreactor > Anaerobic > Unclassified | place: Washington, USA... | reverse complement strand
TTCTACGACAGCCTAATCAAGAGACTGGAGAAGTTCGGACTCGAGGTGGCGGTGGAAAAGACGCGCATCATCGCATTCGGAAGGAACGCCACCGACGAACGGGGGAAAAACGGACTGGGGAAACCGGAGACGTTCGACTTTTTGGGATTCACCCACTACTGTGGGAAAGGTGTCAAAGGGCAATTCCGCGTCAAACGGAAGACCAGTGCGAAGAAACTCAGGACGGCGCTTGCACGGATGAAGGAATGGTTGCACTTGAACCTCATCACCCCCACTGTCGAGGTAATCAACATGGTTGCCATGAAGCTGGTGGGGCACTACCGGTACTACGGAATAACCGACAACAGCGGAAAGATTGATAACTTCTACTATCATATCAGAAGAATGTTGTTCAAATGGTTCTGCAGGCGGAGCCAGAAGACCGGGATGAATTGGGACAAGTACCAACGGTACCTGAACCGATACCCACTACCCCGGGGGAGAATCACCGTGAGCATCTATGACGTGAAACCTGCCCTCATCAGCTATATTAGGTGAATGGCATTGCGAGGAGCCGTGTGCGTGAATAGCGCCAGCACGGTTCTGGGAGGGGTGTGCGACCAATGGTCCATGGAGCAAATATTGTGACACTTTCAGAGGAAACGGAAAGTAACAGGGAAAACAAACCTGCTCCTAAAGTCACAAAGGCGCACATCTACTCGACCCGAATCCTCGTTCACCACAAAAATGGGCAAATTTTGGGTGTTCTGAAGGGTTCTCAAGAAAAGTGGTACCTGTTGAGAATTCCTCGTTCTCCACATTCGGAGAATAAGATTATATAGGTATCAGGTACCGATTCCTCGTTCACCACATAAATCGGCCAAATTTGGGTGTCCTGTGGGGTTTTCAGAAAAAGTGGTACCTGTTGAGAATTCCTCGTTCTCCACATTCAGAGTTTTTTTTCTAGCTTAAATTGCAATATCAATAACAAAAACATAATTAAATTCATCTATCCATAATGCTCTTCGCTGGAGGAAAAATATTAGAACCCTCTCGAAAGGGCGACGCATCGGCCAGCTATTCCTGAGTACAGAATGGGAGCAGAACCAGAAGAGCTGAACAGCCAACAGTCGCGTAGGGATGGGAGGCTTACCTAGCGCAGCCTGCTCTTTTCTTTTAATCTGTAACTTTTAGTTTTTAGGGCTCCCGAAAAGGGAGCCTGAATATTCATAATTTCTTATCAGGGAACCATCTTCGTACTTGCCACTGGGGAATCGTCATGCTATAATAGGTATACCTAAATAGGGAGACCCAAGATGACACAGAAACCGCAGTTCATCCAGTCCTTCGAAAGGCCCGCCGGCACCGAGATCAAGCTCATCAACGGACACTACTACCTGTATGAGCGCAAGAGCGTCTACGACCCACAGACAAAGCGCAAGAAGAAGAAATCCGGCGCGCTTCTGGGCACCATCACCGAGGATGGGTTCATCCCCAAGAAGGAGAAGGTCGCCCAGCAGGAACTGAGGGAGATCCAGTGCGTGGAGTACGGGGCCTGCAGCTATCTGTACCAAGCCAACGGGGCCATGACGGAGAGCCTGAAGCGGTTCTTCCCCGACACCTGGAAGACGATTTTCACCCTTGCTGCGCTCAAGTGCATCGGCGAGACCTCGCTGAAGCGGGTGCAGGCCTGCTACGAGACCAGTTATCTTTCGGTCCTGTTTCCGCGCCTCGGGCTGTCTGCCCCCTCGCTCACCCATGTCATGAGGGAGCTGGGCAAAAACCGCGACGGCATCTGCTCCTACATGAGAAACGGTCTTTCAGCCTACAGCGGCTTCATCCTCATCGACGGGCACCGGATCATCAGCGAGTCGAGGAACCTGCCCCTCGCGCAGCTGGGCTACGACAGCAGGATGCGCTACGAGCCGCAGGTCAACCTGCTCTACCTGTTCGGCAGGAAGGACGGGATGAGGCTGCCGCTGTACTACAAGCAGTTCGCAGGCAGCGTCCCCGACTGCCTGGCGCTGCCCGACATCGGGGCGGAAGCGGGAATCCGGGGATCGGGCATCACCGTGATAGCGGACAAGGGCTTCGGATCCGACGACGACTTCGCCGCGATCACCGGATCGGGGATGCATTACATCATCCCTCTGAAGAGGAACACCGCCGAGGCGCAGATCCCGGCGAATGCCTCGTTGTACGCCAATGCGTTCAACTTCCGCCAGCGCAGCGTGTTCTGGACCTCCAGCACCAAGGAGGGGTGCAAGGTCGTTGTCTACTACGACATGCTGCTTGCCATGTATGAGACGAGCGACCTCATCTGCCGTCTCGAAAAGAAGAACAATGCCGCAGCGGCAGCCCTGGAAAAGGAGGAGGCACGGCGCAGAAAGGGTAAGAGCAAGCTCACCGACGAGCAGATTGCCGCGATGCAGAGCATCGACGTCACCAGCAATGTGCAGCAGCGCAGCGAGATCGGCACCCTCATACTCAAGACCGACCGCCTGGACCTCGATGAGTCCCAGCTCTACGCCTTGTACAAGACAAGACAGGAAATCGAGCAGAACTTCAAGTGCTACGACGACACCCTGGACCTGGACGCCAGCTTCATGCAGGACCAGGATGCTTTCGAGGGGTGGCTGTTCGTCAACCATCTGGCCCTTCAGATGCTGTACGGCATCCTTGACTATATTGCCCAGGCGAACCTGACTGGCAGGTATTCCTTCAAGGATGTCGTCAGGACCTTGGAAGGCATTCGGGCGAACAAAATCAACGGACAGTGGCGATTGTCGCAGTTCACCAAGAATACCAGGAAGCTGTGCACCGACCTGGACATCAAGATTGACAGTCCCCTAGTCAGTTAGGGATACCTAAACTTTGAAAGTTACAGGTTAGAGCAAGAACCGAACGAGTTCTTCCCTGATGCAAACATGATCCCTCCCAAAAGCATGCAAATAAAGGGAAATATCACGTACGATGAAATTGAACCAGATATAGATAGCTTCTATATGCAGCTTTCTCCTGGAAAATATGAATTTTCTCTAATTAACCTGACCGAAGACCTGCAATTGATGCTTTACATCCGGGACATAGATACTGGATTCGTAATTGGTGGACCTACGAGAAGTGACAATGCCCGTACGGTAGATGAGGTAATTACTTATACCGCACTTACTATTGTATACGCTCATATGCAAGTTGAAGGCTCTGGTGATCGCCCTCCAACACAAACTGGGCAGTATTGGCTTAAAGTCAGTGAAGTGGAATGATGGAAAAATGCTACATAAATGACAATTTACAGGCTCTTCTTATAACATCGCCTTCGTTTATGTTGCACATGTTCAAATGATTTCCATTGGGTCTGTACATTCATATTGTCTTCAAGCTCGGGACCTGTTTCAGCAAACTGAACATGATTGGCAATCGCCCTCTTTATCCCTTCATTCATAATGACCGCATTGACGCCCCTGCCTAAATACTCGGGTTTTACCGCAATGATATACATGTCCAAGATGGTATGAGTTTTCAAAGCTCTCATGATTCTCAGCCAACCAAGAGGGAAGAGTTTTCCTTTTGATGCTTTCACTGCTTGAGCTAAGGATGGGACCATCAAACCGAAGCCAAGGACTTCATCTTGCTTATCCACTACTATCAATACATACTCCAAGGATACCAGGCTCACGAATTGCTTGATAGCCATCTCGATTTGGGCATCGGTCAACGGACAGAACCCATATAGGTTCGCAAAAGAGTCGTTGTACATCCGGAACATCTTGCGGACATACGGAATCACGTCCTTTTTCCGCTTGTATGAAAGCAATCTGTACCCGTGGCGATTTTGGGCAATATCGCAAATCCGTTCTATCCGTTCATCTACCTTTTCTGGAACTGTGATCTTGAATTCGATCCAATCGATATCCTTTTCAAATCCAAGCTGCTCCAGATGATCTTTGTAATAGGGATGGTTGTACAAGGTGATGAACATCCCCGGTTGATCGAATCCTTCAATCAAAAGGCCTTGTTTGTCCAAATCAGAGAACCCGATGGGTCCGATGAGGGTATCCATGCCTTTCTCTTTCGCCCATACTGACACGGCTTCAACCAATTCTTTTGTCACTTCGATATCGTCAATCACATCGAACCGGTGAAATCTCGCCTGATGCATGTTTTTCATTGCATTGAGTTTATGATTTATCAAACCACCGATCCTTCCGACGATTTTTCCTTCTTTATACGCTAAGAACAACACGGTTTCGACAAAATCATATGCCGGGTTTTTTTTGGAATCGAGGTTCCATTTCTCATCAAATAAAAGGCAGGGTATGTAATAGGGATTATCTTTATACAATTCTATAGAAAATTGGAGAAATTGATTCAAATCCTTTCGTGAAGCAACTTTTTTGATTGTGATCATATAGTTCTCCCTCATAATGATATGTAATTGTACGTAATTATGACGTTAGTGCAAGGTCTTTACAGTATTATTGTCATAATTTTATACTACCTTTAATATTGCTATAATTGAAATTGATGTGACAATTGTGGGAAGAATAAAGTTCCAATGACTGCTCGTGTTAGAGGTTGTTTTTCTGTGTTATGATCTGACTATAACGATATTTATATGTATGGATGAATAACATGGCAACATTTGCATCTGAATGTACAGAGAAGAGAACAATTACACCCATAGCAGCAATACATAGCCCATTCGCGTCTAAATTCGGTATTCCTCGACAAAGCGGTATTGTCCCCAGTGTGAAAGCCACGATAATCTTTACCCCCGACTTTAGAGATCCAAGCGCCATCAAAGGATTGGAACGATTTACCCATCTTTGGTTGATCTGGGATTTTCATCAATCTAAAAAGACTTTTGAGTCTATGACTGTCCGTCCACCGAGATTGGGAGGATCCAAAAGGGTAGGAGTGTTTGCTTCTCGAAGTCCGAATAGGCCTAATTCGTTGGGGCTTTCAAGTGTCAAGCTTGAATCTATTGAACTCACCAGAGAAAAAGGCCCCATCCTCCACGTATCCGGAGCGGATATATTGGACAACACTCCCATATACGATATCAAACCCTATATCCGCTACACAGATTGTCATCAGGATGCGGCAGATGGATTTGTTCTTGATACTCCACAAAAGATTCTAAGCGTAAATTTTCCTGAAAATCTATTGGTCATGCTTCCGTGTGAACATAGATCTCCAGTGATTGAACTACTGCGACAAGATCCCAGACCGGCTTACCAAAGCGATCCTGATCGAATCTATGGGATGGAATTTGCCCGTTATGAAATTCGTTTCAAGGTGAGTGATTCAATCGTCTCGGTAGTGGAGGTCGTGGATACGCTCGGCCTGTGAAGATACACACCCAAAAGCCATCTCGCGAAATAATCACAAGATGGCTGTCATTAATCATATCATTGGCGAGTCACTGGCTTTGAATGTGAGTTGATTCTTGATATAACTGTCTTCCGTTACATTCAAGAAATATTCCATGTCAAACATATCGCTTTTCCCATCATCGGGAAGATCTTCCAAATCAACCAGGTTTTTGATTGTGTCCAACGGTACAGTCCCGATAAAATAAATCTCATCTGTTGATACTTCAATCTTCTCTACATTTGACAACACGTCATCATAACGATTTTGATTCCACGTACCTACAGAACGAGCTTTACCACGCGATGAACTTCCGGAAACAGGCTCGGGACGATTACGTAATTCTATTCTGAATCCGATGTCATATTCTTCCGATTCATCGGGGATGATAAAAGCGTCGCGTTCATCCTTCGGGGGCGTAAAGAGGAAATGAACATGCGTGTCGGTGCTTTCATAACCGATCTCATTGGGAGTGTTTGAACTGAAACTCAAGTCAGTGTAGGCATCCAAGGTCATTGGAGGTGTGGCGGTGTTGGTTACAGCGATGCTCGTAAAGTGGGTTACATTACCATACACGTAATTGAGCATTTGGCTATACAACGCGACACTTCCATCTGCATAGGTGATTTCAACGGTGAACACATCACCGACTTCGAACAAGTCGTGAAAATTAGAAGGGATTTTTAGGGAGATAGCATAGGTGTTTTGATCGTTCAAATGCCTTGGAATATTGTAACCCCCATCGGTTCCGTCAGTTTCAAAATTCGACCAGGGAATTGACGCAGTGCTTGGTTTTATTGAGCTCCCGTCAGCAAAGTAATAGGTAGCGAAACCTGAAGCTTCCGGATCTGAATCAGAACTGAATTCAACAGCTTCAAGATGTTCCGCATAAGGAGGCGAACTAGGGAGATAGATTTTTACCGATCGGGCATTTGAAAATGCAGTCGTATCTCTGAAATTTAGTTTGATATCCAGGCGCATGTCACGTTGCAATGCTGCCTCTTTCTCAGTTATTGTCGTCGCGCTCAGGTACGAGTTGACGCCCGAGTTCTCTCTGATATCGAGTAAAAAGCCCAATGTGAATTCTACTGGCGAGGCTTCGGGGATATCACTTTCAGCTTCACTCCCATACGGTGATGTGTCCCAATCATCGACAATTCCATCTCCGTCATCGTCGGCATCGATGACATTTGGAAGACCATCCCCATCCAAGTCGGCCTTCCCCCCAAAAGGGTCGAACACCGAATCAGTAAAGAGTCCGCCATCAACCTGTAATGTATCTCCTTTTCCATGTTCGGCACCACCGGTGAACCCAATCAGTTCTGATGTGGTAGCGTCAATCTTGGCAACGATTTCCGCGTCGAGTTCGGCCTTGTTTGTCATATCGATCATTCCAGGAGTATTAGGAATCTCAATATCGCCGAGTGCCACGTCAGCATTCACTTTTATTCCGGTGGATACAACCGGATTTGACACGTCTCTTGATGAAGTTCCAGAAGGAAGGGTACCGCACAACACGCCGCAGGCTTTGCCTTCTTCGTCAATTATCGCATAAATCATGGGATTCCCTTTGGGAACATGCAACGTAAAAGTCCCGGTTGTTCCGGTATCGGCAGAGTAGGTTCTACCAGTCGTAGCGTCAGTCGCCACAATCACCACTCCCAACATCGGTGTTCCGTTGCTATCCTTGATGACTCCGGTCACCCGGGCAACAGATGAATTGGTAGGGTTGTTATTTGTCGTGTCGTTGTTATCTGCAGTCGGTTGTTGATCCAGTGTGCAACTGAAAAGAACACATAAAAGAACAAACAAAAAGAGTACCGGATGTTTGCGCTTCTTCATAGTAAAAACCTCCTTGCTGCCCGATCATCTGATGGGCTGTTAATGATGTAGGAATGTATATAAATATCATAAAATATGACATGAATCCTGACAAATGAATAAATAAAATTGTTAATTATTGTTATGAATATCAAGTAGATGTGACAGTACTGATATAAAGTCTTTAAAAATCACATTAAGCATCGTACCGTATGTCTGATACCATCTTGCAAGGAAGAATGGCTATAAACATGATGTTTAAAACATTAACCTGTGGATTATAATGCGTCAAATATTATTTCTATTGACAAAACAGACAGTCCATGCATCTCTGGTGGTTCATTATTCGGATGTCACTTATTGTTGTAGAATTTCAGGTTGTATTCTATGCTTGCATAGGAAGCTGTTGTTTATAAAGGATTACATTCATGCAAGAACGATTACGAGTATCATCGGAAGTTGGCAGACTCAAGGCGGTATTACTCCACCGTCCGGGGAGGGAACTTGAATCTTTGACTCCTCAATACCTCGATTCAATGCTGTTCGAAGATATCCCGTTCCTTGAACAGATGCAGAATGAGCATGATATGTTCGCTCAGCTGCTCATTGATCAAGGATGTGCTGTGTATTACATCGAGCAGTTGCTCGAAGAAGTGCTGGGTGATGCCGCACTTCGTCTGGAAGTTGTCAGACACCTTGTCGATACCGCTCATCTTCACTCACCTTCTCTTAAAAAGATAATCCTGGAGCATCTTCAAGAATCGGATCCGCAACAGCTCGTCGCTTATCTCATCGGAGGGTTATTGAAGGATGAAATCGATGATAAGGTAACCTATAAAAGCCTGTCATATTTTATCAGGGATGCGTATCCGTATTATATCTCACCATTACCAAATCTTTATTTCACAAGAGATCCCGCCACGATGGTGAAACAGGGATTCTTTATCAATCTGATGAAAACCGAATCACGACGGCGGGAAAACTGGCTCGTCTCGCTAGTTGCACGGCATCATCGGTTGTTTCATTCGGTCCGCATGTATGATGATTGTACCAACGGCAGTAGTATCGAAGGGGGAGATATTCTCATAATCAACGATACCTGTGCCGTGATAGGAAGCAGTGCCCGTACCGATGCCTGGGCAATCGAGGCTTTTGCCCGTACGATGCTGAAATCTCATCAGGACGGTGGCGAAGGTTTGAAAGAAATTATTGTTATTCAAATTCCCTATACGAGGGCTTATATGCATCTGGATACTGTATTCACCATGGTCGATATCGATAAATTCTGTATCTTCCCTGGGGTTGAGTCTGCTTTGCGTGTATTCTACATGACCCAAAATTCTCGCGATTCATTGAAAATCGAAGAAGTTTCAAGCCTGAAGGAAGCCCTGAAAAAGGCTTTGGGCCTTCCTTCGGTGGATATCATCAGAAGCGGAGGAGACGACATGATCGCCTCTGCCCGTGAGCAATGGAATGACAGTACGAACACGCTAGCGATCGCCCCGGGCACGGTGGTCACTTACAGACGAAATGTTGTCTCGAATGAAACGTTAGCCCGCCACAATATCCAAGTCTTTCCAATCCGCGGGTCAGAATTGGTACGTGGTAGGGGAGGTCCTCGATGCATGAGCATGCCGTTATTAAGAGAACCGTTGTAGGATAAAGCCATCATAACTAAAAAAGGTGTGCTATACTTATTGACATGCCATTCATGAGTGGCACCGATTGATGACACTAATAAAGGGTTAGCTACATATGGTCACTCGAACTCTTTGTGCAGAAGGACATCTGATTGACTCGGGTCTCCTCTCGAATATCCTCAATACGATCCTTCAGAAAGGTGGCGATTACCGGATAACGAGTTTTGATATCGGTAAAACTCCTGAAAAATCATCCAAATTTGAAATTGAATTGATAGGTAAGGATGAATCTACCATCAATTCGCTATTACATGCATTGAAACCATTCGGGGTGTATGAACAGGAGGTTACTCAGGCAGTCCTGATGCGCGCGTCGGGTGATCGCTGTGCCCCTGAAACCTTCTATTCAAGTTCCAATCATCGTACGGAGGTTTTTTATCAAGGAAGATGGTATGGAGTTCTTCACCAACGAATGGACGCTTCTCTGGTATATGATCCTGCAACAGATACCTTCGCATGTGTTAAGCTCAGAGATCTCAAACAGGGTGATTTGGTTGTTTGCGGCAGTGAATCTATTCGGATATTTCCCATCGAAGCCGAACGAACGGCAAACAACGAAACAAATGATTCGTTCGCTTTTATGACCAACGAAGTATCTTCGGAGCGAAGTGTCGATATCGCGGTAAAAAAGATCGCGGATGAATTGCGTAGGGTAAAAGCCAAAGGAGGAAAGACCGTCGTCGTGTGCGGCCCTGTTGTGGTCCATACAGGGGGAGCTGACGCACTTGCTTCGTTGGTCAGGATGGGATATATTCAAGGCTTCCTTGGCGGGAACGCCGTTGCTGTCCACGATATCGAGATGCGCTTTTTCGGAACATCATTGGGCGTCGATATGAATACGGGTAAAGTCGCAGAACACGGTCATAGTCACCATATGCGCGCAATAAATAAGATCTACGGATGTAAGTCCATCAAGGCGGCTGTCGATACGGGTGTTTTGAACAGCGGGTTGATGTATGAAATAGTAAAGGCGAACATTCCGTATTGCCTCGCCGGATCTATCCGGGACGACGGTCCGCTTCCGGAAACTGTGACCGATATGATCGAAGCCCAACGCCAATATGCCCAAATAATCGATGGAGCTGATTTGATCATCATGTTATCAACGATGCTACACGCTATCGGAGCAGGGAACATGACTCCTTCATGGGTCAAAACTGTTTGTATCGATATCAATCCGGCAGTAGTGACGAAGCTGAATGACCGGGGCAGTGGCCAAGCTATCGGCATAGTCAGCGATGTCGGATTATTCCTTAGGGCTCTGTCCGATACTATTGCTTCTCTCGGATAGATAGGACGCTTTTCATTGAAACGTGCCGATATCGGTATGATAAATAACACGCTGTAAATGTACACTACAAAAGCTTTTGCAATATCCAAATTGCATCCTTGATAATCAAATTCGATTTAGATACAATAGGTCAACATGCAAAATGATGATCTTGAATTAATTAACAGTCAAACTATCTTGCGTTGTATCGAGCATGACCTCGATAAACCCACACGTGCCCAAATAGCAAAATATACCGGATTGAGTCGAAACGCGACGTCTGTTATAACCCAAAAACTCATCAAGATCGGATTGATTAAAGAACTTGAAACGACACGGACCGGACGTGGAAGGCCCGGGACTCCGTTGGTTGTCGATACTTCGGTCTGGAAAGCGATCGGAACTGCATTTTATTCAGGAACTTGGAACTTTGTCATCGTAAATCTTTTGGGTGAAGTGCTTATGAACCATTCCATACCTGTGAATTCACGCGATAGAAAAGCAATTGTAGATTCGCTTATCGAGGGTTTGAATTTCATGCGCTCCCATTGCCCGCGGAAAATGATTCCTGCTTTTGGTATCGGGGCTCCTGGTCTGGTCGATCACAAAACCGGACATATTTTCCGTGCTGACGATTTGGGGTGGAAGGATGTCCTGCCGATCAAGGACATCATAGAAGAGAAAACTGGATTACCCGCGTTTGTGATTAATAGATACCAAGCAAACGGTGTTGCTGAGATTCGCTACGGTAATCATAAAAATTCACACAATATGGTATACCTTGGCATCGGGACCGGAATTTCCGGTTTGATTTACCTAGATAGAGAACCGCTCATGACGACAAAATACCGGCTAGGCCATATGGTAATTGATCCCCATGGACCGATGTGCGGGTGTGGTCAGGTTGGATGTTTGCAGGCGATGGCTTCTGAATTGGCTCTGGTTGAGTTCGCTTTGAGACAAATGAAACTCAAACCCGGATTCTTGCGTAAGATAAGGAAGGAAGATCTCAACGGGCAAGTGATCGCTTCATTGGCAGAAGAAGGCGATATCGATGCTCGTACCTGTTTGAACTATATAGCCGATCCGTTGGCCATAGCGGTGAGCACATTGGCAAATGCGATAGCTCCTGATGAGGTTATCATCGGAGGACCGTTGGGGGATTCGAGCAACTATCTGGTCGATTGTATTCGTAAGAGAGTCCATGCTCATTTACTTGACTGGCAGAATGAGCAGATTTCCATCTCACAGGGAACCCAGAGTTATTTCGGCCCGGCCATAGGTGCAGCAACTTTCATGTTGGAACAAAAGTTGGAATTGATTCTCAATTCAGCAAATGCCCAATAATCTACAACGGGAGTGTCACAAAAGATCCTGACTGTGAACTACGATAGATGGCTTCGATGATCTCAACAGCGTTACGTGATTGCTCTCCTGAAAGCTCGACCGGCGTATCGTTGAGAACAGCATCGGCACATGATTCGAACAGTTTGTAATGGCCATGATATCCGATGGCTTTGGGATCTGCCGCACCGCCTCCTGTTTTCGTTTTGTGTGAAAACCGTTCCCTTATTATTTCATCTTCAGCTGTTTCATGTTTGAAATTCCATGCGATTATGCTCTCTTCTTCCAGGATGACGCTTCCTTCGGTCCCTAGGATCTCTATTTTCTTTAGAAAACCGGGATAAGCGCCCGTAGTCCCTTCTATCACTCCCAAAGCTCCGTTTGTAAAACGGATCACCGCTACCGCGGTATCCTCGACTTCGATTCGTTCATGCGCAAGAGTGTCGGTATATGCGAATACTTGTTTGACATCACCCATGAACCACTGCAGCAAATCGATTGCATGGATCGATTGATTGATCAATGCCCCGCCCCCGTCAAGTTCCCATGTCCCCCGCCATGCACCACTATCATAGTATTGTTGGCTTCTATACCATTTGACTTGGGCATCCGCCATGACGATCTTACCAAAACGGCCTTGTTCGATGGCCTGTTTTATCAATATCGGAGCCTCATGGTACCGGGAAGGAAATATTCCGGCGAGCTTAACATCATTCAGCGCACATTCGGCGATGATTCGGTTGCATCTTTCTTTGGTTATCTCAAGTGGTTTTTCGACAATCACATGTTTTTTTGCACGAGCTGCCGCGATGGCACTGTCAAGATGTAATCCTGAGGGGGTAGCTATGGTGACGATGTCCAACTCAGGATCGGCCAAGAATTCTTCGAGGTCCGTATAAGAACGACACCCATGCTTGGAGGCGAATCGCGAAGCTCCCTCTTCGGATCGCGAACAGCCAGAGACAAGGTGTCCGTTCTCCAAATCTTTGATAGCCATCGCATGTACATCAGCGATCATCCCCAATCCAATTATTCCGAAGCCTAGCTTTTTCATATTCCCCCCTGAAGTGACATGATTCAGTCACGCTAGCATGTTCGTTTGGGATTGTCAAATTCGTTTCTGGAAGACTTTTAAAGATTAATAATCCAAAGAATTATCA
>Ga0123334_1005238_pt1 | contig 12656 bp, 8 predicted proteins | sample BiotimSIPDNA_FD_89706 | JGI IMG/M metagenome (GOLD analysis project Ga0123334, IMG submission 89706) | Anaerobic biogas reactor microbial communites from Washington, USA - Biogas_R1 time_0 SIP DNA | ecosystem: Engineered > Bioreactor > Anaerobic > Unclassified | place: Washington, USA | collected... | reverse complement strand
GGACTTCCGTTGGTGGTTGCCTTGATTGGTACGTATGGCCTGATGGGTTGGTTTGGCCTGGAACTGGACATCGCTACATCCTTGTTGTCGTCCATTGCCATTGGATTGGGGGTGGATTACACCATCCACCTGTTTTGGCGGGTGCATCAGGAACGCGATGCCGGTCTTGACTGGAACGATGCCTTGAGTAAGACGCTGACTACCACGGGTAGAGGCATCATGGCCAATGCCTTGTCGGTCATGGCTGGTTTCTTGGTCTTGTTTTTGTCAAGCCTGACCTTGCTCAAAGCGTTTGGTTTCCTCATCCTGTTTTCCCTGCTGCTCTGTCTCCTGGCAGCCTTGCTGTTGGTACCCGCTGTCTTGAAATTGAGACAGCCTTCTTTCTTGTCTACTAATAAACCAACTAACCAATGAAACACGTAGTAAAAAACCTGTTCTTGCTCAGTTGCCTGGCTTGTCTGCTGACGAGGCCTATATCGTTGAAGGCGGCAAGTGAAGCGTTGCCTGATCCCGTTGTTTTAATCAAGGCCTCTTCCGATGCCATCAGTCTGACGGCGGCCGATATGGAAGCCACCCTGTCTATCTATGATGCCAAAGGCAATGTTCGAACACGACGCATACAACAGGCGTCAAGGGTGTTGGACGGGGTGACCAAGACCCGTCTGACTTTTTTATCACCGGCTGACGTGGCTGGTACGACCCTGCTGATCTACGATTACCCGGATAAAGACGATGATATGTGGATATACCTGCCCGCTTTGCGCAATACCAGACGGATCGTCAGCCGGGACAAGGGGCAGTCCTTCATGGGCTCAGCGTTTAGTAACGCCGATTTGAGCAAACCGGCTTTGGGCGATTACACCCATGTGTTAACGGGGGCTGAAACGCTGGATGGTAAGGACTGTTGGGTGGTAACGTCCACCTGTAAGACGACAGCTATTGCTCAGTCACAGGGCTTTGCCGTGAAAAAAGCGTGGATAGACAAGAAGACCAAACTGACGCAGCAGTTGGTCTTCTTGAATACAGCCGGTCAACAAACCAAAATCTTGACCCTGAGCGATTACAAACAATTGGAGGACGGCACCTTCATGGCCTGTCGCCTGGAAGCGAAGACCTTATCCAACAAGCGCCGCTCCGTATTGACCGTTGATGCGCTACGGCATGGCTCAACATTGCCAGCGTCTCATTTCTCCAGCCTCAGCCTGGATAAATGAGTTGTCGGCAGCCACTGCTTTTTAGTCAGGAACGGTCAGCTTCAGACTGATACTGACATGCCGCCCCGGTTGACGCAGACCGCCGAAATCCGTGTGTGTGGTGTCAAACAGGTTGTTGACATCAAGGTTCAGACTGATGGCCTGCAGGGTCCAGGTGAGCCGGCTGTCCCACATCCAATAGGGTGCGTAAGCTAGCAATGCGCCCGATGACTGGTCGGCGTAGGTGCCGGCTCTGTCGTAGTAGGCACCGATAAGGTGGAGGCGCAGGTTGCCACCACTGCTGGTGGACAACAGTTGGGCGGTGGCTTTGCATTGAGCCTTGTGCCTGAGGTAGTCCAAGGCGTATTTGGAATCCAGCCCTTCGGCGTCTTTATCCAGGTGCTGGAAGGCATAGTCGGCTGAAACACGTGTGAGCGGGCCAGTCGAGGGCGACCAGGCTATTTCCATCAGGGCTCCTGAGGCATTGATCCGTGTCAGGTTGCGGCTGTACCATTTAATCGAGTCGGGGTGCCTGACCCAGTCAATTTGGTTGCTCCCTCTGCGGTGCCAGGTTTGGAAGCTGGCGGAGAGCCGCTCGTACTGATAATCCAACTTCAACGCGCCTGTCACCGCTTTTTCGGGCGACAGCATCGGGTTGGCCACCTGGGTGGCACTTTGATAATATAAATCGGTGAACGTAGGTAGACGAACGGCCCGATTTACGCTAAGACTGAAGTTGAAATTAGGGCTGAAGCGGTGGATGGTTTCCACATGCCCGTTCCAGTACCATCCCATGCCCGAGGTGGTATTGATGGCCAGACCAGCGCTGAGTGTGGTTTGATCGACTTGCCATCGCTGGTTGGCAAACAGACTGCTCGTCAATCGGTTTTTAGCGCGCGTGTACACCGCGTCCGCATCCAGCCAATCCTGCTTGGGAACGTCCATGGGCTCTCCCAACACATTGCTCAGTATGTGTTCGTTGCGTAGGTCAACTCTCATGGCTGTCAGGTGTGCGTCACGACGATGTGTCAGGGTAAACCGACCTCCGGTGACCCTGGTGCGGTGGTAGTTGTGTCCGCTATACCAGGATGCCGCCCCTTTATTGTCTCTGAAGAGTTCGAAACGGTCGTGGTGACGGCGTTCGTAGACCTGCGCTTCCCCATGGTGGTTACGCCAGGCCTTTTGCCAACTCAACGCTGCAAACAGGGTTTTGGTGGCTTCGAACTGGTTGGGATAGGCCAGGCTGTAAAACTGGTTGGCACCGAAACTTTTTTGTTGGTAGCCCAACTGCAACAGCCATTGTCCGGCGGTTTCATGGCGGTAATCAGCTTGAATATGACCGTTCAACTGGTCGTAGTCGGTGTTGGGTTGATAGCCTGCGCTGCTTTTCTGGCTGATGCCAACTTGCATACCCCCTTTGTCGGTATGTCGGCTAAGCATGGCACCCAGGTTGCGGCGTTGCCAGCTGCCAAGGCCGGTTTGGACCGTTGTTTTCCATCCTCTGGACAGCGGAGGTCCTGTTGTGACCAAATTAATGGCCCCGGAGAAGGCATGGGCGCCCAGGAGGCTGGCTGCCGATCCGCGCAGTATATCTACGCGTTGGAGTTGCCAGAGTTCGATGGGCAAGTTTAAGTTGTGATGGCCGGTTTGTGGGTCGGTGATGTTGACCCCGTTGAGAAGGATGAGCACCTGGTCGAAGGTGCCGCCATTGAGGCTGATGTCGGCTTGAACCCCGTCGGGGCCGCGTTGACGGATGTCAACACCGGGTACGTGGTCCAGCAGGGCGTCGAGGCTGAGGACGGGCGCCGCCGCAATATCCGAGGGTTTGAGGGAACTGACAGCGAAAGCGGTCGCTGTCCAGGGTAGGGGTTGACTGGCGGAGACTTCCACTTCATCGAGTGGAATCTCATCTGCCGGCAGTTTTAAGCTGTCAACCTGAGCAAAAACGGTGTGGTAACTGGCCTGTGTCAGGGTGCAGGAAAAGGTCACCACGCCGATTTTGACGACTTTGTGCAGGCTGGCGAAAACGGCATAGCCCTTTCTCGACCAGCGTTTGAAACAGAGGATGGGCATCTTATTTGGCCGGTTCCCAGTAGCACATTTTCGGAGACACGATGGCACCCGATGTTTTGAGTTGTTTCATGGCCTTGTCGACCTCTTTGCGGTCTAAACCAGTAAGTTCGACCAGCTTCCCTGCGTTCAGAGGGGTGCCTGCCTGTTTCATGGCTTCTAGCACTTGTTGCGTTGCATTCATTAATAATAGGTGTTAAGTGAGTAATAGTGGTGGCTGTCTGCCACCTTTGGCAAAGATAGGCATTTGTGCTTTTGTATGAAACACCCCAGCGGCTAAAACAAGCCGATGACACCGCGGGTCAGGAAGATCCATAACAGGTATCGCAGCCCTTTGCCCAGGGTCATGGCCAACAAGGTTAAACTCAGGTTGGCTCTCAGGTATCCCAAACCAATGGCCAGGAGGTCACCCACCAAGGGTACAAAGGTGAAAAAAGCCATATAGGCCCCTTTTCCATGTAAAAACAGCAAGACTTTGTCTAATTTCTCCGGTTTGACCTTCAGGTAACGTTCAATCCAGACCGGATTACCCAGGCGCCCCAAGCCATAACAGGTCATGCCCCCCAACACGTTGCCGGTTGTGGCTGCCAGCCAACAGAGCCAGTTATCCCCACCTGCCGCAAGCAAACCGCTGAGCACCAGTTCGGAACTGAAAGGTACGACACTGCCTGCCAGAAAGGTGGCAATGAAAAGACCTAAATAGCCCCATTCAATCAGTGTTTCCATGGGTAGGTATTAATTGTAGGACAAAACCGGAGGCGGTGCCGTAACGACCACCTTGAGTAGCGGTGAATAAATAGGCGGGATGACCGTCTTTCATCAACAGTTGGGGACGTTCCAGCCTCCCATACCGTTTGAGATAAGTCGGCGGTTGGGGTTCTCTGATGTATTCGGCCAGCCCTTTCCAGGCTTTGCTCGGTAAAGACCATGTCAATCCATCATCCGATGTGCTGTATAAACCGACGGTATGGTTGAAAAAGCCCATGTCTCGCATGAGCAGGTGAAAACGATGGTTTTCCACCCAAATGAAGGCGTCTTCCACCTGGCGGTTTTGTCCGAACACCGAGTAATTGATAAGCGGATTTTCTTTGACCTTGACGTAGGGGCCCAACGGGTGGTCGTAACGCGTCCAGGGGCCGTAAACGGAAGGAGCCGTGGCTACACCGATGCGCTTGGTGTTGGTCTTGCCGTTGCTGTTTCCCATATAAAAGAGGTAATACCGCCCGTCCAGGTAGTGGATATGCGGGTTGTGGCAGGTCGTCGCGTCCCAATAGCCCGGCCTTGGTGCCAGGACGGTTTCTACGAAGCGATAAGGACCTTCGGGTTTGTCTGCCACTGCGTGAGCGATTTCCGAGCCCCGCAACCAGCCGCCCATGCCTTTGGAAGCCTTCCATCTGGAGTAAAACACATGCACCTTGCCGTCCTGTCCGTAGATGGGGGCAACACACCATACGTACCAACCCTCGCTTTCCAGGATACGTCCAAGGGGTTTCCACTGTTCGTAAAAGGGAGACAGGCTGTCCGCCTGCAGGGACGTAAGTTGTTGAGTGGTATGCGAATTAAGTACCTGTGCTACAGTTTGTTGTGTAATAATGCACAACATAGTCAGGAAGAACGCCTTACTAAGGTATGATGGAAGCTTGCTTTGGAAGGAGTGGCGTAGCATCTTGGGTGTTAAAACGTCCCGTATAAGGCGTATTCCTGGGTGTTGCAAAAGACCTGGCTGTATAGGTGAAAGCCAACCCTGTTGGTGTCAATCTTCCTATCCAGCTGTAAGACAGGGTGCCCCGGCTTTACATCGAAGTAGTCGACCATGCGTTTGTCAGCCTTGATGGCAAAAATGCGCTGTTCTCCACCCTTGACCTCGATTTGATAATGCGTGCGCAGGATGTTGAACAGGGATGCGTTTTCCAGGTTGCGTTGTGTGAAGCGGGGTAAGCTGATATTGGGCAACATGGTGATGTCGAAAAAAACGGGCCGGTTATTGACTAGCCTGAGCCGTTCGAAATAAATGCAACCGGCTTCTTGTTCGGTTGGGGTGACATCAAAACCAAAGGCTTCTTTCCAGGTCTTTAATACAGGCTTGACAATGATGCGGGTAATCAAGTGATCATTGATGGCTGAGGTGGTACTTTTCAAGGAGAGTATACCAACCCCTTTGGCTTTGCCTACCACGATGCTGCCTTTGCCCTGTTGTTTTTGAATGAATCCATCCACCACCAATCGTTCCAGGGCGTTGCGTACAGTGGGTCTTGCCAATTGAAAACGGGTACTCAATTCGTTTTCGGAAGGAAGCAGGTCGCCTGGAACAAAGTGCCCTTGTTCTATCTGACTACGTAAAAATTCATAGACTTTTCTATAATGGGGGAGGTTTGTGTCTGACATGGTACTAACATTGAATAATCGTACAAATATAACTCAAATATTATTTTTTGACCGTGTCAAAACAAACAAGGGTATAAACTGTTATATTTATGGCGTTTTGTAACACCACCGCCTGAAAAATTGAATGTGTAACAAGTATGGACCAAACATCCTACCTCAAAGTGATAAATGCCGCGTTGATTACAGCCATCTTTACAGGATTGCTGGTTATCATTGCGGTATTTGTGTACACGTATGAAGTGCGACAAACCAAGGAAGGAAACCGGGATAAGATGGAGACGTTGACCTCAATCAAGCAGGCTGAACTGATGGATTGGTTTGAAGATGAGATCAGGGACGCCAATTTAATCACCGATGACCCGAACTTCATACAATTGATTGAAGGGGGTTATGAGGAAACATTCGCTCCATCCATTCTGTTGGAAAAATTAAATCAGATTAAGCTGGAGCACTTTTACGCTGATTTGATTCTGTTGGATACATTGGGCAATCCTACTGTTTCTACCAATCCTGCCCTGGTTTTCAACGATAGCATCGACAAAGCCTTTTATGAAAAGGCCAAGTTGTCCGACTCCTGCCTGATTTCCGAATTGTTCAGGTCGTCCATTGATGACCGTGTATATATAGATATCATCGCAGCCATTAAGAGTGATGAAGGGATGGATTTGGGTGGGATGGTTTTCAAGATTGGACTTGAACGTACCCTTGACCGGCTGATGGTCGATTGGCATCATGAAGCTATCCGTGGAAAACTATCCTTTCTGTGGGAACGGTCGAAGGGTCAATGGCTGGTGTACCGTCCCGGCTATTCGAATCCCCAATCAACGTCCTGTTGGCTGCCCTTGATGCCAGAACAACGAGCGGAGGGATTGGGTGAACAGCTGCTACAGGGACAACGCCCACCGAAAGACGCCCTGTATACCCTCAACTATCTCCCCCAAGTGCCGTGGTTGCTGCTGGTTGAGTTGGATGACAAACCTGGCAGGGAAACCTTGAAAGCGTTATCCAATTTTCTGATCATCCTGGTTGTCATCCTGGCTATGCTCGGCTTCCTGGCTGTCTATATGCTGATTCATTATAAACAAGGTAAGCATATCAATAGTCTGATTAACCGAAATACAGAGTTGGATGCTTTCAAACGCCAGTATCAATTAACCTTGGATGTGTTGCATGAGGCTGTTTTGGTGACCGACTCGCTTGGCCGGATTACAACCCACAATCTGATGGCTGAATCACTGCTCGGGCTGAAATACGATGAACTTTCCGGCAAGGATGTGGACGAGGTATTGAGGTTGACCAGGCCAGGTGCCGGTGTGCCTTTGTTTAATGTGCAGAGTTGGTTACACGGTGACAAAGCGATGTCTAGCTATCAGGATGCTTCATTGCATACTGTCATGGGTGATGTCCTCTCTGTTTCATGTACCCTTACCTACCTTCCGTCAACAAAGCCCCATCAAGATGGCCTGGTGTTGGCTATCAAGCAAGAGACAGCCATTACTGATCAACATCGCTTTTCCCACTAATAGCGTTTTTAGGATTGGATTCTAATGGTTACCTTTGAATCCAATCTGAAAAAGCCCATGAAGCAGTCTATTTTACGTCTTGCTAGTTTGTTGCTAGCCATGTACCCACTGCTGTCCCTTCAGGCCGAAACCCAATCGTTGGCTGGTGCCTGGTCGTTTCAAATGGACAGAGAAGATGTTGGCATTCAAGAAGCTTGGTACAATACTAATCTTGATGATGTCATTAATTTGCCCGCCTCCATGCCTCAACAAGGTAAAGGTGATATTCCTAGTCTGGAAACCCAGTGGACCGGCAGCCTGTATGATAGTTCCTTTTACTTTAATCCGGCCATGGCCAGGTACAGGCAACCGGGGAACGTTAAATTCCCTTTTTTCCTGACGCCCGACCGACATTACGTAGGTGCAGCCTGGTACCAGCGTGAAGTGGTCATTCCAGAAAATTGGCGTGGCCAACGCATCGTGTTGACCTTGGAACGTCCCCATACGGAAACGATGGTATGGTTGGATGGTCAACTGATCGGCAAAGACAGCAGTTTCTGCGTGTCTCATTGTTTTGACCTGCCTGCTACCATCAAACCGGGGAAGCATCGCATAACCCTGCGTGTGGACAACCGCATCAAGTCGGCCAATGTTGGCCAGGATTCCCACAGCCTTACCGATCAAACCCAGGGAAACTGGAACGGTGTAGTGGGAGAGATGACCTTGGGTACCACGCCCACACTATTCCTGGACGATATACAGGTCTATCCTGATCTATCGAAACGGGAAGCAAGATTGACCGTGCGCTTGGAAAACCGTACAGGTAAACAGATGAAGCGCCTCTTACGTTGGCAGGCGAAGAGTTTCAACAGTCCCACCGTGCATGAGACCGACAGACACACCTTATCTATAACGGTGCCCGATACAGGCTTAATCGTCAACCTGACCTTGCCCCTGGGAGAGGCCATGCAGACCTGGGATGAGTTCAACCCGGCCTTGTACCGCTTGTCGGTTGATTTGTTGGCAGGTTCAACCCTTCAACAAACCAAGGAACTCACATTCGGGATGCGTGAAATCGAATGTAGAGGCAAATGGTTTTACTTGAATGGACGCAAAATTCAATTAAGGGGAACCGTCGAAAACTGCTGTTTTCCCAAAACGGGTTATGCCCCAATGGACGTAGCCTCCTGGGAACGCATTTTCCGTATTTGCAAGCAGTTTGGACTCAATCACATGCGTTTCCATTCCTGGTGTCCCCCCAAAGCTGCTTTCGAAGCAGCCGACCTGGTGGGCGTTTACCTGCAGCCCGAAGGACCAAGCTGGCCCAATCATGGTTCATCGTTGGGTGATGGAAAGCCCATCGACCGTTTTCTCATGGAAGAGACGCAACGCCTCACCAAAGCATATGGCAATCACCCTTCATTTGTCATGCTGGCCGCCGGTAACGAACCAAGAGGCCGCTGGGTGGCATGGGTGACCCGCTTCGTGAACGAATGGAAAGCGGCCGATCCAAGAAGAGTCTACACGGGTGCCTCCGTTGGAGGAAGTTGGGCCTGGCAACCAGCCAACCAATTTCACGTGAAAGCCGGTGCCAGAGGATTGGCATGGAACAGGCTTCCTGAAAGTATGTCCGAATATACATCCATCGACACGGTCAGTGTTCCTTTTGTTTCACACGAGACCGGTCAATGGTGCGCTTTCCCCAATTTTTCTGAAATCCGCAAATATACCGGTGTCAACAAAGCCAAAAATTTTGAACTCTTTCAAGAGGAACTGGCTTTGCACGATATGGGCGACCAGGCCGCTGACTTTTTAATGGCCTCGGGGAAATTGCAAACCCTGTGTTACAAACACGAGATTGAAAAGACACTGAGAACCCGTGATTATGCTGGTTTTCAATTGCTATCGCTCAATGACTATTCAGGTCAAGGTACGGCCCTGGTTGGTGTACTTGATGTGTTCTGGGAAGAAAAAGGCTATTGCAGGCCTGAAGATTTCAGGCGCTTTTGCGGCCCCGTGGTCCCCTTAATCCGCACCACTTCTTTTGTGCTGACCAGCGATCAATCCTTGAAAGCCTCGGCTGAACTATCGTATTTTGCAGCACCCACCTATGCTGTGGTTCAGCCTACCTGGACCTTGACCAATGAATGGGGCGTGGAACTGGCCTCCGGAAGCTGGCCTGAACGACCCGTTGAACCCGGCAACAATATTGCACTCGGTGATTTGAACCTGGATTTGTCTTTTGTGAAATCCCCTCAACGACTCACGTTGACCGTTCGTGTGGCACCATTCAATGCCTCCAACGATTGGGATTTCCACGTCTATCCGGCTGCTGTCACCTTGCCTCAAGCCGGTGATGTCCTGGTTGAACATAATTGGAGCCCAGCTGTTGCTCAACGCCTGGCCGATGGGGGCAAAGTGTTGCTGCTTAGCAATGGCCGAATTGAATATGGCAAAGACATTGTCAATACACTGGCACCTGTTTTCTGGAACACGTCCTGGTTTAAGATGCGTCCACCGCATACCACGGGCATGTTGATCAACGATCATCACCCAGTCTTCAACGATTTCCCCACCCGTAGCCATGTGGATTTGTCCTGGTGGGAGTTGGTTCAGGGTGCTCAAGTGATGCAACTGACTGATTTTCCGAGTGGTTTCCGTCCCATTGTCCAACCCATCGACACCTGGTTCCTCAGCCGAAAGATTGGTTTGTTGTTTGAAGTCAAGGTAGGAACAGGCCGCTTGATGGTCTGCAGCATGGATCTGGAACGTGAGCTTGACAAACGTCCAGTAGCCAGACAACTCTACCTTAGTCTGATGAACTACATGCAATCGGATGCGTTCCAACCATCCTATTCAGTGACACCGACCATTATTGAGGATTTATTCTTAAAAGCCGGTCAACGTTCAAAGACGTACACAAGCGATTCGCCCGATGAATTAAAACAAGGTATACGCTGATACCTTATATATAATACAACAATTGATATGAAACGATCCTTATCATACCAATTCACAGCAGCCTGTTTGGCCGCCCTGACAAGCCTAACCGCTTTCGCTTCCCAGCCATCTGCGACTGAAAAGAGGGCTGCAACAGAATGGCCAACATTGACAACGGAAAATAAACCGGGTGTGCGTTGGTGGTGGTTGGGTAGTGCCGTGGATGAAAAGAACCTGAGCTGGAACCTGGCCTCCCTGGCCAAAGCTGGCATCGGTACGGTGGAAATCACCCCCATTTACGGTGTCAAAGGACAGGATGACAAGGAAGTCGATTTCTTGTCACCCCGCTGGATGCAGTTGTATACCCACACGGTGAACGAAGCAAACAAACTGTCGATGTGGGTCGATATGAATACGGGGACAGGCTGGCCGTATGGTGGACCAACCATTACCCATGCAGAAGCGGCATCCAGACAACTCATCGTCAAACAAACCATCCAGGCCCTGTCCGGTGGACGTGCCACGAAGCAGTCCATCAATCTGCAGGTGACCGACAACAGGCAACGTCCATTGGTTCAGTTGCAGGCCCTGCTGTTTGTGGGAGAAGACGGTTCCCGCGAACAACTGCCGCTCAGTATCTATAAAGACGGTTCTGTGGAATGGGGTGCCCCACAAAATGGAACCATCTATGCGCTGTATATGGGAAAAACCCTTCAACAGGTCAAGCGTGCTGCACCAGGTGGTCAGGGATTGGTGATGAATCATTTTTCCAACCCCGCCCTCCAACATTACCTGAAACGGTTCGATGACGCTTTTACAACAGCCGGAGCCCCCTGGCCTCACAGTTTCTTCAACGACTCCTACGAAGTGTACGGTGCCGATTGGTCAGAAAATCTGTTGGCGGCTTTCAAGCGTTTACGTGGGTATGATTTGGCAGACTACCTGCCGGAATTTTTAGGAGAAGGCGATGCGGAAACATCAGCCAGGATTATCTGTGATTACAGGGAAACGGTTTCTGACCTGCTTTTGACTGAATTTACCTTGCCCTGGACCTCTTGGGCCCATGGAAAAAAAGCGATAACACGCAATCAGGCGCATGGCTCCCCGGGCAACCTGTTGGATTTGTATGGTGCCATCGACATTCCAGAGTGCGAGTCTTTCGGCATTACGGCCTTTGATATCCCCGGATTCCGCCTGGACAGTGTCCGCAAGGTGAGCGATGCCAATCCGGCCACTCTGAAGTACGCTTCCTCTGCTGCCCATGTAACAGGTAAACCCTTGACATCGGCAGAGAGTATGACCTGGTTGACCGAGCATTTCAGGACCTCCCTCTCCCAGATTAAACCGGAGATGGATCAGCTCTTCCTCAACGGTATCAACAGGGTCTTTTATCACGGTGCACCTTATACCCCTCAAGAAGCTGCCTGGCCTGGCTGGCTGTTTTACGCCTCCATTCAGGTCAATCCGAACAATACCATTTTCAGGGATATGGATGCACTCAATACCTATGCAGCCAGGGTGCAAGCTTTTCTTCAGGGTGGACAGCCGGACAATGAAGTCTTGCTGTATTTCCCCATATACGACATTTGGCAGACATGGCGCAAGGGCCATTATGTAACGTTCGACATCCATAAGATCAGTGAAAAACTCCCTGCCTTTGAGAAGTTGGTTTTTGATATCCGTAAACTGGGCTACGACCTGGATTATGTCTCCGACAATCAACTGCTGGCGGCATCGGTCGAAGGTAAACGCGTGAAGACGCAGGGGGGTACGTCCTATTCCCTGATTCTGGTCCCTGACTGCCGGTATATGCCTGCCTCTACGGCTGCAAAATTGTTGGAATTGACTAAACAAGGTGCTACCGTAGCCTTTTTGAACCGACTCCCTGAAGATGTACCTGGTTTTGGAAACCTGGAAGCCAGGCGTGACTCTTTGAAACAAGCCATCAGTGCCTACAACCTTTATCCCAGGGTGTCCAGTTATTTCGGCAAACCTTTTGAAAAGGGACGTGTCATGTATGGTAACTACCTGCAGGATATTCTGGAACAAGCCTCCTGTACGTACGAAGCCATTGCAGGGGAATGGGACGCTCGTTTTATTCGACGTCGCTATCCGGACGGTTACGTTTATTTCGTTGCCCAGCAAACCAATAAGCCCATCGATGCCTGGGTTCCCCTAGGCGTTAAGGCAGCCTCAGCCATGGTGTTTGATCCGGTTACCGGACAGAAAGGACAAGCTACCCTGCGCACTGTCAATGGTAAAACGCAGGTTTATCTTCAACTCCAACCAGGTGCTTCTCTCTTGATCCGCACCTTTGACCAAACGCAGGTGCAAGAGCCTTTGTTCCCTCTTTATGTCAAGGATGGTATGAACCTGAAGCAGGTCATGCAGGCCGGCATGCAGGAGGCAAAGTCTCGTAAAAACGCACCAAGCCCCCTTACTTTGACGGGCGATTGGCGCTTTGCGTTCGGTGAAGGTCAGCCGGCCATACCTGGGACGTTTGTCATGCAGGGGGATCCCATGCCTTGGACAGACCTGCCTAACGATAGCGCGAAAGTCTTTGCCG
>Ga0123334_1005231_pt1 | contig 12674 bp, 10 predicted proteins | sample BiotimSIPDNA_FD_89706 | JGI IMG/M metagenome (GOLD analysis project Ga0123334, IMG submission 89706) | Anaerobic biogas reactor microbial communites from Washington, USA - Biogas_R1 time_0 SIP DNA | ecosystem: Engineered > Bioreactor > Anaerobic > Unclassified | place: Washington, USA... | reverse complement strand
TCCACTTCGAATCATCTGCACGACGCTGCTGGGCATGAGCTTATAACGCGTCAGACTCACGGCGATCTTCTTGCCCTGCCGCACCTCTTCGTACACCCCCAGCCACATGTCCTTGAACAGGACATTGCCGGAGATATGGGCGGTGATGGAGAGGGTGTTGAGGATCGGTACGCCCGCTCGGGTCAGCACGCCCATCGTGTGAAGACTCCGGGTGATGTAGAGGCTGCTGCACAGCGTCTTGATCAGCGGAAGCACCAGCTTGGTCTTGTCCCACCAGAGCCGTCCGGTGGTGGTATTGATGAAATAGTGAAGGGCCCAGATCGCCGCACCGATCGAAGGAAGAATTGCATACCACCAGGTGCGAAGGAAGTGACTGGCGGCCATCAGGAGAATCGTCGGCAGCGGCAGCAGATGCTCTTTGCCGGAGAAAATGGCGGTGAAGCGAGGCAGAACGAAGCACAGCAGGAAGGTCGTGACGCCGATCGCCATCACCGCGATGATCACAGGATACACCATCGCGCTCTTGACCTGTGAACGGGTTTCGGCCTCCTGATCGAGGTATTCCGCGAGTTTCTGGAGCATGTCGCTCAGCGAGCCGGACGCCTCCGCCGCCGCCACCATGTTCACATACAGGTTCGTGAACACCTGCGGGTGCTCGGCCAAGGCCTGAGAGAAGCTGTTGCCCTCCTCGATGCGCAGCTTCAGATCGCGAAGAATGCCCTGGAACTTGAGATTATCCGATTGTTCGCCGATCCCCTCGAGGGCGTCCTGCAGACTGATGCCGGCCCGGACCATAACAGCCAACTGGCTGGTGAAATGCAGAATGTCCTTGCGGCTTGGCCCAAACTCGACCCGGAACCCCTTCATTCGATTGACCAGAGCCCCTGAGCCGGCGGGACTCGCATCTTGACTGAAACTGCGTCGGCTTCCGGCGATGGTCGGAGCCTGCGTGTGGCGCTCTTCAGACGCAGTCGCACGTCCTTCCAATTCCTGAACGGCCTGTAGTGCCATCGTATCCCCCGTCTATCTGTCTGCCCCGGCCTTGACCAATTGCGGCGCATTGTCCATCTTGCCTGCGTTGACGAGCATCTTCTCCATCTTCCCGGGATTGCTCGAACGCACGATGGCCTCGTCGCGGTCGATGAACCCCTTGAAATACATCTCGGCGATGCCATTGTCCATGGTCTGCATGCCCAGCCGGCGAGAGGTTTCAATGATGTTCGGAATCTCATAAATCCGGTTTTCACGGATACAGTTTCGCGTGGCCGACGTGCACAGCAGGATCTCGGTACACGGCACCATGCCCGGCTCATCGATCCGGCGGAACAAGGTCTGCGAGATGACCGCCTGCAACGTGTTGGCCAGCATGGTCCGAATCTGGTTCTGCTGGCCGGCCGGGTAGATGTCAACAATACGCTCGATGCTCTGCGGCGCGTTGATCGTGTGCAGGGTGCTGAAGACCAGGTGCCCCGTCTCGGCCGCCGTAATGGTGAAACTGGTGGTTTCGAGGTCTCGCATTTCGCCCACCATAATGATGTCCGGGTCCTGACGCAGAGCGTGCCGCAGCCCGGAGGCGAAGTTCGGGCAGTCGGACCCGATCTCGCGCTGCTCGATCATGCACCGGTCGTTCTCGATCAGGTATTCAACCGGATCCTCCAGCGTGATGATGCGTTTGCTGTACCGCGAATTGATCAGACCGATCATGGCGGCCAGTGAAGTACTCTTGCCCGACCCGGTGTGTCCCGTGACCAGAACCAGGCCTCTGGGAAGGTCTGTCAGTTCCTTGACGATCGGCGGCAGATGTAGATCATCAATGTTGTGCACCTGGTTGGGAATCACACGGAAGCTGATGGCCACCGTGTCCCGCTGGTAGTGGGCATTGACGCGAAAGCGATGGCCCCCGGTGATTTCCGTCGAGAAATCCAGGTCACGGTGCTCATCGAACTTCTTCATCTTCTCCGGACCGACCATAGCCAGCACCATGCCCCGCGCGTCCTGGTCGGTGACCGGCGCCGCATCCATATCGATCAACTCCGTGTCGCGCCGGAACACAGGAGGCATTCCTACATTGATATGAACGTCACTGGCTCGGTTCTCAATGGCCAGGGCGAGGATGCTCTTGATATCGATCATAATCGTGTCCTGTCTGTTGACTCGAAAGAGTTAATCCAGATTCTCGACGAACACCTCTTCGGCGCTCTGTCCATATACCTCGGTCACGCGCAGCACTTCCTCCACGGTGGTCAGGCCCTTCTTGACCTTCTGCATTCCATCTTCGAACAGAGAGGGTTGGCCGCTCTTGTGGAACGCCCGGCGCATATTCGCCACGGAGGCATCCTGATTGATGATGTCGCGGAACGTGTCGTCCACGATCAGCATTTCGAAGATACCAACGCGTCCGGTGTAGCCGGAGCCCCGGCAGGCCTCACATCCGGCGCCATGGACCAGCTCGTTCGGATTCGCACCGGTCCGCTCGACATACGGACGCAACCGTTCGGGAATGCTATAGGTCTCCTTGCACTTGGAGCAGATCCTCCGCACCAGACGCTGCGCCACCGCTGCGTTCAGCGACGCGGCAATCAGGTATGGATCGATCCCGATGTTGACCAGTCGCGTGACGCTGCTGGCCGCATCGTTGGTGTGCAGAGTGGAGAGCACCAGGTGCCCCGTTAACGCGGCCTGTACGGCGATCCGAGCCGTCTCGTTGTCGCGAATTTCACCGATCATGATGACGTCCGGATCCTGGCGAAGCAAGCTGCGCAGAGCGGCGGCAAACGTCAGTCCGGCACGCTCATTGACGTGGACCTGATTGACGAAATCGAGTTCGTATTCGACCGGGTCCTCCACGGTGGAGATGTTCAGTCGATCGCCGTCCATCTCGCACAGAGCCGAGTACAACGTTGTGCTCTTGCCCGATCCGGTCGGGCCCGTGACGAGCAGAATGCCGTGGGGCATCGCCACCTGTTGGGCAAACGCCTGACACACATCCGGCTCCATGCCCACGTGCTCGAGTCCGCGAGCAATCGACTGGCTGTCGAGGACACGAATCACCGTCTTTTCGCCGCGGTTGGTCGGCAGTGTGGAGACGCGGAGATCAATCGCCCGCCCCCCGACGATGGCCGAAACCTTGCCGTCCTGCGGGACGCGTCGCTCGGAAATGTCGAGGTTGGCCATGATCTTGATACGAGAAACGATCGCCGGATGCATCTTCATCGGCGCCTGCATCGCGTCGAAAAGCACACCGTCAATGCGATAGCGAATTCGGGCCTTCGTTTCCTTCGGTTCGATGTGAATGTCGCTGGCGCCCTCGCGCACCGCATTGCTGATGAGGTAGTTGACGAACTTGATGACCGGAGACTGTCCGGCCATGGATTCGAGGTCTTCCGAATCGTCCTCCTGATCCTGAACCACCTCCACCTCAGTCATGTCGTTGATGATATCGTCCAGGCTGCAATTGGCGTTTTCCTGAACCTTGAACGCCTCACAGATCGCGGCGACGTCATCGGGACTGCACACCACGACCCGAACGTCCATTCCCGTCTGTCGCTTGACGTCCTCGATGGCGAAGACGTTCGCCGGCTCGCTGGTCGCCACCAACAGGGCATCGTCCTCGATAGCGATCGGCACGACACTGCTGCGCTGGATGAAGGCGATGTCCAGCTTCTCGAACGCCGCCTTCTCCACCTCTTCCGGACGGACCTGGCGAAACTCCAGCCCCGCGAGCTTGGCTTTGGCGTGCAGAACATCTTCTGGTCCGACCCATCCTTCTTTGAGGAGCCACATGGCGGCGTCGACGCCCGGACGGTTCATCAGTTCCCTGCGCAATCGTCCATATTGCTCGTCCGTGATGCGGCCCATCTCCAGGAGAATATCGGCGGCATCGCGCACGTGCGTCTGACTGGTCGGCTCGGGAGAATAGAGGTCACTGAGACCGCGCACTTCCTCATCGTCCGAATAAACCGATGCGACGGCGCCATGGGGCTCCGGCTGGACGCTGGGTCCCGACGGAACGCTCGATCTGGAATTCGATAGAAAACGTAACATCATTGCGCCAATTTCAGCAGTATGGTCAACTCTTCGGTTCCTGCGTCGAGACCGGCTGCGCCGCCCTTCCAGGTCAACTCGACCGAATCGCCGTCAATTCGAGTCACGACAAACTCCTCGATGGAGCTGCCCTGTCGGAGAATTCGGTCGTTGATCATGCAGGCGTTGCCGTCTTCGGATCGCATCACGCTGAGCAAGGCCAGTTTCTCGGCCTCTTTCTTCATCTTCTCACGTTGGATCAGCGCCGCTTTTGCCTGATCGTCCTGCACGGGCACCGCCTCTTCCTTGATGGCCCCCATAAAGGACTCGACCTCAAATGGGTTCTTCGCCAATTCGCTGACGCCTACCTGGAAGACATCCGAGAACTCATAGAACTTGTTGACGATCTCGTCCATGCGGCTGACCACCTCCGAGCTGACGCCCGTCAATCGGCTGATCGCCACCTGGATCTTGTTCTCCTCGTCCTTGTTCGGCTGAGCAAAGGCCGCCTGGGGTTGACTCTTGCGAATCATATATCCCAGACCTACCAGCCCGATCGCCACCAGAATCGCCACCAGAATCGTGCTCTTCCGCAGATTCTTGCTGTTGGCGGCGACCGTCAGATACTCCTGGGCCTCACCTTCCACCGGGGCGTTTGCGTCGCGCCGCCCCGGGCCGTGCCCGTCGTTTCCCGGCACATCGCCCGGGCCCTGTTCACGCAAGAATGACAACATGGTTCGACTCCATCAATGTCCGATCTCGATTGGGTCCACAAGCATCGGCCGTGGAACACCCCCTGTCGAGTCACACCGTCTTGTTCTGGAAGAAGATGCTCAGGATGAACTCCGCACCGATCTCCCCCTCGCCATCCTTGTTCTTCTCCAGATTGAGTTCCCGAAGCTTCATGATTCGAGGCAACTTCTCAATCTCCAGGAGAAATGAGTAGAACGCGTTGAAGTTACCGACCAGCTTCATGGTCAGCGGCTGCTCCACGTATCCGCTGTTGTCCTTGCGCACGAGGGTTCGGATCGTCTTCGGTTGAAGCCCTTGCTTCTGAGCGATCACGGTGACCTGTTCAAGCACCTTGTGGATCTCGCTGCTGGGAGGCAGCTTGCTTTCGAAGAACCGAATGGCCTCCTCAAGCTGTCCGAGCTGCTTGTTGAGGTCTTCGGCCTTCGCGGTGGCCTCCTCGAATTCGGCCAGCTTGGCTCGCTTGCCGTCGACGCGCTGCCGCGCCACCGCCAGATGCTGGTTGGCCGGCTTGATCATGAACTGGTACCCGGCGGCCGACACACCGAGCAACAACACGAAGAAGACTGCTTTTCTGAAGCCACTGGTCATGGTCTTTACTCCTGCTCCGGAGCGGCTGTGACACTTCCCGGCCCTTCGGATCTGTCAAGCTCGATTGCGTTAGAATTGGTACACCGATTGTTCGGCCCTGGCACGGATCTCATCCACATCTTCCTTGGTCAGATGCACTTCTTCGACCAACGTGGCCTGGAGTTTGAAATGTCGGAAGGATGTGTCCTCAATCTTCTTCTCCGCAGATTCCACCAGGGCAACGTTCTCCAGGAGGATGGAGTTGCCGAGCCTCTTGATGTAGTCGGCCACCTGGATGTCGCTGGGCGCCATGCCCTCGATATCCATATGGGTTTCCAGTCGCTCCTCCGCCGAAAGCCTTCCGTTGGAATCCGTCTGGCTCTTGGCCTGAGCCGCCTCGTATTTGCTCCGGGTCGCTCTGCTGCGCGACGCGGCCGTCGACGGTGCCTTCTGGATCACGTTCAGCTTGACCAGCGAGACGCCGGCAGGCAGCGTATTTGTCAAGGAAGCCAGAAGGACGCTGCGCGGCACCGGCTCGATCAGCTCGGCGGTCGTCAGGGCGGTCTTCATCATTTCCTTGCGTTTGGTCTGCAGTTCCTCAAACTTCTTGATGGATTCCTGCATCCGCACCATTTTCGCATTGACCAGCGATTCCTCGGCGCCGCAAGCCCGTTGGCGGATCTTGATCGTGACAAACGAGCCGCCGAGCGCCGCCATCACCACAGAAAACAGGACGAGACACATCAGGTTGGCCCTGCGTGACTCGTTGCTCTGCACGTAATCATCCGGTACGAAGTTTATATTCGGCATTGTCTCTATCCACCTCCGTCTTCGGAGCACTCAAAGGTTGTCAAACACCCCTCAGGACAGACTCAGGCCGAACGACAAGGCCCAACTGACCTTGTCGCTTCGGCGGTCCAAGCCAAATCGTTCGGGGTCGCTCACGCTAATCGCCGCCATGCAGTCTCCCATCTGCGCCTGCACCTCCAACTGCCTGGCGACCGTGCGATAGACGTCCGGCTCCACCGCAAGTCCCGACAAGAAAATCAGACGCTCGATCTGCGCGTTCTTGTACGCCGCGAGGAACTCGCGCCGACCGGCGGTCAGTTCCATCACGAGACGGCCCACCATGGGCTCTTCCTTGAGCAGCTTGGCCCCGATCGGGATCGAACAGGCATACAGCGGGTTCTTGTGTCTGCTGATGACCATGTTCGTGCAGTCAGGCTGGATATCCAGCAGCATGACGATCGCATCGAGATCGGTCTTACGCCGGCCGAAGAAATGGGCGTAGCACGTGGCCAACGCCACCGGCCAGACTCCGATGGAGTTGATGGCCAGTCCGGCCCGTTCATAGATCGCCAGGTGCCGATCGATCACCGTCCGCTCCGTCGCCAACACCATGACGTTATCCTGCTCGGTGGGAATGTACTTGATCAGGGTGTTCTTCTGCAGCGGCTCGAACGGCAGCTTCTGCTTGATCTTCGCGAAGATGGCATCTTCGATCTTGCCGTCGAACTTCTTGGGCCAGCGAATGTGATCGACATAAACCTCGTTGGCTGGCAGCGCCGCGACCACCTCTTTGCCTTTGAAGTGGCCGTTGGCCGTCGCCTCACGCATCACATCGATGGCCCATCGCTGCCAGCGAGCCGTCCCGGCGACGATCTCCGCCGGACGGTTGACGTACTGACCGGCGAGAAGCATCGCCTCCTCCGTTCCGTTCGTCAGTTGCGCGAGCTTCCGGCAATCATTGCCCAAGTCGACCCCGATGGGATTCGAGTGTTTTTTCAGCAGTCCGAACATACCAGCGTAGCCTACCTCAAAACGGGTTGATTGTGCCTGCTCTCATCACGACTGCCGGTCTGTGGCGTGAATTGACTCTGCATGAACCCCCTCGTTCCTTTTCTCAAAAGACTGTATCACCCAATGCCCGGTGTCCCGGCAGTACTGTTTCGACCATCCGTGTCGCGCCGATTAAAATATATCAAGCGAAGTGGGTTAGACAAAAAATGGGCCGGGATATTGGCCCAGCCTGCGGGGGTCGCGCGGTCTTGCCGCCAAGGCACTTCCGATAACACGCAGGGTCGGCACTGGCTTTGATCGCGAGAATGTGAGGAGAGATTCGACGAGTCCGCCGATACGATTCCGGCAGAAACCTGCCCCCAGCGGTCCTTTCACTGACCCGACCGACCGCATCGGACTGTGGCCCCGTGCCCCCGAGAGACTAGGCGTCCCTTCTTACTCGGCCTTCAGGCGACGGCTCATGAGGTCGTCGATGGCCGACCGCACCGGCTTGTTCTCGAAGAGCACCTCGTAGACCGCCCGGGCAATCGGCATCTCCACGCGGTGCCTGGACGCCAACGCGGCCACCGATTCACAGGTCGCGATCCCCTCGACCACGGAATCTGTGGCGCCTTGCGCCTCCGCCCGCGGCAGGCCCCGGCCAATCCGCTCACCGAAAGACCGGTTACGTCCGGACGGTGAGATACATGTGGTCACCAGATCGCCCAGGCCGGTCAGACCGGCGAACGTCTGCTCCGTGGCGCCCATGGCCAGCCCCAGTCGGGTGATTTCCGCCAGTCCGCGTGCCAGAAGGGCCGCCTTGGCGTTGTCGCCGGCGCGAACGCCGTCGATGATCCCGGCGGCGATGGCAATCACGTTTTTCATCGCCCCGGCTAGCTCGACTCCCACAACGTCCGGATTTGTATAGACGCGAAGCCACGGACAGGTGAACGTGTGCTGAACGCGAACGGCCAATGATTGGTTCTCCGAGGCGGCGCACGCCGTCGCAGGCAGCCTCCGCGCCAGCTCGTCGGCGATGGTCGGCCCACTCAGGACGGCGGTGGACACATCGTCACCCAGCACGTCTGCCAGAATCTGTGTGGGACGCAGCAGCGTGCCGTTCTCGATCCCCTTGGCCACCGACACAATCGGCACGCCGGACGGGACACGGGCCTTCAGACGGTTCCAGACGCGACGCATGTATTGGCATGGCACCGCCGAGACGACCAGCTCCGCACCGGCCATAGCGCGATCGTCCTCAGATTCAAAGACAAGAGCCGTCGGAAGCCTGTAGCCCGGCAGGAACTTCGTGTTCTCGCGTCTCCGCTCGATGTCAGCAAGCTGTTCGGCATCATGACCCCACATCCGCACCGCGATCCCCTTTTCGCATAGAAGGATTGCCAGCACAGTCCCCATGCCGCCGTCGCCAATGATCGAGACATTTCGGAGTTCTTCCTGTGGCATCGCAAAACCCCATTCACGAGGAGGTTGTCCGGTTCGTTCGTGACGCATTAGAACCGCTCTCCCCCCGCCTGTCAATTCCGGCGCGGCCGCATATTTGTCAGCAAATACACCACAGGAATCGTGCCGGACCGGCTGACATTAACGAGATTCTGCTGCGTTTTGAATCCTCCGCTAACATGGGCCGCATAGAATTCGTACCCGTTGATCGGCGCGGAGGGAAAGGTCGCAAGGCAGATCCAAGGTGGGCGGTCCGTTTAGACGCTCGCCTTTTTCTCTGCGCACAGACCGATGGTGTCACTCGCGATACTTCCACGTGAAATTGCAGACGTCATCGGAGGTGCCATACAGCCCATCGTACCCCGCGCTGATGAGGATGAAGGAATCCGGCTGGCAGGGTCGGCTCGGCCCGGGGCTCTTGTCGCTCATAGTGTTCAGATAGAACCGCCTGGGATCGGACAGCGGGTGCACGGCGTTCGGCTCGCCCGGCACGCCCAGACCAACGAGCACTTGATTGTCCCGATAGTCGTAGATATTGGCGGGGTTGTCGGGGTCGTTCACATCGTGGGCCGTTCCTTTGGGCCGAGCTCGATAGTAGAGGATCGGCATCCCGGTCTTCTTGCCGCTTGGGCGCTTCTGCGGATAGGTATCGCAGAAAACGAGAAGACCCTCGTCGAACGGCCCTGTGTTGCCCTTCCCATAGACATCGGCCAATCGATAGGCGTTGGCGTTCTCACGCTGAAGATACGGCCCCTTCCGAGCCTCGAGATTCTCCTTGTCAGGCTCGTTGGGATAAAGAGTCGTCTCGCCGTTCGGGTCGAGACCGTCGGCCCGAAAGCCTGACCTGGAATGAAAACCGCACAGGTCTCTGCCCAATACCGCCTCGGCCAGCTTCATCGCCCCACAATACGGAACGCCAGCCGGATCGTTCACATCCGAGGGCGGATAGCCGCCAACCTCGTGGCTGAATAACTCCAGGCCTGTTTCTATCGAACGCAACTGGGCTAGCTGACGGACGTTCACTGGGTTGATACGTATATTACGCGTTAGATACCAGTGCGCAGACACCAGCACGAGCAGCACCAGTAAGAACACAAACAACGCCGTATGATTCCGCATCGCATGGCCCTTTCCCAATCGGTCATTCGCACGCAGACAATCATGCCTCCAGCAGACGACGACGTCAAGGGGAAACAACACAAAAGAGGTTGAGGGCGGACGGACGGCGAATGGTACGGAATCGGGCCGCGGTTCCTGATCGGCGCTGCAGAACCTGTCCCAGCCTCTCCGCCTTCGGCGGATCATCTCGACCGCCCTCTCCTTCTTGTCACCCTGAGCGGAATCCGCCTCCGGCGGAGAGTCGAAGGGTCTGGCTGCGAACAAGTCACTCTCCCACCTTGCATGTGGGGCCTTCGAATTGTTGGGGAGTTTCTACGTCCCGGGTCCCTCCACGAAACGCAGATCATAGCCCATCCAATGCCAGATTCCTCCATTGCCCCATTCGACTTCGCTCAGGGCTGAAGGCTTCGCTCCAGTCGGAACGACAATGCGGGTGCGCCGGAGACACGCGCCACCATCTTCCGATCGCACCGACGGAGGGCCGTGCCGTCAGTGTCCGACCATATCCATGGCGTCGGGCTTGAGGCGCTGGAGTTCGGGCAACTGGTTTCGCCCCATGCGGACCTCGATGACGACGGAGCTTTCGCCGTACTGTTCATCGAGGATTTGTCCGTGCTTGCGGAGGAAGCTGTGGATCCTGCCGTCGGCCGGACGACTGCGGACGCGCAGCACGACGTCTCCGCCGCGGTAAAACTCCAGGACCTTGCGGGCCAGGGCATCGAGTCCCCGTCCGCCCCGCGCGGAAATCGATACGGCGTTTGGATAAACGGTCTCGAGCATCTCCAGCGAGCTGATGTCTTTGATGGCATCGATCTTGTTGAGCACAGGTAGCGTGGGCTTGTCTGCACAGCCGATCTCATCGAGAACGCCGTGAACTGATTCCATCTGCCCCAGGGCATCCTCGTTGGCCACGTCGATCACGTGAAGGAGCAGATCGGCGTTGACCGCCTCCTCCAGTGTCGCTTTGAACGAGGCGACGAGCTGGTGCGGCAGCTTGCGGACGAACCCCACCGTGTCGCTGAGGAGCACCTCCACCCCCTTGGCAGGCGACCACTTCCGCGTTCGCGTGTCCAGCGTGGCGAACAGACGGTCCTCGACAAATGCGCCCGCATCGGTCAGCGCATTGAGCAGCGTGCTCTTGCCCGCATTGGTGTACCCGACCAGACAGATCTTGAAGAGTCCGTGCCGTCCTTTGATCTCGCGGAGGCGGCGATCGTCGATGCCTTCCAGTTCCCGCTTCAACTCGCTGATCCGCTTGCTGACCAGCCGTCGGTCGATCTCCAACTGCTGCTCTCCGGGACCACGGGTACCGATACCGCCGACCGCCCCGGCGGCCGTAGCGCCCCCGGCGCCCGCCACCGTATCCAGGTGCGACCACATCCGCGTCAGTCGTGGGTACGTATACTCCAACTGGGCCAGTTCGACCTGAAGCTTGGCCTGCTTGGTCTTGGCCCGTGTCGCAAAAATGTCGAGGATCAACTCGCTGCGGTCCAGCACCTTGGCCTCAGTGATCTTCTCCAACTCGCGAATCTGGGCCGGCGACAGATCGTTGTCGAAAACGATCACGTCGGCCCGGAAACGCCTGACCCGCTGGGCGAGCTGAAGGGCCTTGCCCTTGCCGATGTAGGTCGACGGATTGATCGTACGGATGCGCTGCTGAAACCGGTCTGCAACGATAGCCCCGGCACTTTCGGCCAGAGCGGTCAACTCGGCCAGATCATCCGATCCGTTCGATCTTAACAGGTTCGCGGCCACCAGGATGGCACGTTCTTTTCTGACTTTCAGCGTCTGGCGGAACTTTTCCAACGATTGGCATACCTCCCAAGATGATCGTCAGAATACCACGCTTGGGGTGGTTTTTCAAGCCCGGTCAAGGCTCAGGAGGGGAATTCCGCATCGTGGGCCGTCCAACCAAGCCCCAAGCCGAGCCCGTAATCTGCCGAAAAAGCACTCTGTCTCGGCATTTTTCCCTTGAAAATACATGAATGAGCGATTAGCTTAATGGGTTCACGCGTTGTTTCAAAACTGGGAGTATGTTCTCCCGCAAACTTGGGTCTGTGGCCGGATGGCCCTGATGAAGGAGTTGATTGAGTGTTAAAAGTCAAGGTGCGCACAGGCGAGTCGGTACAGCAGATGATCAGACGCTTCAAAAAGCTCTGTGAGAAAGAGGGTCTGATTCGTGACATGAAGCGCAACGCGTACTACGAGAAGCCCTCCGAGCGCGAACGCCGGCGCATGCGAAAAGCCCAACGGGCGGCAAGACGCTGACCCACACCGCCTTTCCTGCCTCTCTTCCGCGAAGCCAATCCGAGCAGACGCAAGTGTTCCTTCGCTCTGCTCGGTTTTCGTCTTGCTCTCATTCCAGTCTCAGCGACCACCCAATCTCCGCCCTGCCGACAGGCAACACGACGTGGCGTCCACCCCTTTCACAGATACCTGGGTGATCAGGCCATCTGTGCGATGAAGCCGCAGAGCCGGCAGAAGTCTCTCACCTCCCGGCCGTAGTCTCCGTAGAAGAAGACTTGATGGAAACCCGGGAAACTGAGAACCGGATGGTCGCCGTCGAACTTGACCTTGACCGAGACGACGCAGCCGCCACTGGGAGGCACCTCCATATTGTCCGTGACAGTACCGACCGAGATAAGCACGGTCGATGGATTGTGCCCGCTGCCCGGCAACACGTCGATGCTCGTGACGCGCTGCCCCTTGCGCCACAGCGTACGCGGAACCGCATCCCGGTTGCCGTGATGATGCTTGATGTCGAATGGTTCAGGCCGCTGATCGAACCCGCTTAGCCGAGTCGGGCACGAACAGTGGGCGCCGATAACGGTGTCGTCCGACGTATCGGCCACAGGGTCCTGCTGGAACCCGGGACGGTCGAACAGATAGTGCGTCATCACGAGCGAGGCCACCGCACCGACATCGGCCTCGCAGGCAGCGGGAATCCCGTCATCGTTCATCCGGGACCAGGC
>Ga0123334_1005227_pt1 | contig 12679 bp, 10 predicted proteins | sample BiotimSIPDNA_FD_89706 | JGI IMG/M metagenome (GOLD analysis project Ga0123334, IMG submission 89706) | Anaerobic biogas reactor microbial communites from Washington, USA - Biogas_R1 time_0 SIP DNA | ecosystem: Engineered > Bioreactor > Anaerobic > Unclassified | place: Washington, USA... | reverse complement strand
ATGGAGAATCAGGTTATGCGGAGGAACCGAAAAGTGAAGAAGCGATTGATGCGGATTCACTAACCGGCATCGGAGGATCAAATGTAGATGTTTCCAATGTCATACTATCAGAAAGGAAAATCATTCGCAGTGCAAACCTGACGATTGAGGTTGAGGACTTTGATGCAGCCTTTAACCAAATCGAGTCCATGATCCTTGGCATTGGCTTCATTCAAGAAACCAATATCAATACGGATAAGGTTTATGTGGAGGAGCAGGAAAAGCTGGTTAAAAACGGCACACTGGTACTGAGAGTTGACAAGGCAAAATTCGACAGTGTTCTTGGAAAGCTTAAGGGCGTAGGCGACGTGTATAACTACACTACAAATGGCCAGGATGTTACCGATCAATATGTTGACGTGGAGGCCAGACTGCGACTGTTGAAAATGGAGCAGGAAAAGCTTGAGTCTTATCTCGCAAAGCTGAATGATCTGGACGATATCTTTAGGACGGAGAGCAGACTGACGGATATCAGGTATCAAATAGAGAGCCTTACAGGTAGTCTAAACAAGATGTCCAGCCTTGTGGATCTTTCCACTATTACAATTCAAATGAATGAGAAGTACCCCGGCTATAAACCAACAAAGGTGACCTATGGTGACAGACTGCTAGACAGCCTTAAGGAAAGCCTCTTACAGGTCGTGGAATTCCTTGGCGATTTCCTGATAATTATTGTAGCCGCTCTACCGGTATTACTTATTATAGGCATTGTTGTACTGATTGCGATTGCAATAATTAAGCGCATACCCAAAAAACGCAGGGAAAGGGTTAATGAAGTAAAGCCTGGAAACGGTCAAAACGCAAATGCCTACACGACAAAATATACAGAAAATTTCAATAACGATACCAATAAGCCAGACGACAATCAAACGGACAATAGGCCTGAATAAGCAATACTCACAGAACAAAAACCAATAACAAAAGCACAGTAAAAACATAAGAGCACCCGCCTTTCAAATGGTGGGTGCTTCTTAATTCATAGTGGCATTACAAAGCAAAAAGCACAATACATTTCAGGGTGCGCGACCGGGGTGGCTTATTGACAAAAATTTGTCAAAGATGTATAATTCCATTGTTAAGTTGATGTTAAGGGGGCAACTCATGGCTTCGAATAAAAAAATCTCTATGGCTGTTATCAGACGTCTTCCCAGGTACTACAGGTATCTGTCGGATCTGCTCTTGATGGATATTAACAGGATTTCTTCAAAGGAGCTCAGCACTAGGATGGGCATTACCGCCTCCCAGATAAGGCAGGACTTAAATTGCTTTGGGGGGTTTGGTCAGCAGGGTTACGGCTATAACGTGGAGCTTCTTTTTAACGAAATAGGTAACATTCTCGGTGTAAATAGCAAGTTTCAGACTATCGTCATCGGAGCAGGTCACATGGGCCAGGCGCTGGCAAACTACGGTAACTTCGAAAAGAGGGGCTTTCAGATTGTCGGAATTTTTGACAACAATCCTAAACTGGTCGGAAAAGAGATAAACCATATGAAGATTCAGCATATGGACAATTTAGATGACTTTGTAAAGAAATATCATGTTGATATCGCGATGCTGACTGTTCCCTATGATTATGCAAGAGAAGTAGCGGAAAGAGTGGCGCTTCTTGGTATAAAAGGTCTTTGGAACTTCTCGCCAATGGACTTGAAGCTTCCCTATGATACAGTTATAGAAAACGTTCATCTTAGCGACAGCCTTATGGTGCTCGGATATAAGATAAGGGATAAATTCCCAGGTAAAACATAAGCTCAGCAGAATAGTCGAACTACCAGACCACTACTCCCTATAATTTATTTAGCGTACTAAAGAACTCCGGGTACACTATATCCACAGCCTGTGTTTTTCTTATCATTGTCTCCCCTTCCGCCGCAAGACCAGCAACAGATAAAGCCATGGCTAAGGAGTAATTGTTTCTGCTTTCTACAACGGTACCTCTGAGACCTTCTCTTCCCTCTATCACGAGGCCATCCTCTATTTCAGAAATCTTGGCCCCCATTTTAGATAGCTCCATGGCTATTGCCTTAAGCTTTCCTGACTGCTCTATTTTAAATCCTGATATTCCGCTTACTTCTGTGGTCCCCTTAGCGAATGCAGCCGCAACAATCATAACCGTTAGCTCATCCAGAAGGCAGGGTATCAGCTGCCCATCAATTTTTGTGCCTTTCAGCTCTGATGCCTTAACGTGAATATCAGCAAATGGTTCATTATTGATTGTCCGCTCGTTAACAATTTCTATTTTCGCTCCCATAGTCCTGTAAACATTTATGAACTGGGTTCTTGTCGGATTTACACCTACATTTTTTATTAAAATATCTGAGTTTGCAACAAGAAGACCTGCCGTTATAAAGTAGGCAGCCATAGAAATATCACCGGGTATAGATACATTGCGCGCATAAAGGTTTTCGACCCGATGACTGATAACCCTTAGCCCATCTGTCTTTATGTCTGCTCCGAAGTAATTGAGCATCAGCTCGGTGTGATTTCTTGATTTTACAGCCTCCGTTATAGTTGTTTCTCCTTCGGCGTATAGACTTGCAAGTAACAGTGGTGATTTTATGTTGGTTTCCAAAGATGAAATGTCAAAGCTTGAGCCCTTGAGCGCAACGGGCGAGATAGCAAGCGGACAGAAGTTGCCATCCTCCTTGCCGGAAATATTTGCTCCCATTTGTTGAAGGTAAGCTGCAACAGCCCCCACAGGCTTTTTCATCACATCCTCGTTTCTGGTTAGATTAGAGTTAAACTGCTGTGCGCTAAGGACACCCAAAAGCAGCCTTAGTGCAGTACCGGATCGGCCTGCATTCAGAATAGAGCCGGGCATTTTCAGACCATATAGCCCTTTACCATGCACTCTAATTTTGCTATTACTGAGGATATCAATGCCAATCGACATTTTTCTAAAGCATTCTATTGTGTTAATGCAATCCTCACTCAATAGGAAATTATCTATCTGAGTTGTACCACCGGCAAGAGCGCCAGCCACAACAGCTCTATGAGATATTGACTTGTCAGATGGAACTGTTATCTCTCCTCTTAGTGCACTTCTGCTTTCAATCAGCATTCCTATCTCCTCCTGAACCTGTATTCAGTAACTCCTATATAAAATAGGCATAACGTCATTTGTTTTTGTATACTTTATATCCCTTATCTACCAACAAGTCAAATGCAATATTTGTACTATTACCATCGGATAAGTCTACTATCAGACACCCTTGCTCGAGCTCCCTGCTGTTTGATACGCTTATGTTCTTGATATTTATCTTATTGCTTCCAAGCAGCATTGCTATCTCGCCAATAACTCCCGGCTCATCCCGCACATCTACAATGAGCCTGTAAAGCGGTTGAATCAAGCCTTGCATTCGATCTGATATAGTATCCCTGAACTGTCCTGCATCCTTAAAGTACTTGCGCACATCATCGAACCCACCATTTTGGAGCCTTTGGATAAAGCCATCAAGTATTTTCTGAAAACGCTCCATGATTTCGATAACATGAACCTTATTGCTAAAAACAATGTTTTCCCACATGAGAGGATCGGAGGAAGCAATTCTTGTAATATCCCTAAAGCCTCCCGCAGCGAGCATCTGCATCCTACCCTTGCCCTCGTCCATCTCCTCGACTAGGTTGACAAGGCCTGCCGCAATAACATGTGGTACATGGCTGATGCCTCCCGTAGCTATATCATGCTCCTTAGCGGACATTACAATTGGAATAGCACCGATTCCTTCAACTATGGCACAAAGCTTCTCTAATGCGTCTCCAGTGGCCGAATCGCAGGGAGTCAATATGTAATACGCATTCTCGAACAAGTGCCCATAGCTGTTTGCAAATCCCGACCTTTCGGTACCCGCCATGGGATGTCCTCCGATAAAGCAGGGGGGACGAACCATACTATTGACAAGCCCGGTAATCTCTTCCTTTGTGCTACCTGTGTCCGTAATAATACATGTGTCCTTCACATGCTCCGTCAGCTCAGTAATAACTTTGAATGTATGCTTTAGCGGCGTACATACAAATATTAAATCGGAAGAATAAACCTCGGCATTAGGTGCGGTGAACCCGGCAGATATAATTCCCTGCTCGGTTGCGGCCTCCAGTGCCTGCTGGTCTGTATCAACACCAATAATATGGCGAAAACCCAGCTTATTATGCAGGGCTTTTGCAATCGAGCCGCCTATCAATCCCAGACCTATTATCGCAACTTTATTCTGAATCATTCTTGAACTCTCTTCCTACTATTTCGGCAATCTTCCCAATATCTTTACATAAGCTACTGAAAGCCTCGGGTGAAAGCTGTTGTGTTGCGTCTGACAGTGCAGCTTTGGGACTTGGATGAACCTCGATAATAAGTCCATCGGCTCCTGCAGCAATAGCTGCTCTTGAAAGGGCAAGGATATACTGCGTTTTACCTGCGGCATGGCTTGGGTCCACGATTATGGGCAAGTGGCTGTTCTCCTTCACAACAGGTACACAGCTAATGTCCAGCGTATTTCTGGTAGCCGTTTCAAAGGTCCTAATACCACGTTCACAAAGAACTACGTTATAGTTGCCTTCACTCATGATATATTCAGCGGCATTTAGCCACTCATCTATAGTCGTAGCAGATCCCCTTTTAAAGAGCACAGGTTTACCGGATCGCCCAACCTCTCTTAGAAGATGAAAGTTCTGCGAATTGCGCGCCCCTATTTGAAACATATCAACATAAGACGATGCGATTTCAATAGACCACTCGCTGATTACCTCTGTTACAGTAAGAAGTTCATTGGCCTCGCCGGCTTCCTTGAGCATTTTCAAGCCTTCCTCTTCAAGACCCTGAAATGAGTACGGAGAAGTCCTTGGCTTAAAGGCACCGCCCCTCAGAAACTTAGCGCCGGCCTTTTTTACAGCCCTTGCAGCTGCCATAATTTGCTCGCTGCTTTCTATGGCGCATGGTCCCGCCATCATAATCAGTTCCTTACCACCGATTTTGACTCCCTTGATGTCGATAACACTGGGCTCAGGCATAAATGTCCTGCCCGCCAGTTTATAGCTTTCCATAATAGGTACCAGTTTATCGACACCCTGCATTAGCTCAAGAGGTATACTGCTGAGCAGCCTTTTGTCCCCAATCACGCCTATTATGGTTCTTTCCATTCCCTTTGAGATGTGAACGCCGAGCCCTGCGTTCTCAAGAACTCCGGACACCTCTCGAATGTCGGAATCACGCGCTCCCGGCTTCATTACAATAATCATGTCATTCTTCCTTTCTACCGTTTTTCAATAGTCCTAACAATGCTATTCTCACCATTCTACTGTTCTACAATCCACCCCAGGCTCCTAAGTCAGGAGCAAGAGATGTTTTGATATAAATTTACAATGATATACCGTGATTGTCAAGAAAAAGAGCCCAAATGAATTGGCTTCAGATACCGGTAGCTCTGTTCGTGGAGATAGTGTTTCCGCTCCAATATCCTACTTCCCAGCACTGATGCGATTGGGAAGATGGGCTTTATTTTATTAAATGCTCGCGGCGCGATACACACGAAACGCGTACGGAAAGCTCTAAAGCGCCCGCAGCGTATTTTGCTTTGCAAAAACGCGGTTTGGCGTGCAATTCGCGCAAGCGTTCATTGAATTTCTATATAAGCATGTTATAATAAACTATGATTATTTTAGCGTGCAATGAGATTTCCCTGTCCTTTGGGACAGATATTATACTTAATAAGGTCAGCTGCAATGTGCATCGAGGTGAAAAGGCAGCACTGGTCGGGGTTAACGGGGCCGGTAAATCAACGCTTTTCAAGATTATCCTTGGAAGCCTGCAGCAGGATTCCGGCGATGTTTTTATGTCCAAAGGATTGCGGATAGGATACCTTGATCAAAGCTCAGGGCTTGATTCCGAGAACACAATTTGGGCGGAGATGCTGACAGCATACCATACACTGACATCTATGGAGGCTCGCCTTAAGCTGCTTGAAAAGAACATCAGCCAGGAAAAGAATGAGGAGCACCTTCACTCATTAATGAAGGAATATGATAGACTTCTGGAGTGCTTTACGAGAGAGGGCGGATATGAATACAATAGCAGGATAAGAGGAGTTCTTCGCGGCCTCGGCTTTACAGACGAAGAGTTTGAGCTCGCAATAAGAAATTTGAGCGGCGGGCAAAAAACGCGCCTGGCATTGGCAAAGCTGCTGCTGGAGGAGCCTGATCTGCTCCTTCTGGACGAGCCTACCAATCACCTGGATATGAACGCCATAGAATGGCTGGAGGATTTCCTCAAGAGCTACAAGCAGTCAGTCATTGTTATCTCTCACGATAGATATTTTCTTGACGCGGTGACAACTAAGACAATTGAGCTGGAAAACTGCGAGTGCACTACCTACTCCGGCGGCTACTCCGAATATGCTAAACAAAAGGCTATTGCCCGAGAAATACAGCACCGGCACTATGACCTGCAGCAGAAGGAAATTGCTCGCATGGAGGCATTTATTGAGCAACAGAGGCGCTGGAACAGAGAAAAAAACATAATAGCGGCACAAAGCCGTCAGAAGGCCATAGACCGGATGGAGAAGCTGGATGCGCCAAAAAAACTTCCCGGTAGTATTAAGATAAAGTTCAGAAGCGATGTCGTCAGCGGAGACAATGTCCTGTTAACCGATAACCTTTCAAAAAGCTTCCCCGGCAAGGAATTATTCAAGGACCTTAGCATCGATATTAGGCGTGGCGAGAAGACTTTTATCATTGGGCCAAACGGCTGCGGCAAATCAACATTGCTAAAAATTCTTGTGGGGAAAATACCCCAGACTGAAGGCAGCTTCGAATATGGACACAAAATAGTACTCGGCTATTATGACCAGGAATTAGAAGGCTTGGATGATAACAATACAGTGCTGGAAGAGGTATGGGATGAGAATGAAAAGCTGACCCACACCCAAATTCGAAATGCCCTGGCTCAGTTTCTTTTCTTTGGCGAGGATGTTTACAAGAATATCGGCATTTTGAGCGGCGGTGAGAAAAGCAGAGTAGCACTTACTAAGCTTATGCTGTCCGGGGCTAATCTGCTCGTGCTGGATGAGCCTACCAATCATCTGGACATAAACTCCAGAGAGGCTCTCGAGGAGGCTTTGCTCGCCTTTGATGGAACTATGCTTGTGGTGTCACATGATAGATACTTTGTCAGGAAGCTTGCCTCAAGAATTATTGAAATGACAAACACAGGGCTGGAGGACTATAGGGGCGACTATGGCTACTATCTTGACCACCGAAGGCTTAGTGTCAGCCAGGCTAGTGGAAACGACCAAACATTTTCTTCTGCAAAGCAGGAGCATTTGGACAGCAAAGAGGAGAAAGCAAGGCGACGTAAGCTTGATAAGCAGCTTGCCACATGCGAGAAAGAGATTAGCAGCATAGAAGCAAGAATTACCGAGCTAAGTGAAGAAATGTCCCGCAATGATGCATTGAGCGATCACGTTTTGCTTTCTGCGCTTCACGAGGAACAGCTTGATCTGGAAAAACGGCTTGAACAGCTTTACGCCGACTGGTCCGCTTATACTGAAGAGGTCGAGCATTTGGAACCTATTTGAAGTAATCGTCGATTCCCTTCTTTATTGCCACAGCGATCGACGACTGATACTCATCGGTTCCCAGTCTGCTCTCCTCTGCTGCATTTGAAAGAAAGCCGCACTCAACAATAGTTGTAGGGGTTCTTAAGTCCTTCAGTATTACGATTTGATCCTTCTTCTCCTGGGGCTGCCGTTTATTGCTTCTATCGACGTTTTCTCTTAGTGCTTCCTGGATGCAGGTAGCCAGCTTCAAGCTCTCAGTTGAGTATGGCGGGTAAAAGGTCTGTGCCCCATAATATTGTGCTTCCTGAAAACTGTTCATGTGTATGCTAACAACAATGTTAGCACCGCTGTTATCCATGATATCCTTCCTGCGAGTCAAATCCTGAAGCCTTTTATTGTAAATATCCGTAGTTCCTTCACTATAGAAAAGCTTATCTTCCTCACGCGTCATGATAACCTTATAGCCATCATTCTCCAGCAGCCCCTTAACCTTTGCTGCAACCTTCAGGTTCAAATCCTTCTCCTTCAAATCACTGTAGCTGCTGACTTTCCCGGGATCCTCCCCGCCATGACCCGCATCGATGATGATAGTCTTCTTATCTTGCTCTCCAGGGGCAAGATTGGAAACCTCGGTATCCGTATTCATATTCAGGCTGTAAATTGCCAGGAGCAGGGCAAAAATTAGGCCTATTAGAATAACATTGGACTTTCTCATAATAATAATCATATTGTTCCGTCTCCAAATACAAATTGATCAGCTCAATTTCCCTGCAGTGTTAAAGACACTATTTGCATGCATAGGCAGGAAAGTGAGATCATTATAAGAATATTCACAGACAGGTTGGACATATTACACTACTGTCCACTTGATGCCTTCTTTTTCTTCTTTTTCTTGCCTGAATGCTTTTGCTCCAAAGTTGGATTCCAAGGGCTTTTCGTGAAAGGCTTTTCCTGAACAGTATCATCCTTTTTAAGAATCTTTTCCATAATGTTAATCCCGTAGTATCCGGCAAGATAGCCTAGCATGGCAACCACGGGTATCACAAGTATTGCTGTAATATAAGCAGGTATGGATTTGTTCATCCAGGCAACGATAAAGTATACCGGGCCAAATAAACCATCGATTGCTAATTCTCTAAGCCTATCTACTATTTGATCCTCAAAGCGAAGCAGCGATAATACAAATGCTATTATTGAAGTGGGTACTATCGAAATAAGACCATGTAACAAGCCCTTTAGCGGGTATGGATTCATCTCATACTGTGGCTTTACTTCCTTCTTAGCCAGCGTCTTCATGTCATTGTAAATTATAAGAAATAATAAGACAAATAATAATAAACTGTACAGAGGAAGCCATTTGGGAAAGCTCTCACCTGTTAAGCCTATAAAGGGATATAAAAAAACAATGAAAACAATCAAAATTATCGCATAATCATATAATAACCTCGCCCCAACCTTAATCAGTTGTTTCATAACCACATCTCCTATTGCTTTTGATGTCGCATATCCTTAAGATACACGCTTGTTGAATACTCCTTCGCCTTTTTCTTAAGCTCCGCTGCTATCTCTCCGACCTGTATTGGGCTGTATAAGACCCTAAACTCATTGGAAACGGCCGCTATGGAGAGAGTCATAATCGGATATCTCATTATATCACCTTTTCTGTCCTTCGTGCTAATATATCCGATTTTAGCATCATGACTAGAATAAAGCTCCGGCACTCTTTCGTCAAATTCCTTAATAATATTTTTGCAGACTTCATCTGCATCTTTGGGTTCGGTGATAACCACAAAGTCGTCTCCTCCAATGTGACCGACAAAATCGTTGTTAGAGCCAAAAGAAGGTACTATGTCCGAAAGGATATCCGCAATCATCTTAATCGCCGTGTCTCCCCTGCCAAAGCCATAAACATCATTGAAGGCCTTAAAATTGTCAATATCCAAATATAATACCGCAAACAAAGCGTCATTCGCGATTCTGTAATTAATCTCCGCATGTATTTCATTATTTCCCGGCAGCCCGGTTAATGGATTAGCCCACCTGTTTCTTTGGATTCGCAGCAACGTATTTTTGACTCTGCTGACTAGTTCTCGAGGGTTAAAGGGCTTTGTTATGTAGTCATCCGCTCCGAGCTCGAGACCCGTAAGCTTATCATCTTCATTTCCCTGAGCCGTAAGAATTATAATAGGTATCAGGTTGTTACTTTCGTCCTCCCTGAGTAGCTTGCAAACCTCAAAACCATCAAGCCCGGGCATAATAACATCAAGCAGCACTAAATCTGGCTTCTGAGCCATTATCATCTGGATGCCATCCGCTCCATTATTTGCAAACACCACCTCATAGCCTTCCTGCGTTAGTATGTCTGTAACCAATTTTACCATGAGCTCTGTGTCGTCAATAATAAGTATTTTTTTCTTAAACATGCGCTCCCCCGCTATTCCAGAAGTTAGTTCATTTTCTATAGTCTACTAATATATTAACATTTATAAATCATAATACAATAGATATTATGATTTAATGCGAACATTTGTTCTTGACAGGCTGTGTAATTTACTATATTATACTTTATATGGCGAATATTCCCATATAATATTAGTATTTTGGAGGATAAATCATGAAGCTATCAAAAATTTGTCTTAAAACCGCAGCCACACTCATACTGTGTCTTTGTCTATCAGGACAATTCTGCTGTGAAGCTCAAGAGGTTCTTTGCACCCAATGTGAAGCAGCCATAAGCCAAGCACAGACAGGCAGCAAAGCACTGCCGGTGCCAGCAGGCCTTTCGGCAATAAACAGGACTCACACATCCATCTGCCTAAGCTGGACAAAGCCAGGTAACAACGTCAACATAAAAGGATACCAATTGTACAGAGACGGTAGAAAGATTGTAACCATTAAGAAGAATACCTACACAAACAAAAACCTTGTTCCGGGACAGCAGTACATATATACCATAAAGTCATATGATGCATCAGGCAACACATCAAATAGCAGTGAGGCGTTGATTGTTTCTACAGTTCCAGATTCCCAGCCGCCCTCTGCTCCGGGTAAACCTACAGCATCCTCCCTTGCCTACACTACTATCAACCTGAGCTGGAGGGCAGCCTCGGACGATATTGGTATCAAGCGTTATGAAATATACATGTCCGGAGCAAAAAAGGGCACAACCACAAAGACAAGCTTTACCTGCAAGGGCTTATCCCCGGGCACTACTTATAGCTTCATGATTAAGGCATTTGATTTAGCCGGAAACTCGTCTTCCAGTGAATCTATATCTATCGCCACTAAGGAGGATGCCAGTAGCCCGAGTATGCCGACAGGACTCAAGGCGAGCTCTGTGACAGAATCTGAGGTAGCACTTCAGTGGTCCCCTTCGACGGATAATGTGAAGGTAAAGAAGTATGAGGTGTACTGTGACGGCGAAATAGTAGGTAACCCAAGGAAGACCTCATATGTTTGCAAAAAGCTGCTCCCCGGTCAAAGCATGAATTATACCGTAAAGGCAGTTGATTCTTCGGGCTTGAGATCAGCGGCCAGCACAAGCCTAAGGGTAACGACGCTAAATGATACGTTAGCTCCAACTAAGCCCACAGATTTGAAGGTAAACTCAGTGAAGGGCTCCTCCGTTTCCCTGTCGTGGAATGCCTCAAAAGATAATGTAAAGCTCAAAGGCTACAAATTGTACCGTAATGGCCTTGAGGTGGCCACCTCCACCCGAACCACCCGCACAGTCAAGAATTCCTCTTTTCTTGGTGTGGGTGTTTACTATGTGAGAGCATATGACCAATCCGGAAATCTATCTGAAAAAAGCAACACAGTTGTAGTCCTTACATTGAAGTGATGGAGGCAATATATAAGTAGCGGAATATGACACACTGTTGTCACAATAGAAGCTATACAATACATTTGTTACAGGCAGTAACTATCACTAAGCTAACTGAAAAGAGTATTTTCGGATATACACTTTTCATATTAAGTTTGCTAGTATTATTTAAGAAGATATTAATTAATTGGAGGACAAGCATTATGAAAGAGAAAATGAGATGTTCCTGGCCAGAAAATAACCCCATATACTTAGCCTATCATGATAATGAATGGGGGCGCCCAGTACATGATGACCTCAAACTGTTTGAAATGCTTATTTTAGAAGGCATGCAGGCAGGGCTTGCATGGATAACCGTGCTAAATAAAAGGGATGCCTTCAGGCAGTCTTTTGATGGGTTTGACTTTAATAAGGTTGCCCTTTACGGCGATGAGAAAATCCAAGAACTCATGGCAAACGAGAAGATAATAAGAAATCGCCTGAAGATTAACGCAGCAGTCAGTAATGCCAAAGCCTTCTTAAGAGTCAGAGAGGAATACGGAAGCTTTGACAAATTCATATGGGAATATGTTGACTTTAAGCCCATTACAGGGCATTGGGAGTGCCACAATAGCATCCCAACAAGAACTCCTCTCTCCGATAGGATAAGCAAGGACCTGAAAAAAATGGGCTTCAAATTTGTAGGCTCGACCATAATTTATTCCTTCATGCAAGCCACAGGGATAGTCAATGATCATTTAACCAGGTGCTTTGCCTATAGTGAGATCTTGAACAGCTCTACATGAATCAAAATCGGCTTGAACTGCCGGCCCCATTACAGGTCGGTGTTCAAGCCGATTTAATTAACCTGGAGGCGCCACCCAGATTCGAACCGGGGAATAAGGGTTTTGCAGACCCTTGCCTTACCACTTGGCTATGGCGCCATACTGCAGAGACCAGAAACTGGATTCGCGAAGCCTTTTTACAAGACCTCTTCCATCCAGTTTCATGCACTGCTTTATGCTTGGAGCGGGATACGAGATTCGGACTCGCGACTTTCACCTTGGCAAGGTGACACTCTACCACTGAGTTAATCCCGCAAATTTCTACTTCTGCTTCGCGCAACTACCCTCACTGCGTGAGGTTTTATACTGTAGATTATGCCGCCTTTAGCGGATAATCAATAATTTTGCTTCGCAAAAACTGCTTCGGTAGATTATGCCGCCTTTAGCGGATAATCAATAGTTTTGCTTCGCAAAAACTGCTTCGGTAGATTATGCCGCCTTTGGCGGAT
>Ga0123334_1005224_pt1 | contig 12684 bp, 10 predicted proteins | sample BiotimSIPDNA_FD_89706 | JGI IMG/M metagenome (GOLD analysis project Ga0123334, IMG submission 89706) | Anaerobic biogas reactor microbial communites from Washington, USA - Biogas_R1 time_0 SIP DNA | ecosystem: Engineered > Bioreactor > Anaerobic > Unclassified | place: Washington, USA... | reverse complement strand
TTTTGTCGTAATTGTTCAGCAAATACTTGTTTATCCTGCAAAGCCTCTCCAGATCAATGGGACTGATTTCCGAAGAGTCGGGTTTATACTGAAAATCCTCCATATAGAATCCGCGAAAATTCGATACAAGAATATCTATAAGCTCTTTTATTTCCTGCATGAGCAGAGAAGGATCATCATTGTCCCTGCAGTATGATACCATTATTCTTGCCAGGTTCTTTCTCAGAAAGGACAGCTTGTTCTGGAGATCATTGGAATCTGAAGAAGAATCTTTTGTGCATTCCTCACACACAAAAAACATATAACTGATATCGGGATGATACTTTTCAAAAAATTTCATATCTATATGCATCTGCAGCATACAGATATCTTTGGAGGAACCATAGATCTGATGAAGATCCTCCACATCTGCGATTATTATATCTCCCGCTGAAAGATCATAATGCACGTTGTGTATTTTATATTTTGTTCTGCCCTTTAGAACAAAAAGCATCTCCATCTCTTTGTGACAGTGATAGTTCTCTTCCAGCACATTTGTAAAATGCACTGAAAAAGGCAGATTGTCTATGAATTTAACACTTTCGAAAAGCATATTTTTTTCTCCCCACAATCAACAATACCAAGATGAAATAGTTTTGTCAAAGAAAAACGGATTTCTCAGTGGATCCCAAATGTCCCGGGAAACAAAGGCTATAACCGAAAGGGAAGGCCTTTCTTCTTGTTAAAAAAGCGGTTGTAGATTATAATAAATAAAGAAAAAATGGTTTTTTATAATGCAAAAAGGAGAAACAGCTATGCAGCTTTTCAAACAGATGAAAGTTATAGGCATTATCATCGGGGCATTGATTTTTCTTATTGGAGTTGTTTTTGTGGCAAGACCCGTAAAGGTGGAGATACTTCTTGACTGGGTACTGGGCATATCCCTTATGATAGGCGGGATAAGCATGATAGGCAAAGCTATAGCCGAGAGGAGCGAAAAAGGTAATATTTTTATTAGAATGATCCCGGGCATCGCATTACTTGTTATTGCAGCTTTTGCACTTATAAATGAAGGCCTTACAATATTTATGGTGGGGATAATAATAGGAATAGCAGCATTCTTTATGGCATTCGAAAGATTTACCGTTGCCAATGAAAGGAGAAAGGCAGGACAGCCATGGGGGACCGTGGCTATCTTTGGGGTCATACAGATTTTCTTCGGAGCATTCATGCTTTACGCAACATTTTCAATGATAGCCGCTCTTATAATGATAATAGGGATTTATTTGATGATAACCGGCATAAGCCTTGTTATATCATCAGCCATATTCCCGCTGCCGAAAGGAGAAAAATGATACCTCTTTCCACAAGGATGAGACCTTTGGATCTTGATGAATTCGTGGGGCAGGAACATTTTATGTATCCCGGTTCACTGCTTTATAATGCCATCAAAAACAAAACCTTCGACTCGGCGATTTTTTTTGGCCCCTCGGGAACAGGCAAAACGACCCTTGCAAGGATAGTGGCCGGAGAAATGGACTCGGATTTTGTTGAAATAAATGCAGGAGTTTCAGGCACAAAAGAACTGAAGGAAATAATCGGAGCGGCAAAAACGAAATTCTTCGGACTGCAGAAAGAAAAAACATATCTTTATGTGGATGAATTCCACAGGTGGAACAAGCTGCAGCAGGATTCACTTTTGAAAGCTCTGGAAGAAGGAGTTTTGAGATTCATAGGCAGCACGACACAGAACCCCTATTTTGCCATAAATAATGCAGTGCTCAGCAGAGTAAGGAGCATATATGAATTCAGACCTCTTTCTGTGGAAAACATACTTGTGCTTCTAAAAAGGACCCTTGATGACAAAGAAAGGGGATTTGGAAGCCTAAAGATACACTATGATGAAAAAGCCCTGAGAAATCTGGCGGACATGAGCGAAGGAGATGCCAGAATAGCCCTTGATACCCTTGGATTCATAATAGATAATTTAAAAAAAGAAGGAAAAATAGATAACGGGATGATCCGGGAAGCCATGCAGAAACGCACGGTTTTTTATGACAAAAGCGAAGACAAATACAATCTGCTTTCGGCACTGCAGAAATCCATAAGAGGCAGTGATCCCGATGCATCCATACACTACCTTGCAAGGCTCATAGAAGGCGGAGCCGATGAAATGATGATCGGCAGGAGACTTATGGTAATAGCCAGTGAGGATATCGGCATGGCCTATCCAAATGCCATAACGGTTGTCACCGCATGTGTTCAGGCCGCCCATATGGTGGGATTCCCCGAAGCAAGGATAAATCTTGCAGAAGCCGTGATCCTGCTTGCATCCTGCCCAAAATCAAACAGAGCCTATATGGCCCTGGAGTCTGCCCAAAGAGATCTGGAAAACAGGAAAACCGGGGACGTGCCGCCGGCCCTCAAGGATAGTCATTACGGCGGTGCAAAAAAAAGAGGTATAGGAGAAGGTTACAAATACCCCCACGATTACGGCGGATATGTAAAACAGCAATATCTTCCCGACGAACTCCATAAAGAAGGGGTCAAATATTATGAACCCACTGGAAACGGCAGCGAGGCCTCCTTCAAAAAATATCTTGAAAGTTTGAGGGAAAAGAAAAAATGACAGAGATCATACTCTCTCCCCATTCGGGGTTTTGCTTCGGAGTGAAGCTTGCTCTGGAAAAAGCGGAAGAAGCTTTGCAGAAAACAAAAGGGAAAAGAATATATACATGCGGACCTCTTATACATAACAGGAACGTGACTGATGGACTTAAGGAAAAAGGCATAGAGATCATTGACTCTCCGGTTGAAGCAGAAAAAGGGTCGGTCATAATAGTAAGATCCCATGGTGAGCCGGAATCCTTTTATGGAATGGCACAAGAAAAAGAGCTTGAAATAGTTGATGCCACATGCCCCTTTGTTTTTCGGATACACATGCTTGTCAAAGAAGCGTGGAAATCAGGCATGCAGATAGTTATAGCGGGGGATAAGGATCACCCTGAAGTAATAGGTATAAACGGGTGGTGCGGAAACAGCGCTTTTGTCATTTCATCCAAAGAAGAAGCAGCAGAAATAAAAAGCAGCAAAAAACTTTTTGTGGTGGCACAGACGACTATTACAAAAAAACTTTTTGAGGAAGTGGTAGGGGAACTCTCTTCAAGAAACTTCGAGATGAAAGTCGAAAATACTATTTGCAGTGCCACATCGGAAAGACAGGACGGGTGTTTGCTTACCGCCAAAAACTCGGATGCCATGGTCATAATAGGGGGAAGAAGCAGTTCCAACACAGCGAAATTATATGAAATAGCAAAAAAACACTGTAAAAACGTTTATTTTGTAGAAAATATCGATGATTTGGCATTGAAAGAAATGCAAAAATATAATAGAATAGGGGTTGCGGCGGGTGCATCGACACCCGAAAACGCGATCAAGGAGGTTATTTCCAACATGAGTGACAACATCACTGAAAACAAAGAACTTAGCATGGACGATTTGATGGAAGACATCGAAAAATCCCTCAGACTGCCCAGAGGCGGCGAGATGGTAACAGGCAAAGTTCATCAGGTTACAGACAAAGAGATCATTGTGAATCTTGGCTGTAAAAAAGACGGGATCATCCCACTGGAAGAAATCAAACTGGAAGGAGATCAGAAACTGACCGACCTTTACAGTGAAGGCGATGAGATCCAGGCCAAGGTCCTAAAGACGGATGACGGCGATGGAAGCATACTGCTTTCAAAGAAAAAGCTGGAAGCCGGCGAACACTGGGAGCAGATCAATGACGCTCTTGAAAATAAAACTTTTATCGACGTTGAAGTTTTAAGACAGGTAAACGGCGGAGTGATCGCTGCCTACAAAGAAGTGCAGGGATTCATACCTCTTTCACAGCTTTCGGACAGATTTATCGAGGACTCTTCGGAGTTTGTGGGACAGACCCTTACCGTAAGAGTATCAAGGGTGGATCAGAGAAGAGGAAAGGCTGTATTCTCACGCAAGGCATTTCTTAATGAAGAACGCCAGAAACTGGTGGAGGAAATATGGGAAAGCATAAATGTCGATGATATCGTGGAAGGAACTGTAATGAGATTTACCGATTACGGTGCTTTTGTAGATATCGGCGGCGTAGACGGACTTTTGCATATCTCGGAGATATCCTGGGGCAAACTTAAGCATCCCAAGGAAGTACTTGAAATAGGACAGAAGATACATGTCAAGGTACTTTCCATGAACAGCGAAAAAGGCAAAATATCCCTTGGCCTCAAGCAGACACAGCCCGAACCCTGGAGCGTTATAAATGACAAATATAATGAAGGCGACATCGTAAAAGGCAAGGTCGTACAAATAAAAGAATACGGATGTTTTGTAGAGCTTGAACCGGGTCTTGACGGACTGGTGCACATTTCGGAAGTAAGCCACAGGAGAGTGGGAAATATAAACGAAGAACTTTCCCAGGGACAGGAAGTTGAGGCAAAGATCCTTGAAATCGACAAAGAAAGAAAAAGGATAAGTCTCAGCATAAAAGAAACTATAGAGCCCCCTGTATTTGAGGAAGAAGACAAAAAAGAACCGGCACCGGAAGAAGATACAGAGAAAAACATCGAAGGCGAGATCGAGGTTGCAGCAGCACCGGAAGAAGCAGCTGAAGAAAAAGGCCCCGAGACAGCTGAAGAGACTGAAGCTGAAGAAGAGGCTGAAACAGCACCGGAAACAGAAGCTGAAGCAGCACCGGAAGAAGCAGCTGAAGAAAAAGGCCCCGAGACAGCTGAAGAGACTGAGGCTGAAGAAAAGACAGAAGAACAGGCATAATAAAAACAAACACGGCAGATCATCATCTGCCGTGTTTTTTATTGTAAGAAAAACATTTGATCATCGAGCCGGGGCATTTGGTAATAAAAATATAATCATTGGGAAAGGTCAATAAGTTCTTTTGCGGATTTCACAGAAAGGTCCGATACATTTGATCCCGAAAGCAGTCTTGCGATCTCGTTGACTTTTTCTTTTTCGGAAAGATGTTTGATCGTAGTGAAAGTTTCTGTGTCAGAGGATTTTTTTTCGATACGGAAATTGTGATCGCCGCATGCGGCTATCTGGGGAAGATGAGTTATTGATATTATCTGATGTTTCTCAGCCAGCTCCATTAATTTTTTGCCTACCACACTGGCGGTCGCCCCGCTTATCCCACTGTCTATTTCGTCAAAAACCATGGTGGGAATATCATCATAATCACCGATAACCGTTTTGAAGGCCAGCATTATCCTGGATATTTCTCCGCCGGAAGCTATCCGTGCCAGAGGTTTGAAGTCAGAGCCCTTGTTGGTCTTTATCAGGAATTCCACATCATCAATTCCGTTTTCTGTATATCCCGGAAGGGGTCTTACAGCTATATTTATTTGTGCATCCTGAAAATTCAGATCAAGAAGTTCTTTGTTGATTTTTTCTTCAAGGGTCCTGGCCGCAGCTTTGCGAAGACCGGTCAGCCTTCTTGTTTCATCCTTCAGCATATCTTCGATCCTGCTTTTTTCCAGATTAAGAGCAGCGGTGTCCGTGTCAAGATTCTCTATCATTGAAAGGGTTTTTTCCAGCTTTGATGCACGATTCAGTATTTGCTCCACATCATCTCCGTATTTTCTTTTCATAGTTTCGATAAGAGCAAGACGGGCAGAAAGTTCATCCATGTCGGAAGAAGAAAATATGATCTTCTCTTTTGCCTGACGGAGCCTGGTGCATATATCTTCAAGACGATAATATATATCATGAAAATCATTTTCGAGTTCAGATGCATCTTTGGAGTGGGGTGCGATCTCATTTAATACCCTTTGTATGGTACCAATGCTCTCAAAGGGGGAATTTTCATCTTCACGGGCAAGCATATATGCCTTCTCCATGTTGTTGCTTATGGCTTCCATATACTTGAGTACTTCAAGCTGTTCAACTATTTTTGCTTCTTCGCCGGGCACAAGGGCGGCTTTTTTTATTTCCTTAAGCTCAAATTCCATATAGTCTTTTTTGCGCATTTCTTCCCTTGCCGAAGAGTCCATTTCAGCAAGTCTTTTTGATACTTCACTGAAATCATCATAAAGTTCGGACACTCTTTTTTTTGTTGAGATGATGGATTCCTTCTCATATGAGTCGATAAGTGTTATATGATTTTTGGGTTCAAGAAGAGACTGGTGTGCATACTGTCCATGCACATCTGTTATCTTTTGGCAGTATTGGTTAAGCTGAGCCAGAGATACGATTTCTCCGTCGATCCTGCACAGGCTTTTGCCTTCGGCATAAAGCTCCCTGGTGACCACCGTTTCGGTATTTAGATGGGTGGCGACAAGCTGAACGACAGCCCTATCGCAGCCGGCCCTTATAAAAGTCCTGTCTGCTCTGCCGCCCAGGGCAACATTCATCGCTTCGATGACGATGGATTTCCCCGCTCCGGTCTCTCCGGTCATTATATTGAGACCTTTATAGAAATCTATATCGATATCGCTTATTATTGCAAAATTTTTGATACTGAGATGTGTTATCATGGATGACCTCTTTGTTGGAAAATTATTATAAGAATTTGCGAAATTCTTTCAGGACTTCATCTGTGTGCCCGGGATCGTCTATTACTATCATAATAGTATTATCACCGGCAACGGACCCGACTATATGGGGAAGTGCCAGTGAATCTATTGCCTCTCCTGCAGCAGGTCCGCAGCCCGAAAGAGTTTTTACAACGATGATGTTTCCCGCTGAATCAAGAGATTTTATTGTCTCTTTGAATATTTTTACGAATCTGTCTGTGATGGGCCCGTCAAAACTGGCGCCGGCTGCATATTTATAATTGCCGCTGGCAGAAAGGGTCTTGATAAGCTGAAGTTCTTTTATATCACGGGACACAGTGGCCTGAGTCACATCATAGCCGGCATCCTTCAGGAGCTGACAGAGTTTTTCCTGGGTTTCTATTTCCTGAGTGTTTATCAACTCCAGGACTTTGTTTTGTCTCGAATATCTCATATGACAAACTCCTTCCCGATAAAACAATTCTTGCATTATCTTTAATAATTATAACATTTTCAAACTAAACATTTCAAGAAGTATTATAGACAAACATATGTTTGTATGCTATAATTCAAGTTGTTGAAAATGCTGAAAAACCCCGAAAATCAAAAAGGAGCGCATATGAAAATACTGGGCATCGATCCCGGATACGCAATAATGGGCTATGGTATAGTAGAAATGAAGGGCAATCATTTCAGCGTTTGCTGCCATGGAGCCATAACTACCTGTGCCGGCACTGAAATGTCCCTGCGCCTTAAATATCTTTATGAATCACTTACAGAAATAATCAAAGAGCATAAGCCTGAAGAAGCTGCCATCGAAGAACTGTTTTTTAACACTAATTCCAAGACTGCGATCATGGTGGGCCAGGCAAGGGGCGTGGCCATACTTGCATGTACAAATTCAGGTCTTGATATAAGCGAATATACTCCGCTTCAAATCAAACAGGCCCTTACCGGACAGGGCAGAGCTGACAAAAAGCAGGTCCAGTTCATGGTAAAGAACATACTGGCACTTCCGGAAGTTCCAAGTCCCGATGATGTGGCCGATGCCTTGGCCGCAGCAGTCTGTCACGGACACTCCTTTGGAAGCAAAAAAAAGATGACTGATAACTGCCGGGGAGAAATATGATGTTTCATTATATAAGAGGCATACTTGCCGCAAAATTTGAGGGAACAGTTGTTTTAGAAGCTCAGGGAATAGGATATGAAATATCCGTGCCGCTGAACAGCAGAGTTTTGGCTGCCGGAGAAGGAGAAGAGCTGACGGTTTTCACATACATGGCCGTTAAGGAAGATGATGTGTCCCTTTACGGATTCGAAGATGAATGGTCACTGGATATTTTCAAAAAGCTTATTTCCGTCAGCGGCATAGGAGCAAAAGCCGGGCTGGCCGTCCTTTCGGCCATGCCTGCAGAAGAAATAAAAAAAGCCATTATATTCGAAGATGCTGACATGCTGACCAGAGCCCAGGGCATAGGGAAGAAGTCCGCCCAGAGGATAGTCCTGGAACTGAAGGACAAACTTGGAAGTCCCGGCGAAAACGGATATCCCCGGGGAACTGCAGCCGGCGGCATATTCGGCGATAACGAAAAAGAAGAAGCCTTGAACGCAATGATAGCTCTTGGTTATTCCAGAAGCGAAGCCGCCAAAGCCATGGCGGGAATAAAAGAAAAAGATGTTACTGCGGAAGAGTACATAAGGATCGCCCTAAAAAAATTATAGGCGCTCTTAATGATCTTGATAAAGGTACATTATGGATAAAGAAGACAGGATAACGGCGACCAAAGCCGGAGGAACAGAAGAAAAAAACGAAAGGGGATTAAGACCCCAGAACCTTCAGGAATATATCGGACAAAAAACTGTGACCGATAATCTTAAGGTTTTCATAGAAGCGGCACGAAAAAGAGGAGAACCTCTGGATCATGTGCTTTTTTACGGTCCGCCGGGGCTGGGCAAAACCACTCTTGCGGGAATAATAGCAAATGAGCTTGAGGTGGATATAAGGATAACATCCGGACCTGCCATCGAAAGAGCCGGAGATCTTGCTGCTATACTTACCAATCTAAACGAAAACGATGTCCTTTTTATAGATGAAATACAAAGACTTAACCGGTCTGTGGAAGAAGTGCTTTATTCCGCCATGGAGGATTTTGCTCTGGATATAATAATTGGCAAGGGTCCTTCCGCCAGATCCATAAGACTTGATCTGGCACACTTCACTCTTATAGGAGCCACCACAAGAGCCGGAAGTCTTTCAGCGCCCCTAAGGGACAGATTCGGAGTCGTATGCAAATTTGAAACATATTCAAAAAACGAACTGAAGCAGATAGCCTGCCGTTCTTCTGAAGTATTAGGCCTTGAAGCAGATGAGAGCTCTCTTAACGAGATCTCCGGCAGATCCAGAGGCACACCCAGAGTGGTCAACAGGCTTCTCAAAAGAGTGAGGGATTTTTCCCAGGTGGAAGGAACAGGCCACGTGGAGATAAACATAACAAAAAAGGCGCTTAAGGCCCTTGGAGTAGATGAAAGAGGCCTCGAAAATCTGGACAGAGAGATACTGAAACTCATAATCGAAAGATTTCACGGCGGACCCGTGGGGATAGATACCATAGCTGCCTCCATAGGAGAAGAAAGAATAACCATTGAAGATGTATATGAACCCTATCTGATACAGGCGGGATTCCTTTACCGTACCCAGAAGGGAAGAATGGTTTCGGAAGATGCTTACAGGCATCTGGGGCTTGACGTTCCCGAAAGCATCAAACCCCCGGAAGACATTTCTGAGGAAACAGAGAAACAGGAGCAGTTGGAATTATGAAGGATACCGGTATGAGAGTAAGCGATTTTGATTACCGGCTTCCCGAAGAATTGATCGCTCAGCATCCCAAAGACAGAAGAGACGGATCCCGGCTCATAATTGTCGACAGAGAAACAGGGAGAACGGAACACAGGCATTTTTATGATATATTGGACCAACTGAGTCCTTCGGATTGTCTTGTTTTGAACGACTCAAAAGTCATTCCCGCAAGACTTTTTGGAATAAAAGAAGGGACCGGTGCAAAAGTCGAATTCCTTCTTCTCAAAAGGATCGAAGGAGATGTCTTTGAAGTCATGGTGAAACCGGGCCGAAAACTAAAAACCGGAGATGTGGTCACTTTTTCCGGCCCCGATGATGATGCGGGATCGGTTAAGGCGGAGATAACAGGCTATGGCAGTGACGGCACAAGAAAAGCCCTTTTTTCCTATGAGGGGATATTCATGGAAAAGCTGGAAAAGCTGGGCAAAATGCCCCTCCCCCCATACATAAAAAGAGATGCCGAAAATGAAGATAAAGAGAGATATCAGACCGTGTACTGCAAAAGAGAAGGTTCTGTGGCAGCACCTACTGCAGGCCTGCATTTTACCCGTGATCTTTTGAAAAAAGTTTCAGATAAAGGAGTCAAACTGGCATATCTGACCCTGCATGTGGGAATAGGCACGTTCAGACCCGTCAAGGAAGAGAAGGTGACCGATCACCATATGCATTTTGAAGATTATCAAATAGATGAAGAAACGGCAGAGATAATAAACAGTACAATAGAATCAGGCGGACGCATCATATCTGTGGGGACCACATCTGTAAGGACCCTTGAAAGTGCCGCCCAAAAAACAGACGGTAAGTGGAAGATCAGAGCAGGAACAGGAAGCACTGACATATTCATATATCCCGGTTATTCATTCAAGATCGTAGACTCTCTGATAACAAATTTTCACCTGCCCAGATCCACACTGCTGATGCTGGTTTCAGCCCTATATACCAGAGAGGATATGCTTGGGATATACAGAGAAGCAGTCGAAAAAGAATACAGATTTTTCAGCTATGGAGATGCCATGTTCATAAAATGATATTTATCAGATAAGGGAAAAAATGAAAGATGCAGTAACATATAAACTCATAAAAAAAGACAAAAAAGCCAGAAGAGGAGTGCTTTCTACTCCCCACGGTGAAGTACAGACCCCGGTTTTCATGCCTGTGGGCACCGCCGGCACAGTCAAGGCCATGAGACCCGAGGAAGTAAAGGCACTGGGAGCTGAGATAATACTCTCCAACACTTATCATCTTTACCTAAGACCCGGGCATGAAGTCATAAAAGAAGCAGGCGGGCTGCATAGATTCATGAACTGGGACAGACCCATACTGACTGACAGCGGAGGATTCCAGGTCTTCAGCCTGGGAGATATGAGAAAGATAACAGAAGAAGGAGTGGAATTCCGTTCGCATATAGACGGGTCATATCACATGTTCAGCCCCGAAAAATCCATGGAAGTACAAAATTCACTGGGCTCTGATATAATGATGGCTTTCGATGAGTGCGCCCCCTACCCTTGTGACATGGATCATGCGGAAAGAGCATCGAAAAGGACCACCGAATGGCTCATGCGCTGCAAAGAAGCTCACAAAAATACTGATAAACAATCCCTTTTCGGAATAATGCAGGGCGGAGTGTATCCGGATCTCCGCAAGAAAAGTGCAGAAGAGATCGTTGCCATGGATCTGCCGGGTTATGCAGTAGGCGGGCTTTCGGTGGGAGAACCCAAGGAACTAATGTGTGAAGTGCTTGATCACTGCGTGGATCATCTTCCCGAAAACAAACCGAGATATCTTATGGGAGTGGGAACGCCGGACTATCTTTTTGAAGCCGTTGAAAGAGGCATAGATATGTGCGACTGCGTGCTTCCTACAAGAATAGCCAGGAACGGAACTGCACTTACTTCCGGTGGACAGATAAATATCAAAAACGCAAAATTTGAAAGAGATTTCACGCCCCTTGATGCCAAGTGTGACTGTTATACATGCAGTAACTACACCAGAGCATACTTAAGGCATCTTTATAAGAGTGATGAAATACTTTCATCGATGCTTCTTTCCAACCATAATCTTCATTTTCTTGTAAATATAATGAAAAATATAAGAAGATCCATAGAAGAAGAAAGATTTTCGGAGTACAAAAATGAATTTTACAGAGAATATGGATATATGCAGGCATAACGGACCTTGCGGAGGATGCAAATATCAGGGAATTCCCTATGAACAGCAGCTGGCAGAAAAAGAAGAAGCTGTTCTTGAATTTCTTGAGGACAAGCACATAGAATGCGAAAACATCCAAAAAATAGAGCCAAGTCCCGTGAAGTACAGATACAGAAACAAGATGGAGTACACCTTCGGGGATCTTCATAAGGATGGTGAATTGACGCTGGGACTTCATATGAAAGGCCGTTTCATGTCGGTTGTGACAGCCAACGAATGTCAGCTGGTATGCAGAGATTTCAATACCATACTTGATGCTGTACTTGAATTTTGCCGGAAGAAAGCATATCCAAAGTATCACAAAAAAGCCCACAGAGGGCTGCTGCGCCATCTGGTATTGAGAAGGGGCGAGAGGACAGGAGAGATACTGGTCAATATAGTCACAGCTTCCGGGGATTTTGACGGGCAGGGATTTGTAAAAATGCTGAAGGAACTTGTGCTTGACAATAACAGTATTATTGGTATCTTAAGAACAGTAAATGACAACCTTTCCGATGCGGTCATATGCGACAGAATGGAGATCCTTTTCGGGAGAGACTACTATATGGAAATGGTAATGGGTCTTGACTTCAAAGTCAGCGCCTTTTCTTTTTTTCAGACAAATGTTACCGCAGCAGAAAAGCTCTATGAGGACGCAGTTTCTTTTCTGGACAAGAAGGAGCATGGCACTGTTTTCGATCTTTTTTGCGGAACCGGAACGATCACCCAGGCTGCAGCAAAAAAAGGCGGAGAAGTAATAGGAATTGAGCTGGACCCCGCGTCTGTATCAGCCGCTGTTGAGAATGCAGAACTTAACGGACTTAAAAACTGCAGATTTATCGCCGGGGATGTTTTTGATGTGCTTTCGGGGGACTCCCCAGAAAAGATCAGGGAAAAACCGGACATCATTATCCTGGATCCGCCCAGACCCGGTGTGGGCGGCAAGGCCCTCGAAAAAATAATAAACCTGGGTGCAGAAAATATAGTATATATTTCATGTAATCCCAAGACCATGGCCAATGATCTTTTTTACTTTCAGTATTATGGCTATAAGACTGTTTATCTTAAACCCTATGATAATTTTCCTTTCACCGGACACGTGGAGACGGTAGT
>Ga0123334_1005219_pt1 | contig 12690 bp, 5 predicted proteins | sample BiotimSIPDNA_FD_89706 | JGI IMG/M metagenome (GOLD analysis project Ga0123334, IMG submission 89706) | Anaerobic biogas reactor microbial communites from Washington, USA - Biogas_R1 time_0 SIP DNA | ecosystem: Engineered > Bioreactor > Anaerobic > Unclassified | place: Washington, USA | collected... | reverse complement strand
GGCCTCTTCGTCAGTGACCACGACCTGCGCCGGCGGTGTGGCGCCCGCCACCCGTATCTGCCGCGGCAGCGTCCCCGGCGCCAGTCCCTCGAAATCGCAGCTGAAATCGCCCTTGATGGTCGCACTTTCCGGTGGGCGGGCATCCTTCCATTCATCAGGCTGCGGGATGGCCGCGCTGACGGCGGCGGCCTTGGCGCGCCAGGCATCACCGATCAGACCGGCCTGGCTGACAGCGAAGGGCTGAAAGCCCAGGCGCAGCGCCGGCGAGTCCGGCTGCAGACGGAAATCGCCCTTGGCGGCGTCGACGAAAAGCGGGTCGGCCAACAGCGAGCCGTCATCGTGCCCTTTCGCCTGCCAGTCGTCGAGGCTGAGGTCGTCGAAAGTCTGCGGATCTTCCGTGCCATCCCAGTAGAGATTGTTCTGCAGCACAAAATTGCCGTTGGACCAATTGGCTATCAAGAAAGGCCAGCCGGGCTGCTGCAGGATGATGCAACGTTCGATGGTAAACGAGTTGTGGGCCTCCTGCCGTGAACGCTGGATCTGCCCATAGGGCGAGAAGGCCAGGATGTTGTTGCGCAGGATGTTGTCGCGGCCGTAATGCTGGTGGAAGCCCGCGCTCTTGGTGTGATGGACCAAGTTGTTCTCGAAGAGAATGCCGGTACTGCCTTCGTCGGTATAGAGCCCCCAGCCGCCATAACTGTATGCCCAGACGTGGTGGATGTGATTGCCGCGCACCACCGTCCCCGGCGACACCCCAAGCGTATAGACCGCGCCCATGTCGCTGAGCAGGCCCTGGCCAATATCGTGAAAGTGGTTGTTCTCAACCAGATTGTCATGGGTGAAATTGGGGCCGTAGCCCCAAGTCCAGCCCACCGACACCGCGCTGTAGTACAAATCACATATCTCATTGTGGGTGATGCGGTTGTGATGGGCTTGCGCCACCCAGACGCCAATCGCCGCCGGATAGGTCCGCCCCAGCGCGTGCATAAGGTTGTTGTGCACAGTGATGTACTGCGTGGCATTTTCGTCCGTGCCCGCCACTCGCCGCCGGTCTTCGCCGATGAGCACACCGCCGCCGCCGAGATCGTGGAAATGGCAGCGCTCGACCACGCACTGCGCGGCGCCATCGCGGAACGCGATGCCGTAGCTGCCGCACTGGGTGATCTCGCAGTCGCTGAAGGTCACATTGCGGGTGCCGTTGCCCACCGTGATCGCCTGGCCAATGCCCGGCGCCGCCTGCGGCCCGGTGTAGCCCGTCGGCCCTAGGAACCAATCTGTATGCCGGAAGGACAGATTGCGGAACTGGACGTGCTCGACCAGCAAGCCGGCATCGGCATCGCCCTGCACACGCAGCAGCTCCTTGCGGCAGGCACCGATCATCTCGGTATTCTCAGGCGTTTCGCCCGGCAAGGACCGGTAGGTGACCACCCCGCTGGCACGGCTCACCCACCACTCGCCGGGCTCGTCGCAACCCTCGGGGATGTTCTCAATCACATAGCGCATGCGGCCGCCGTCCCACTTGCCCACCGGGTAGCGGCTCGGACCCGTGAAATGGACCTCGTGCCGTTCTTCGTCAAGCTCTTTCACAAAATGCCAGGATGACTCCCACGCGTGATGAACCAATATCTCCGCCTGCCACAAGTGGCTCCATCGCTGGATATCACCCGGCGTATAAGCAAAGCCGAATTTGGACATTTCCCGCTCGCCTTTGTCATTGTCTAGCCACAGCGGCCCCGCCGAGCGCAAAAAGCCCTCGCGCGGCAAGCGCGCACGTTGGCGACGCACGCCGTTGGCGAAGAGCTGCCGCGGCAGCCACTCGCCAGCGGCGATCTCCGGCACCTGCGCCGTCCACACACCGTCGGCTCCCACCTGCCAGCCGCTGATGCGTTTGCCCGCGCTGAGTACGGGCCGATCATCGCCACTGCCCGTGCCCTCGATAATCAACGGCGCGGCGGCCGAACCGCTGTCCTCGTAGCTCAGCAGCAACGCGTCATCAAGGACATACACGCCGGGAGCGATGCGGATGGCGACGCCCGCCGGCGCCTCGCCAGCTGCGCGCAGCCGGCGAGCCGCGGCAAGGGCCGCGGGGAGCGTTGCCAGTGGTCCGTCGCCGTTGCCTCCCGGCACCGCCGCGCGGCCATTCCAGGCGTCATTGCCCTGCCGGGACACATAAATCGGCAACGGCTGGGCCATCGTCGCAGTCGCCAGCACTGCACAGCACATGCAGGTCTTGAGAAGAAATGTCATAGCGATCGTTCCTTTCCTTGGTTACTGCTTGGCGGCACCATGCCCCTCGCGGGTTATTCAGCCCGCCGCCACATCATCAGCCACTACGAAATGTCCTGCGGCCTGGAAAACATTCCGGCCATCGGCGGCGACGCCATCCACTCGAAACTGCTGCTCGTCAGCCTCGCCCAGACAGCGCATCGTGTCACCAAACACCAACGCCGCATTGAAATTGATCTGCATATCGACCAGGCGAACGGGCCGGCCCAACCGCGCGGCCAGCCAATCGCGCGCATAGACGGCGTAGTACGAGTTGTTCACATGCATATTCCAGTCGATCTGGAATTGGCCGATGCGATGCTCCTGCTCGTGGCCAGCGGTCGCGCAGTCGGGCAATTTGTCCAGCTTGGGGAAAAACACCGGCCGTTGCTCGTCGATGTCGGCCAGGGCCGGGAATGCCGTGGCCGGCGCCACGGGGCGAAGCTTGTCACTGCGCAGCAGCAGCCAGTTGCTGGAAGCGACGCCCAGGCGACGCCCGGTCTGCAACGAATGCAGCTCAAACTGACGGAGGGCAAAAAGCCGTTCAAAGCCCCTGGTGTAGGTGCTGACCCGCACGGTGTCGCCATAGAGTGGATACTCGTCCATACGGAAGGCAACACGCGAGAGCACCCAGGTCAACTGCCGCTCCATCAGCACGGGCAGGCCAATGCCCAGCGCAGTGGCGTGCTGCGACGCGATGTCCTGCAGATAATCGAAAAGCGCGTGCAGGCGCAAACGCCCACCCGGGCCGGCTTCATTCAAACGAATGCGGTAGTCTTCCTGGTAGCTGTTGACAATGTCCATGATCCATTCTTTCACAATGCTCGCCAAGCTGCCCAATACACGCCTCCGGCCGGCCTGGAACAGCGGGGCGATTGCCGGCTTAATATACGCCGGCAGAGCCATCAGGCCGCACCGCCACACGAAAAACACGCGCAGCGGCAAGACATGCCGCCACTTCCCTTGTATTTGTCTTCTTCGCGCCTTCGCGCCTTCGCGTGAGAAACAATCTTCCCAATCTTTCCCCGGCGGCGTGAATTGCCGCGCAGCGGCAAGACATGCCGCCACTTCCCTTTCCCCGCCTTACGTAATCTGCGTGAATCTGCGTAATCTGTGGATAAAAAAAGCCAGGGCAAATTCACCCGGGCGGGGAAATTATCCCCGGCCGACCAAGCCGCGTCGGCGCCGGTGCGTTAACTGCGGCAGTGATTGCAGCGGCCCCGCGCCGTTGTACATTAGCCCCTTTCGTGCACCGCCAGACAGGCATCATCACCCGCAGCAGAAGAGAGTACAGCTGATGACGACATGCAGCAGACGGAATTTCCTCAAAGGCGCCGTCGCCACGGGCGCAGCCATCGGTCTTACCCCTGATCTCATGGCCTTCCGCTGGTTCGGCCGCAAGCCCAGCCTGGTCGATCCCGACCGCAAACTCAACATCGCCTGCGTCGGCTGCGGCGGCAAAGGCGCGTCCGATATCGCCGGCGTGGCCTCGGAAAATATCGTCGGTCTCTGCGATGTCGATTTTGGGCGTGCCCGCGACACCTTCAGCAAGTATCCCGACGCGCGGACCTACCGCGATTACCGCAGTATGCTGCAGGACCTCGGCGACGACATTGACGCGGTGACCATCTCCACGCCCGACCACATGCATTTTCCCATTGCCATGATGGCCATGCACATGGGCAAGCACGTCTACGTGCAGAAGCCCTGCGCCCACACCATCGCCGAAGCCCGCAAACTCGCGCGTGCCGCCAAAGCCTATGGCGTCGTCACCCAGATGGGCAACCAAGGCCATGCGACCGACGACACCCGGCGCATCGTCGCGTGGATCCGCGAAGGCGCCATCGGCGAGGTCCGCGAAGTCCATCTCTACACCGACCGGCCCATCTGGCCCCAGAACGGCCCCATGCCCGAGGCGGCGACACCGCCGGCGTCCATGGACTGGAATCTGTGGCTGGGCACGGCGCCCTACCGCCCCTACCCCGCCGGCGGCCCGCACTTCCGTTGGCGCGGCTGGTGGGACTACGGCTGCGGCGCGCTGGGCGATATGGGCTGCCACATCATGGACGCGGCCTTCTGGGCCCTCGATCTGCGCAACCCACTCTGGGTCGAAGCCGTATCCGACGCAGCTAGCCCCGACCTGACCCCAAGCTGGTCCATCGTCACCTACCAGTTCGGCGCTCGCGGCAACCGGCCACCACTCAAACTCGTCTGGCACGACGGCGGCAAAATGCCGCCACGGCCGCCACAGCTCGAAGAGGGCCGCTCCATGCCACCCAAAGACGGCGGTCAAATCTTCTACGGCAGCAACGGCTGCATCATGGCCGGCTGCTACGGCAACTCGCCACGGATCTTCCCCGAAACACGCATGCGCGAAGTTGGCCGCCCGAAACAAATGCCGCCGACCATCAAAGGCGGAAATTTCCAGGAGTGGATCCGCGCCTGCAAGGGCGGCCCAGCCGCCGGCTCAAATCTGGTGGACTACGCTGGCGCGCTCACTGAAACGGTCCTGCTCGGCAATCTCGCCATCCGCGCCGGCAAACGCATCACCTGGGACGCCAAGTCAATGCGCTGCGTAGACAACCCCGCCGCAGACGCCTACATCAGCCATCCCTACCGCGTCTTCTGAGCCGCCACGCCAAGCCCTTCACCCCGCCAGCACCGAAAGATGACATCAGCCACCATGAAAACGACACTTATCACCGCCCTGCTCGTCGCCATGTTCGCCGTCCATGCCGCCAAACCAACAGTCAGCCTCGACGCCGCACCCTTCACTACGCACAGCCTGCAGCAGGTTCTGCAAACCACCCGCGACCTCGGCCTCTCTGCCATGGTCGCCCACGACCAGCTCCGCGTCAGCCCGGATGATCAAGCCGCGCTCCTCACTCCGGCGCTGGACAGCGCCCAACGCCAGGCCGTCAAAGCCGCCCTCAAGACCGCCGGCGTAACCATTGCTGCCGGGCAGTTCACCGCGCCCGCCGACGCGCAAGGCTGGGCGGACCTCGCCCAATTCGCCGACGATCTCGGCATACTCCGCATCATCAGCACGCCCACTGCCACCGCTATCGCTACCGCCGCAGCGGCCTGCGCCGCCCGTAAAATCACTCTGGTCCTGCCCTGTACGACCCTGCCGACCGCCGCAACCGGCCTCGACCCGCTAGCCGCCGCTGTCGCCGCCCTGCCCACCGGCGTGGGCATTTGCCTGGACCTCGTCGCCTGCCGCCAGGCCGGACTGGACCCGGCGATCGTACTTGCCACGCTGGGCCACCGCGTCGTCGTCATCCGCCTTAATGACGCCGACCTCGCCAGCGGCAAAGGCCTGCCATTGGCCAGCACCGACGACAGCAGCGTCCAGCGACTCTTCCAGACCATGCGCCTGCAGAACTGGTCCGGCCTGCTCAGCATCACCCACGACCAGCCGGACTATAGCGCCATCCGCCAGTCCGTGCTCTTCGCCAATCTCTGCCTGAAAACCCCCGCAGACAAAATCGCCGCCCTGCGCGCGCCGATCATGACCACGAACATCGCTGACACCTGGGCACGGCTGGACACCCAAACACCCGGCCACTGGCCCAAACCCAAGCTCGTCGACACGTCCATGTACCGCAATGCCATCACCGGCGACAATGCCGTCGCCACGGCGTCATCACCCGGCTTCAATGATCGCGAGAGCGTCGCCAAGGCCTTCGATCAGGACGCCAAAACCAAGTACTGCACGCCCTCCCCCACGCCGTGGCTGCAACTGCAATTTACCCCGGCCCCGCCGGCGCCCGTCGCCGCCTACGCCATCACCAGCGCCAATGACTCGCCCAGCCGCGATCCCCGCCAATGGCAGCTACTCGCCTCAAGCGACGGCGAGGCGTGGACCACCATCGACAGCCAAAAGGACGTCGCCTGGTTCGGCCGCCACGAAAAAGCCCTGTTCGTGCTCAAAAAGCCCGCCGCCGGACCCTTCTTCCGCCTCCTGATCGAAGCCAATTCTGGCGACAAGAGCTTCCAGATCGCCGAACTCGAATTGTTCATCCCGACCGCCGCCGCCACCACCGCCACGCAGTAAACACACCGTGCAGAGGAGAAGTCGTCATGACCGCAAGTCATCGCGTTTCAATGTCCAATGCCCATTTCAGCCTGCACCAGTCCTGCCGTTGCGGCCTGGCCGCATTGTGCCTGCTGGCCGGCGCAACCGCCAGCGTGTCGCCGTCCTGGGCCCAGAACGGCGCCGGCGGCGCCGGATCCATCCGCCACACGGCGTTGTTTGACGGCACGGGCCCGGCCGGCCGCTGGCGCACAAACCGCGACGCACCGCGCCTCACTCGCGAATTCAGCCAGGCCGAACACAGTCTTGGCGACAACTCGCTCACCTGGCAGTTCACACCCCGCGAGCAGACCAAATTCAACGATCTCTTCTACTACCAGCCCATCAATGGCCCCTTCAGCGTCTTGCGTTTCCGCCTGCGCAATCACGGCCAGCCCTTTGCCATCGCCGCTAAGTTTTCCGACGGCATGGGCGTGGAATGGACTGTACCCGCACAGGACCTGCCAACCATCAGCGCCGTCGAACGCGAAGCCGGCGCTTGGCAAGACATCGCCTTCCCCTGGCACCAATGGCAAGTCGCGTCCTGGACCAGCGCCAAGGCCGAAGCCATCACCTTCCCGGCACAATTTGTCTGCGTCATCGCCTACGGCATTGAAGGCGGCAAGGACTACCAGCTCGAAATCGGCGAAATTGCCCTGGAAGATTTCAACGTGGCCGTCAGCAGCGTCGGAACCCACGAACTGCCGGCGCAGGGCCGCGCGGACGACAGCATCAGCACGGCCCCCTTCACCGTGCGCTTGAGCACCCCCCTGCGCAAGCCCCTGGGCTCACTCCGGCTCAGCAGCGGCAACGCCACCTTTGCCCGCGTCAATCTGGCCCTGCAGCCAAATGCCGACGACCCGCTGTCCTACCTGGTCAGCATGCCCGAAGCCATGGTCATCCCCAAATACATCCGCAGCAACACCTACGATCTAACTGTCTTCATTGAAGGCGATGCCGGCGACGATCAGCGCGCCTTCGCCAGTCACAACCTGCAGCGCATCGCCATCCAGCAGCGCCCCGGCAAAGCCCAGCGCAGCCGCGCGCATGTTGCCCCTCACAACGGCGTGCCAACCCTTTTCATCAACGACCAGCCCCACAACGGCATGGCCTGCGCCGCATACCGGCCCGAACCGGAAAAATTCGCCGCCTTCACCAGTGCCGGCGTGGACCTCTTTACCATCTGCGGCACCCCCACCGACAGCGGCTACAATCTGTCGAAACTGTCCTGGCTCGGCGAAGACGTCTACGACTTCAGCCAGCTTGATCAGCGCGTGCAGATGGTCCTCGACGCCAATCCCGACGCCCATATCTTCCCCCGCCTCTACCTCCACGCACCCGCTTGGTGGAGCGAGAAACACCCCGACGAACTGGTGGTCTACGAGAAGCCCGACGGCACCCGCGAGCTGTTCATCCACCGCGGCGAAAAACCCACGCCAAGCTGGTCGTCACGCATCTGGCGGGAAGACACGGTGAAAGGCCTCGCCAAGCTCATCGAGTACGTCGAGTCATCACCTTACGCCGACAATTTCATCGGCTACCACCTCGCCTCCGGCACCACCGAGGAATGGATGATGTGGGGCGCCAACGAAAATCAGTGGGTCGATTACTCACCCGCCAATCTCGCCTATTTCCGCCAATGGCTGAGCAACAAATACGGCAGCGACCAAGCCCTGCAAAAGGCCTGGAACAACCCGGCCGTCACCCTCACCAACGCCGAGCTGCCCACCTACGCCCAACGCAACACAACCGCGATTGGTTCCTTCCGCGACCCGCGCCAGGAACAGCAGGTCGTCGATTTCTACACCTATAACTCCTGGCTCGTAGCCGATACCCTCAGCTACTTCGCCAGCGCCGTCAAGAAGATCACCCGCAACCAGAAGACCGTCGGCGTCTTCTACGGCTATCTCCTCCAGCTCTGCGGCGAGCAACGCCAGCAGAACGCCGGCCATCTCGGCCTGGAAAAAGTCCTCAACGACCCCAATATCGATTTCGTCTGCAGCCCGACCAGCTACGCCTTCCGCCAGCATGGCGGCCTGGGCACCTGCCATTTCATGTCACTGGTCGACAGCGTCAAACTCCACGGCAAACTCTGGTTCAATGAAAACGATGTGCGCACCTCCCTCTCACCCGGCAAACCCGGCACCTGGGGCCGAGCCAATGATGTGCCCGGCGACATCATCCAGCAGGACAAGGAACTCGCCTGCGTCATCGGCAACGGCGTCGCCCAGTGGTGGTTCGATGTCGGTGCCAATCGCTATGACCACCCGGACCTCCTCGCGGCCCTGCACCGCCAGGGCGGCGTTGCCCGCGATGTCCAGCGCCTGGACCGCAGCCCCACCGAGCAAGTCGCGCTGGTCGTCGACCCCGACAGTCTCTGCTACCTGAAAGTGGCCGATCCCCTCGGCGCCGAACAGCTCATCCGGCGCCTGCCGACGCTCCATCGCGGCGGCCGCCCCGTGGCGCATTTCCTGGCCAGCGACCTCGCCGCCCTGCAAAGACAGCGCCTGCTGATCATGGCCTGCAGTTTCGCACCCTCCGCCAAACAACGCGCCGACCTGGATAAACTCAAGAGCGACGGCCGCGTCATCGTCTTCCTCAACGGCGCTGGCCTCTACAGCGACGGCGTCTTCAACCCCGAACGCATGCAGGACTTCACCGGTATTCGCATCCGCAGACACGAACAGCCCGCCAAGGGCGCCGTCACGTTCCGTAGCGCCCAAGGCCTCACGGACGGCCTCGCCGGCCAGTCCTTCGGCGCCGAATCCTACGTCCAGAATCCCGCGCTGCTCCCCGACGATCCCGACGCCGTCGTCCTGGCCACTTACGCCGACGGCCGCCCCGCCGTGGTCAGCAAGCGCTTCCCGACCTGGACCGCCGTCTATTGCGCCCAGCCACAGCTCCCAGCCGCCTTCTGGCGCACACTCGGCGATCTGGCCGGCGCTCACAGCTACATCGCCAGCGAGGACGTCGTCTGGGCCAGCAAGAGCCTCGTCGCTATCACCGTCCACGACGCCGGCGAACGCAGCATCGCCCTGCCAACCCCCGGCCGCGTCCGCGAACTCTACAGCAACACCGTCGTCAGCGATAAACCCGTCAGCCGCTTCACCTGGCCCTTCACCCAGGACAGCAGCTGCATCTTCGCTATCACCCCCGAACCGTAAAGCCAACGCCCGCAGCATCAGAGTTACAACGGACTCCAAAGTAGCAGCGGCCTCCAGAGGAGTAGCGGACTCCAGCCGCTGCTGTTCTCCGGGCGAGGACATCCCAGGCGCCCTGGAAGGGCGCAGTCAACGTAGCCCCGGGCAACGCCCGGGGTAACCTTCACAGTGGAAAAGTGCCCTGTAAGGGCACCTCAACGCATTGCCAATTAGGATGTTGTCTGGTGTTGTTGAGATGCCCTTCCAGGGCATATTCGTGGTTATGCGGTCATTCACCCGGGTAACGCCCGGGGCTACGTTGAAAAAGCCCCTCTGGGGCTTGCCATGTCCGTCTCACCCGCCAGGTTGCGCGAGCAGCGGCTGGGAGCCGCTGCTACTCTAGCTGGTCCACCGGGTCCACCGGGTCCACCACCGGTCTCCGGCGGTTTGACAACGGCGCCTTCGGCCTTACAGTCAAGGCTGACGACTGCCCCGAGGGCCGTCCGCCCCGCGCATATTTATCCCGGCATTTCTTGCGCCGGCGTCCCTATTTCAGCCATCCTTATTCCCCCCTCAGGAGAGACACCGCCATGGGCAACCTTGAAAGCCAGTCCATCTGGGCTGTCCCCACCACGAACACCAATAAAGAAGCCATAGAAAACTGCGGCAATACCCTTGCGGCGACACGTAACGTCCCCCTAGAAACCGTCGGCGACCACAACCAAGGCATAAACGCCGTGCTGGCAAGCGCGCGACAGAAAGCCGCCGAAAGAGCCCCGGGCATGATTCTCACCGACTGGCCTGACCACAAAACCGGCCAGCCCTGGCTGCAATTCGCCCTGGATCACGAGCTCAGCGGCGTGTTTCTGCGCTGGCCAAACGCCCGCGCCATCAAGCGGGTAATCATCCCCACCAGCGGCGGCAGCCAAGTCATTCGCCAGCTATGGATCGCGCATGCCATCGCCAAGCAGCACCAGTGCCCCGCGCAGGTCGTCCATATCGTCCGCAGCGACGATCAGGACGCGCCGGACAGCGCCACCACGGCGCTACTCGCCCGCGGCCTGGGCATCACCACCCCGATCGTCGTCCTGCAAGCGCCAGACGTCCTCTCGGGCCTGGCCAGCACGGTGCAGCCCGACGACCTCATCGTCCTGGGCGCGCCCAATCCCTGGCGCCTAACGGAACAGTTTGACAGCACTCTGCCCGCGCAGGTGGCCAAGGCCTTCAGCAACCCCCTGATGATGCTCCTCGGCCGCAAACCGACGCGCATCCGCCTCCGCGATGTCTTCTGGCCGCAGATGATCGCCTTGCAGCAACCCAGCGCCAGCCGCAATCAAGTGATTGCCCAACTGGTCGAAATCCTCGTGTCCCACAACCAGGTGCCCTCATTCTGGCGCGACCGCCTCATCGAACAGGCACTGGTACGCGAAGAAATCGTCTCCACCGCCGTCGGCAGCGACACCGCCTTCCCCCATATCACCATGCCCATCCACGGCGGCCTCACCGGTTGCATGGGCATCTTCCCCGACGGCGTTGATTTCGGCGGCGAAAACGGCCACCACACCCGCTTCGTCTTCATGCTGCTCACACCGCAGGACTGCTACAACGAGTACCTCGATGTCCTCGCCAAAATCTCCCGCAAGCTCATTGACCCAGCCATCCGTCAGCAACTCCTCGCCTGCACTAGCGCCCATGATGTCCTCGCCCTGCTCGATCCCGACGACGACGCCAGCTGCATCGCCGACGACCTGGCGTAACCCGAACTGCACCTGCCGGCATAAAATGAACACGGCCCCCGCATCACCATTGAGGCGATGCGGGGGCCGTGTTTTTGCAGCGTCATGGCGCGACGCGGATGGCGCCGCCGCTTATGCGCATTGCGCACGGCTTGCAGGCAGGCCTGCACACCGCGCGGTTGCGATGGCTATTGCTTGGCGGCCTTGATGGCAGCCTGCGCGGCGGCGACGCGCGCCACAGGCACGCGGAAGGCCGAGCAGCTCACGTAGGTCAGGCCGGTCTTGTAGCAGAATTCCACGGAGGCCGGGTCACCGCCCTGCTCGCCGCAGATGCCCACCTTCAGGTCCGGACGGACCGCGCGGCCCTTCAGCGTGGCCATCTCGATGAGCGCGCCAACGCCGCTCTGGTCGATGGTCTGGAAGGGATCCGCCGCCAGAATGCGCTGATCCAAGTAGGCCGACATGAAGCTGCCGATGTCATCGCGGCTGAAGCCAAAGGTCAGCTGGGTCAGGTCGTTGGTGCCGAAGGAGAAGAACTCGGCGTCGGCGGCCATCTGATCGGCCAGCAGCGCGGCGCGCGGAATCTCAATCATCGTGCCAAGCTTGTATTTGAGCTTCTTCAGATCAAAGCGCCGCACGACTTCGGCGTAAACCCGCTCAACGATTTCCTTGGTGTGTCGCAGTTCGCGCACGTCGCAGGTAATCGGCACCATGATCTCCGGAATGACCTTCTTGCCGTCACGAATCAATTCCGCCGCGGACTCGAAAATGGCCCGGGCCTGATACTCGGTCATCTCGGGATAGGTCACGCTCAGACGCACACCGCGATGGCCCATCATCGGGTTGTTCTCCTGCAAGGCATCCACGCGCTTGCGCACTTCGTCCTCGGCAATACCCAGGGCCTTGGAGAGCTCCAGGCGGCCGAGCTGCGAATGGGGCAGGAACTCGTGCAGCGGCGGGTCCAGCAGGCGGATGGTTACCGGGAATTCATCCATGGCTTCCATCGTGCCCTTGATGTCGTTCTTCATGTAGGGGAAGAGCTCTTTGAGCACTGCAACGCGGTCAGCAACGGTAATGCAGAGAATCATCTTGCGCAGCAGGAACAGCGGCTTCGCAGAACCTTCACCATAGAACATGTGTTCCATGCGGAACAGGCCGATCCCCTCGGCACCAAAGCTGCGGGCTTTGCGCGCGTCAACCGCCGTGTCGGCGTTGGCCCGGACGCCCATCGTCCGCAACTTGTCCACAATGCTCATGAAGCGCAGGAATTCGGCGTAGTCTTCACCAGCCGTCGGCTCGACGAGGCGCAGGGCGCCCTCGTATACCGTGCCGGCAGAACCGTTCATGGTAATCAGCGCGCCTTCGCGCAAAGTCTTGTCGCCGACTTTCAGGGTCTTGTTCGGCGCATCGACCTGCATTTCGGAGGCACCGACGATGCAGGACTTGCCCCAGCCGCGAGCAACCAGCGCGGCGT
>Ga0123334_1005209_pt1 | contig 12706 bp, 22 predicted proteins | sample BiotimSIPDNA_FD_89706 | JGI IMG/M metagenome (GOLD analysis project Ga0123334, IMG submission 89706) | Anaerobic biogas reactor microbial communites from Washington, USA - Biogas_R1 time_0 SIP DNA | ecosystem: Engineered > Bioreactor > Anaerobic > Unclassified | place: Washington, USA... | reverse complement strand
CTGTCGAGCATCGCCCTGGATCTGGCGCCCTGGCGGTTCATCAAGATCCGCAGCGGGACGTCCGCTTCGGCCGTGACCCAGGAGGGGAACGCGGCGGCGAAGCGCATCTTTGACTTCGGCGACAGCAAAACCCTGACGGTGACTTCGGGCGTGAAGGGGATCGCCTCGAATGAGATCGTCGTGGAGTTTAAAAACGCGGCGGACGACAACCTGGCGGTGAGCAAGGTGGACAGCCTCAAGAAGATCATCATTGCCCTGGCAAACACTACGGGGGCGAAAAACGCGGACACGGCCATTGAGGACGCAGTGCAGGCACTTTCAACTGTGGGAGGCATCGATGTCAGCGCCATGACCGTTGTGGGATCGACGGAGTACGGCGCGGCTCCTCCGGCACGGACGGCGGCGGCGAAGACGTTCACCTTCGGCGCAAAAACGCTGACGTTCACGAGCGGAGTGAAGGGGCCTGCCGGGAACGTGATTTCCGTGACCCTGGAGACGGCGGCCAACGATACTCTGGCCGTGTCGAACCCGGCCGGCACCTACGATATCCTGGTGAAGCTGGCCAATACCACGGGGGCGAAAAACGCGGATAATCTCATCGAGGCGGCGGTGCAGGCTCTCCTGGCGCTCGGCCCCGAGGGCGATACTCTCGACGTGAGTGCCATGACGGTGGTGGGCAACGAGGCGTACGACAGCGCCCCTCTCGCCCCGGTCTATGCGAGCAAGACGATTACTGTGGCCGAGGGAAAGGATCTCACGTTCACGTCCGGGGTCTGGGGGCCAGCGTCCAACGGGATCAAGATTTCGATAGGGGTGAACGAGTCCGACGCCCTGGCGGTATCGGCCGCGGACGGCGTGATCTCCATCCTGCTGGCGAACGAGACTGCTTCCAGCAATGCGGCGGCGGCGATCCAGGAGGCCATCCGGGCAATCGAGGGCGGCAAGGTGGCCAACATCAGCGTGGCGGCGTTTTCCGTGACGGGGAATGCCGGATACAACGGGGCGCCGGTGATTGCCCTTGGCGAGGGGATCACGGTGGAAGAGGTTCCCCTGGAGGGCGGCGCGGACATCCCCTCCACCACGGCGTCCCTTTCCGGCGGCACGGAGGCCATCGTGCCGGTGTCGGCAAACCTGGCGGGCGGTGAGGATATCGAGCTGGTGCTCGCGATTAAGGACTGATCGATGTGGGAGATCTGAGCCGGAACTTTTCGCGACATGAATTCGCGTGCAAATGCGGGTGCGGGGAGGCTGAGGTCTCCCCGTTTCTGATCGAGGTACTGCAGCGACTGAGAGATATCCTGGGAGTGCCGATCACCGTGACCAGCGGCCGGCGGTGTACTGCGCACAACGCGGCCGTGGGGGGCGCGAAAAACTCACAGCATCTCCTGGGGCTGGCGGCGGATATCTGCGCGGAGGGATGGACTGCCAAAGACCTGCTGCGGGTGCTGAGGATCCTGGTGCGTGCGAACGCGCTGTACGTGGGGTATGCGTACAAAATCAACACGGACGCGATTCATATCGATGTGAGGCAGCCGGAGTCCGGGACAGTGCAGGCGTGGCGGAGGTGAGCGATGGAATATCAATACATCGGGATGAAGGAATTAAAGGAAGATATTGCGGAGATCAAGCAAACTCTTACGCGGCTTGCAGAGGCGACGACAACCCTGGCGCTGCACTCCCAGAGGCTCGACAACCTTGAATCGCGTATCACCAAAATCGAGCGAACTGAAGATGAAACGTGGGAGGTCCTGCGTACCATAGAAACGAGGTGCGCCCTGCGGGAACGGGTGTACGAATACGGACTTCGAAAAATGGAGACTGCTCCCGTTAGCCGGGACGACTGGCTGAATACTCTACTGGGGAGCGCACTTCGGAACGGACTCTGGATCGCTCTGACGGCGGCGATTACGGGGCTGATCACCGTCTATGCGGGGAGGTGACGAAGTGCCGGATTTCCGGAAGTGGTTCTGGGGGAAGATTTTCGACGAGTTCGAACCGCGGGACCTGATCGTATTTTTCACAGTGGGGGCCATTTTCGCCCTGATCTACAACGACAAAATATCGGCCGACCACACGGCAAGTGTGTTGAGCGGGCTGGTGGGGTACGCATTGGGCCGTCCTGGGGGGAAAGGGGAATGAAGAAATGGCTGCTTTTCGGCTTCCTCTTGGCACTATCGGTATGGTTGTATATTTCCGGCCGCCTGGAGCTGCTGTTTCTCTCCCTGGCAGGTATTTTCGGTGTGGGAGCCCGCGCCGCGTCGGAAAAATACGATCAGGCGCAGCGGGAAACGGACGAGCTGCTGCGGGAGATACGGGACGTCCTGGGCGAGACTGAGGAGGTTCGCCGGGAGCATGACGGGGAGGTGCAGGCCATTGAAGATGAGGATTTTAGCGGCGTGCCTATTGGCGACCTTATTGACGGCGCCAATGAGCGCGAGCGCCGCAGGACCGATAGAACTGATCCGTGACGGGAAATATGTCTCCATGCCCGTGGACGTGTTTCGCGCACGGGAAGCTGACCTCCTGCGTCTCGAAAAGATTGTGGAGACGTTGAAGGGGCAGATCCTCGAGGAACGCGCCCTGGCGGATAAACTTGCGGGGCAGATATTCTCCCTGGAGGCGGCGCTGCAAAGCGAGCGGAAGGCTGCGGAGTCGCTGCAGATCGCCCTGCGGGGGGACATCCGGAAGGCGAAGACGACGTCGGGGATCATCGGGTTCCTGGCAGGCGGGATAGTTATGGGCCTGGTGAAGTAATTTATGGTACGTGAAAGGAGATAACAATGCTTTCCGATTATATAGGATACTGGCCGAGTGTTATCGTGATGGTGGTTTTTATGGCTGCAGGGATCTCTGCACTGTACAAGCTGGAGCGCGGACGGTGGCCATGGGAAAGAAAATGATAGGGATGAGGGGGCCTCTTGGGGTCCCCTCTTTTTTAGTGCCCTGGAGTGGACTTAAAGAGTAAAACCGCCCACGGGCAAAATTTAAAAAGCCTCTAAACAATTATAAATACGACTCCCACGCATTTATTTCCATTCCCCCCCCCGGCACCAGGGGCCTCGGAACAGGGTAGAATGCCTCCCAACAAACCATTGAAAACACCGGATTTTCCCCCTTCTGTTGAAAAAATCATTCGGATAAATCAGGATAGTTTCGGATGAAAAACCTCCCACAAACCGCCCACAGGGAATACGGGTTTTTTCTGTGGGAGACTAGGGGGTTCAAATGCTTACAGATACAGGGATCCGGCGTTTGGCTGCACGGGAACGGCGTTTCGAGGTCCAGGATGAGGGGGGCCTCTCCCTGGAGATTATGTTGACAAAAAGCGACTCTTGTTTTATCCTTTATTTATCTAGGTAAACTCATACAGGAAGGGAGGGGTATAAATGATCAATCTAAGGAAGCTTAGGGAGGCCGCAGGCCTTTCCCAGGAAAAGCTCGGAGAGCTTTCTGGCCTTTCCCGGTTTGCGATTCTAGAGTATGAGGCGGGTCGCAGATCTCCGACATTTTTGATCGCGAAGAGGATTGCGTCGGCGTTGGGATGTTCGCTCGCCGATCTTGACGATGAAAACCCTATATTGACCTCCGGGTCGAAGGTTCAGGAAACAGCAGTATAGGTCGCCGGGCGTAGTTCGTTTGATCGTCGAAGGCGATTCGGAGGCCGTCCGGTGTTTTTTGGGTACACGGGAAATTCACTAAGGGAGGGGAGCGGAAGTGGAGGATAAGGGAATCACGTTCTGGCGAAAGGCGGACATACACGACCTGTGCCGGCGCATCGAGGACGGTGCTGCGGGATGAAAACGTCCACCCAGCCGTTGTACTACGACACAAGCCTGTGCCTGCGCCTGACCGGGCTTTCAAGGACCACCTGGTGGAGATGGGTACACAGGGGAGTACTGCCGCAGCCGGCTCGGAAGATCGGCCCCTACACCTGGTTCAAAAAGGCGGAGGTTGACGCTGTGGTCCGGGGAATCAAGGAACATGGTTCCCTGGCGGCGTGGCGAAAGGCTGAGGGGTCCAGGGATGAATGACGCGCAGCTTTTCATTTTCTGTTTCCTGGCGGCGGAGATAGTTTTCGGGATAGGTTTCTTTTTCGGGCGGATCGGGCGGAGGTGAGAGTGTGTTTATCGAGTCGAAGGGATTCACCGGGCTTTACGAGTCCGGACTGCGCTTCACGCTGCTGAATTCTATTCGGGGGCCGTACCGGATCCCCTGGTGGAGGAGGATTTTCAGGTGCCTCGCAACGCGGCGATGAAAGCAGCCCGTGCAGATCCTACTCCCCTGATCGAGCGATACGCTTCGGGGGAATCGATGCGCCAGATCGCGGCCGGGATGGGGATCTGCCGGAAGAGCCTGAAGAACATCCTCTTGGAAAACGAAGTGGATCTCAGGGTAAGGAAATATACAAAACGGGAGCCTGAGATTATTCGACCAGGGGAGGTCTACATTCCTCCCTGGATGCCCAGGTTCGAGCCTGGGGATAAGGTCCGGTTCCGGAGCGGGAATTTTCGGCTGGTCGGGATTTCAGAATGCAAGGCAGGAGCTCTCTGGCTGTTTGAACACATCCAGGGCAGATGGAGGGAAAGCTTCACGCGGCATCAACTGGCAGACGAACTGAAAAAACGTGAAAAGGGGGATTCGGAATGATAGCTGTTTCGGGACGGTGTGCAGGGAAAAAGCTCCAGGGACGTATCGCGTGCAGGGCAAGAAGCATGGAACAGATGATGTCGGAGTGTCAGTTTTTCGAACCCCGGGGCGTGACGTGCAGGTATCTCCGATCATTGGGGAGTTATCGCGGCTGTTCGAGCCGGCCGGTGCTGGAGTGGCTCGATGGCGAATAAAAAAACCCCTCTTTCGAGGGGCAGCTGCTTTGGGCGGGTGCGGGAACACCTGCCCTCATTTTATCACATTTAGCGGAGGGCGACATGGCCGAGATGAACATCCCGAAGAAGACCGGGGAACCGGCGCTTCCGACATCAACCCATAATAAAGTCCGTTTCAAAAAAAGGAGCTAGGGGGCCGTCATGGGCTCATTCAACGTAGAACGCGACTTCGTGTCATTTCTCGAAAGCCTGGGCATTCCTCCCGCCGTCGACGGCGACATTATCGGCGACGGGCGGAAGCGCCGCTACCGCATTTTGGGGGACAAGCCCAGGGAACGGAACGGCGAGTACTGCCTGTACTCCGACGAGCACCCGGCTGGGTGGTGCAAGTCATACTCGGCTAAGCACGGTGTGGAGTACGAGAAGTGGTTCGCCGGAAAAGAGGCCCCGGATAATTTCAGCGAGGAGTACTTCGCTGAGCGGGCCCGCAAGGTGGAGGCGCGGCAGGAGGAGGATCGCAGGAAAAAGGAGTTCACGGCGAAGACGGCCGAGCGGGCGATGGCGGCAGCGACCCCCGTGCGCCAGGGGCACCCGTACCTGGTGAAAAAGGGCATCTCCGGGCCGCTCCCGGACGGCATCGGGCAGATCGGGCAGGACATCGTCGTGCCGCTGCTGGACACATCCGGACAGATGTGGAACCGCCAGGCTATTTCCCCGTCGGGGGAGAAGCGATTTCTCCCCGGACGGAAGATGGGCTGCTTCTACGAGATCCCCGGCGACGGGGAGGCGGTATTCCTGGCTGAGGGGCTGGCCACGGGCCTGACGGTGCACGAGGCCACAGGGAACACGGTGATCGTGGCGTTCGACTGCGGGAACCTCCGCCCGGTGGCGGAGTCCCTGGCGTCGAAATACGGCGGCCGCCTGGTGACTGCGGCGGACAACGACCATCGGACCAATGGCAACCCCGGCGTGGCGGCGGCAAGCGCCCTGTCCGAGGAAATGGAGATCCCCTTCGTAGTGCCGCCCTTTGCGGAGGCGGAGACGGGGACGGACTGGAACGACTACGCCGCCCTGCACGGCATCGAGCGGACGGCGGAGGAGATCGGCACGCAACTCGACGCCTGGCACAAGGACCTTGAACGCCGGGGCTCCTTCGTCCCCTGGGCGGACTTCGACAAAAAAGGCAATCCCCTGAAGACCACTGGGAACGTTAGAATTTTATTGAGGCACCTGGGCTGCAGGGTCTACTACGACCAGGTCAAAAAGAGCCCCAGATATGAGATCCCCGGAGTGACCTTCGCTCCGGACAACCGGGATAATTCCTTTCTCTCCTACCTTTTGAGCGAGTGTTACCGGAACGGCTTCCCCCTGGGCAGGCAGCTGCTGGACCTGTACCTGTTCGAGATCCAGGACGGGGCTCGGCGCAACCCAGTGCGGGAGTGGATCAGCTCGAAACCCTGGGACGGGGTATCACGGTTCGACGACCTGTTCGGATCCTTGACCGTCTCACCGGACTATGACCCGAGGTTCGCACGGTTGGTCCTGAAGCGCTGGCTTATTTCCTGCGTTGTGGCAGCCTTCGCAGGGGATGATGAGAATCTGCAGTTCCGGGGAGTGCTTGTCCTCCAGGGACCCCAGGCAATCGGAAAATCCCTCTGGCTGCGGAACCTGTGCCCGGAGACGTCTGACTGGTTCCTGGGCGGCCTGACCCTGGACACCCAGGACAAGGACTCGGTCATCAAGGCCATATCCCACTGGATCGTGGAGCTGGGGGAGTTGGATGCCACGTTCAAGGCACAGGACATCAGCAGGCTGAAACAGTTTGTCACCCAGGGCGACGATACATTGAGATTGCCCTACGCCCCGAAGCCCGCGACCTACAAGCGGCGTACGGTCTACTGCGCCTCGGTGAACCCCGGGGCGTTCCAGAACGACAGCACCGGCAACACCAGGTGGTGGACGATCCCCGTGCTGTCGTGCAACTTCCAGCACGGTCTGGACATGCAGCAGATCTGGGCCGAGGTGAGGACATGGCAGCTGGAGGGGGAGCGGTACTGGATGGACAAGGCCGAGACGGATCAGCTTGAGGAGGCGAACATGGTCTATCAGAAGGCGGATCCCGTCGAGGACCTGATCAGCCGCCTGTACACCTGGGATACCTACGACGCCGACGTCCAGGCGGGACGGACGGAATGGCTGACAGCAACGGAGGTGTTGCAGAAGTGCAAGGGAATGGATCACCCCACGAGACAACAGACCGACGTCGCCGCCCAGGTGCTGCGGCGGCTCACGGGCCGGAACCCGGTCCGCAGGGGACACGCGGGAGCCAGGTGCTACCTTGTTCCCCGGGACATCAGCGAGGACGCTTCTCTCTTCGGCGGCTGGAAACGGTAATTGCTGACCAGCTGCTGACCAGGAATGAAACGGGTAGTCAGCAGGGTAAAGCCTCTAACCATGAGGCTTTAGGTTGTGTTGCTGACCAGCTGACGGGATTTTTTCCTAAAACTTCGTGTGTATATCTATATATAAATCTATTTTTTAGGGTTTATAAAGTTTTAGTAGATTTTATGGTCAGCTGGTCAGCAAGGGGCTTTTTCTTCAGTGTTTGCAATGGGCGAAGCTGCTGACAAGGTGTTTCAAAGCTGGTCAGCAGCTGGTCAGCATCGGAGGGGGTGCGGTGAATAGGGACGAAGCGATTCATTTTTGCATGGAGCGGGGGTTTTTATTCGTTTTTTACGATCATGATGCCGTGGTATTTTTCGACGGCCCGAAGCTGAAGCGAAAGGAGATCGGAAATGACGGACGCGATAGACGTGGAGCTGCTGGAACTGGCGGGGAAACTGGAGCAGAAGATCCGGCTGCTGAGGGAGGACCTGGAGGATCTGCTTCCGTCGGCACCGATGCGGGAGGCGAAAGAGGAACGCCTGGCTGAGATGGAGACGTGCTACGCGGAGATTCTCCGTGAAGTACAGGGCGCCAATGGGCAGGTGCAGCTGTTCGGGGAGGAGGCGGGGGCATGAGATTCACGGAAGGGGCGATGTTTTTCATTTCGGGCATTACGTTCGTCATGGGGTTCCTGATCGGCGTTCTGGTGATGGCGGCGTAGGAAAAAAAAGGGGGGGTGGGGTGTGCAAAAGTGGAAGCCGAATGACTGCGGGGTCTACAGCGAAGGGCACAATGATCTGGTGTTCACCGGCAAGCATGGAAAGGCGATGATTATCCTTGTCTATTGTGATGACGGGTTCTGGCGTTTCGGCCTCGACGCGGATCTCAAAGACACCACAAACACGTACCACGGCTTCGGGTTTTACCCTGCGGTCGAACATGAGAGGTTCCAGACCAGGGAGGTCTGTCTTGAGGTTGCCCGCATGGAACTGAAGGCATGGCTGTCCAAGGACAGGGGGAGGAATCCCAAGGGTGTCTCCGAGGTCGCCTGGTGGATCGACTCGATGAATCCAAAAAGTGCGCAGTTGTCATTGTTTTAGGGCAATCGCTTCCGAAATGGAAACGGTCCAACTACCGAGGATTCCTCGGCAGTTCGAAAGGGGAGATTATTATGCGGGCTTTCTCGAAGTGGATTTTTCGGCAGCAGCGGTATTTTCGGATGTTCGTTCTGGTTTTTGTCCTGGCGGCACAGCTGCCCGGCACCCTTCGTGAGCTTCCACGGCTGGGGACGGACCGGTATTTCAGCGAGTGCAGCAAAGGAATCCGTTTGGCGGCGTTCGAGGCGTGGAATGGGAGGTGACGGAATGAGGATGAAAGCCCTGTCCCTTTTTTCGGGAATAGGGGGGCTTGATCTGGCCGCCGAGTTATGCGGGATAGAAACGGCAGCGTTCTGTGAGATAGAGCCGTATGCGGTTAAAGTGCTTGAAAGGAGGTGGCCGGGTGTCACGATCATCGACGACGTGCGAAAAATCAGGGGGTGTGATTGGGCAGTTGACGTTATTCACGGAGGATTCCCCTGTCAAGACCTCTCCGAAGCGGGGAAACAAGCAGGACTCGAAGGCGAACGCTCCGGCCTGTGGTTCGAGATGCTCCGAGTCATCAGCGAAATTCGACCCGCTTTCGTGGTTGCTGAGAACGTGCGTGGAGCAGTCAATCTCGCCCTCGATACCGTGCAAGCCGGAATGGAGGCAGAAGGCTACACGGTCAGGACGCTCCTCCTACCTGCAGCTGCATTTGGCGCGCCCCACAAAAGGGAGCGACTGTTTGTTGTCGGAGTCAGGGAGGATGTGGCCGACCGTCTGTGCCTCGGAAGTGAGGCAGGGATACCAAGACAGAACGCGCGGAAAGAAGGGGGGTCAAATCTCTCTGACTACAGCGGTGAAGGTGGTGGATCTTTCTGGCCTACTCCCACCAGCACAGAGCGGAGCGGGATAAACCCGAACACTGAGAGCGGCGGGGTGCTGAGTAATGCCGTGTCTCTATGGCCCACGCCACACCGGAACTGCTCCAACGGGGCCGGAGTTCACGGAGATGGAGGGCTGAACATACAGACGGCAGTATCCCTCTGGCCGACACCCAGGGCAAACAAGCCGGAGGGGTACCCAAGCAATGGGTACAGACCGACGCTCGCACAGCGCGTGACCGGAGAAGTCAGGCCGGCGCACGGGATGTTATCGCCTGATTGGGTCGAGTGCTTGATGAACTTTCCGCTTGGCTGGACAGATCTTGAAGTAGACGAGCCGAGTGAATGGGTAGGATGGCCAGCCTTGTTGGGGCAGGAACAATACCCCTACGAACCTCCCCGCACCGTCGCGGGATGCCCGAACCGGGCTAAAAGGCTGAAGTGTTTGGGAAACGCAGTAGTTCCGGCACAGGCACGCCCGATATTCGAAGCTATCAGGATCATGGAGGAGGTAACGGGATGAACAAGAATAACACCCCCACTCCGACCGAGCTATTGGCAGAGGTGTATGCTCACGTGAAAAACCTTCCCGTTTGTCCTTTCTGCCAAGGAGTAGGTCAACACAGACCAGGGTGTTTATCGGCCGGACTCGAATCTTTTATCCAGGAATCAAGGAAGAATGATGTACTGGAGAAAGTTCTTAAGTACGTCAAATCGAATAAAGAGTTTTACAGGAAAGAACATGATATTCGAAGGACCTATGTCCTAAATGGTGACAATGTGGCGTTCCACAGGGAATACCGTGACCTCTATTTAAGACTGTTCGAAGAATACAGGGACATTGAGAAGTTCATCGACGGCCTGCAAAATGGGAGGAATGGGGAATGACCAATAAACTTCTTCTGCCCCTGCTGGGCATCCTGCTCTTCCCCCTGGGGCAAAGCTTCGATGTGGTGGCAACGGCCTACGCCCCTCTGGACCCGGCGGCAGTGGCAGGGATGTGCTATTCCGGCGACCCCAGGGTAACAGCTTCAGGACGGCGCACGGAACCGGGCGTCACCATCGCGGCCCCCCGGACCATCCCCTTCGGCACATGGATTCACCTGGAGGGAGTGGGGTGGCGCCGGGTGGACGACCGGGGTGGACGGATCAAGGGAAAGCGAATCGACATCTGCATGACGACACGTAAGGAGGCGTTGAAATGGGGAATGAAAAAAATTCGCATTTTTATCCCGAAAATGTAAGGATAGCAGATCATCTGGAAGCGGTGGAAAAAATACTCATGAAACCCATGGAGGACCCAGAATGAAACTCATCTACGTGGCTCATCCGCTGCGGAACGACGTGCAGGTCAACATGAAGCGAATCGAGGATATCATGCAGCAGCTCACGGCCTATGATCACCAGGTGCGGGACGGAATCAATTATTTCAGCCCGCTGCACGCCTACTCGTTCATCGATCCGTCCGGCCCCCAGGAGTGGGTGATGGACCGCTGCCTGGACATGGTGGAACGGTGCGACGAGCTTTGGCTCTACGGCTGCTGGCACAAAAGTGTGGGATGCCGGCACGAATTTCTCCACGCCATGCGCCTGGGGAAAACAATAAAATTCAAGGACGGGGACGCCCAGGAGTCCATCGAGAAAATTGCGGACCAGCTCCTTCCCGGATGGTGGAAAGTGCTGCGGGGGGAGTACGCGATATGAGCACCCTGTACATCCCCTGCCTGGCTGCACCGGGCTTCGAGCCGGACCGGAAGCACTTCTCAGACGCAGGCGCGGACCTCCGGTACAGCGGCGAACACCCTCTGTTCCTGTCCGTCGGCGAGCGGCGCAATATGCCCACTGGAGTCCACCTGGAGATCCCCGAGGGATACTTCGGTCTCGTGTGCCCCAGGTCCGGGTTGGCGGTGAAATTCGGGATAACAGTGCTGAACTCGCCGGGAATCATCGACGCTGGCTACCGGGGAGAGATACGCGTGCCTATCATCAACCTGGGGGACATCGCCATAGCCCTCAACCCGGGAGACCGGATCGCCCAGCTGCTCATCCTCCCGCTGCCGAGGGTAGAGTTTCTCGAGGCCGACGCCCTTGGCGAGTCGGAGCGGGGCGAGAACGGCTTCGGATCGACGGGAGTGGAATGATGCGCCGCCCCGGCAGCAGGCTCACATGGGACGAGCGCCGCATCATCGACGGTGTACTGAGGGACTTCCCTGCTCTATGCCTCTGCATGCGCCAGCGCCGGGAGTACCTCGAAAGCCTGGAACACTCACGGGGCAGCGACACCGGACGTATCCAGGGCGGTGAGTCTCTCCCCTCCCAGGAGCGGCTCCTCATCACACTCACGTCGGATGTGGAGTACTGTGAGCTTTCATCGATTCACGAGATCCTCGCTGAGGGGATGCAGGACCTGAGCGACACAATGTACGAGGTGGTGGAGGCGGTGTATTTCCGCCGCCTCTCTCCGTCGGAAACGTCCGAACAGCTTCACAGGGGGGACCGGTGGATCCGGACACGGCGCAGCCTCATCTACGACGTCATGGTCGGCCCCGTGTTCCGGGTCTACCCCGTGGTTCGCCGGTGGAGGGAGCGGGAGCAGCGGCGCAGGGAGGAGGCCATACGGAAACTCCTCTGCGGATGAATTGTGGATAACTTGGTCCTAGTCAATGTCCCGGTTTTTCGGCTACAATGGTCACATCCCGAACTGTACCAGCACACCGAACAGCTTCATGCAACTCCTCCTTGAAGCCGCCCGAAAAGGCGGCTTTTATAATATGCAGACACCCGCCGGGCATTCGCTACCTCGCCGGTGTCAGAAACACGGCCGTCTTCCCAGGGGCGGCCATTTTTATTACCCGAATGGAGGTGAGAGAGATGGCGCGCCTCAAAGCGCAGGAAGAGAAATTTTGCCAAATCTACACGGCCGACATAAAACGGAACGGAACAAAGGCCGCCATCGAGGCGGGATATTCCGAGAAAGGCGCATCAGTACAGGCTTCGCGCATGCTAAGGCGGGCTAACATAATCGCCCGCGTGCGGGAACTGGAGCGGGAGGCCGCACACGCGGCCGTTGACGACCCGGAGAAGCTCCGCCTGCACGTCTACCGGCAGCTCGTATCCCTGGCGACAAGCGACATCACGGACGTGGTGAAGGTTGTCCTGCCCGGCGACCAGGAGTACTCCGACGCCCTCGACCAGGACGCGGAGCAGAACGACGGCCAGTACGGGCTCCCCTTCGGGGATCCTCTGGTCTACGTCCGCCCCACAGACTCCCTGCCCAGCGAGGTCACGGCCGCCATCAAGAGCATCCGGAAGACGAAGGACGGCGTCCAGGTGGAGATGCACTCCAAGGACCCGTCGCTCAGGATCCTTTCTGAGGCCACGGGCATCATTCATGGCGGCGACCTGACCGTGAACGTATCCATCGCGGACCGGATCCAGGCCGCCAGAGAACGGATGAAGGCGCAATGATCCGCGACGCCACGGCAGTGCTCGACCCGGAGGAGGCGCTCTGCGAGGACATGGCGCTCCTCTCCGG
>Ga0123334_1005206_pt1 | contig 12711 bp, 8 predicted proteins | sample BiotimSIPDNA_FD_89706 | JGI IMG/M metagenome (GOLD analysis project Ga0123334, IMG submission 89706) | Anaerobic biogas reactor microbial communites from Washington, USA - Biogas_R1 time_0 SIP DNA | ecosystem: Engineered > Bioreactor > Anaerobic > Unclassified | place: Washington, USA | collected... | reverse complement strand
GGGTGAAGGCGAGAAGGTATCCGTCAGCGGTTACGAGTGCCAGCTGCAGTTTGGCGGCGCTGGCCGCAACCATTCCCGCGTGTTGGCTGAGCACAACTGCGGGTTCAATACGAATCGCTGGTTTTTCGGTGAAAACAGCTATGTGACGTACTGCCATCAGATTGGCGGCCGAACCCAGGGATCAGGCAAGCTGGAACTGGCCGTGAATTATCATGTCGGCGGAGCCCTGAAGGTCGAGGCGAGCCGTGACGGGTCAAATTGGCTCGAGGTTGCCAGCAAGTCTGAGCAGGGGCAGGTCGAGGTTGATTTGCCGGCATCGCTGTATCCTGCGGAAAAGATCTGGATCCGGCTATCCGCAGTATCCGGCAAGAAGGTGGGCGCGAAGGATTCCGATCCCGGATCGTTCCAGGTGAATTCCTACAAGTATGCGGCGTCGGTTTCGGGAACTCCTACGGAAGTTGTTGGATCGACGCAGTATTTCGAGGAACGTGTTAGTTCGACAGGCTTGGAAGCGTCAATCCTTGGCATTGGCGATGGTCTTCCTGGCGGCGCAAATGTAGTACGGATCAAGGCGAAGAATACAAGCGGTAAGGCGATATCCCTTGTTCCAAGCGTCACGTTGACCAAGGAACATGCGACGAAATGTGACAAGTTTGATGGCGCTAAAGTCGATTTGCCTGCTGGTGGCGAGACTGAACTCACCGTTCAATACGAGGTTCCGGGTACAGGAAAGTGGGAGCTGCAGGCGTTTGTGAGTGCGGGAGGCGAAATCGTGAGCGCCTTTGCAACGGAAATGTTCATATCTGACTTTTTCGACACGAGCTATGGCGAATTGCTTGATGACAGCAAGGATTGCGCTGTGTGGTGGGCATCGTCGGGCTGGAAGATTCCGCTTGTCCGCGAAGCTCCGAAGACGACCGGTGCGTGGATGGCGGTCAGCGGTGCGCGTGGCGAAAGCGAAGCGGCTCAATTGGTCTTGAAGGCCCGTCGCCAATTGGAAGACGTAGCTGTCAAGGCGACTGATTTGAGCGGCAGGGGCGGAGTGATTCCGGCATCCTGCATCGACCTGCTTAGAGTGCATTATTCCGAAGTGACGGTCAAGACTGATGCGACGAGCATACTCGGCATGTGGCCCGATGCCCTTCCGCCGTTGAAGGCTGGCTTGAAAGTAAAGGAGGGCAACAACCAGCCGATTTGGGTCCGGGTAAATATTCCCGAGGATGCCAGGGCGGGCATCTACAGCGGAAAGCTGAAGATCACTGCGTCAGGCGGATTCGAGAAGGAAGTCACGCTGAAAGTCAAAGTGTTTAATTTCGACTTGCCCAAGAAGATGACTTGCGAGACGGCATTTGGCTTTGGTGTGGAGACATGCTTCATGTATCAGAAGCCGAAGACGGAAGCGGAGCGGCGCCAAATCTGGGAATCGTACATGGAATTGTATTCACGGCATCACATCAGCCCGTACAATCCAGCTCAGTTGGATCCTTTCAAGTTTACGCTTGAAGGCAGGGAGAACGTCTGGAACGGGAACGGGACAATTGTGAAGGAATCGAAGGACGAAGGCGGCTATTCGCTGTTCCTGAATGACGATACGACGACGGGGCGCAGAAGTGCGTCAATTCCAACGAAAATACCTGCGAAGGGAAAACTTCGTCTAAAGATCACCTATAAGACCAATCCCGGGCATACGTTCGTTGCCTCGTTTAATCATTACAATGATGCTGGCAGCTGGATCTCAGGCAACAACCGCGACCTCCGTGTCAAGGGTGATGGTACCTGGCAGACGTTTGAAGCCACGTTTGACACCTATCCGAAAAACGCAGTCTCGCACACCTTAACTATACATGCGACAATCTGGGAGGAAAAAGGCGAATTGACAGGTCAAGTCTGGATCGATGACATCAGCCTGGTTGACGTGGATACCGGCAAAGTCTATATCGACGATCCAATCACCCCCGTCGATATCAGCAAGCTCAAGATCAAGTTCGACTGGACAGCGTGGGATGCCGCGATGACCAAGGCGTTTGACGAGTACCATTTCAATTGCGTCAGGTTCCCCATCACCGGTCTTGGCGGCGGTACGTTCCATTCGCGTACGGAACCCAGCTTCATGGGTTTTGCGGAAGATACTCCTGAATACGAGAAGCTGTTTGCAGACTACTTGGGCCAGATCGAAGCCCACCTGAAGGAAAAGGGCTGGCTGGACAAGGCATACGTCTATTGGTTTGACGAACCGGACGCCAAAGACTACGAATTCGTGATGAATGGCTTCAGAAAACTGAAGAAGTATGCGCCTGGCTTGCGCAGAATGTTGACCGAACAGATCGAACCTGAATTGATTGGCGGTCCCAACCTCTGGTGTCCCGTAACCCCGAACCTAAGGAAAGAGCAGGTCAAGGAACGCAATGCGGAAGGCGAGCAGTTCTGGTGGTACGTTTGCACCGGTCCGAAGGCTCCGTATGCAACGCTGTTCATCGACCACCCGGGAACAGAAATGCGCGTCTGGCTCTGGCAAACCTGGGACTTCGGAGTCGATGGAATCCTGGTCTGGGCGTCCAATTACTGGACCAGCGGCTGCGCCTATCCTGACAAGCCGCAAAATCCGTACGAGGATCCGATGGGCTGGGTCTCTGGCTACGATACCCCAAAGGGAGTCAAGCGCCCATGGGGCAACGGAGACGGACGATTCGTCTATCCGCCAGAAGCCGCGGCTGACGGACAGCAGGAAGAAACCGTATTGGACGATCCCGTCAGCTCAATCCGCTTCGAAATGCTGCGCGACGGCATCGAGGACTACGAGTACTTTGTGATGCTCAAGTCGTTGCTGGCAAAGAAGAAGTGGATGTTCCCATGGACACGTTCCAAGTACAAGAAACTGCTTGAAGTGCCTGTGGATGTCAGCAAGTCGATGACAGAATTCACCATCAATCCTGCCACGTACGAAAGGCATCGGGAAAAACTCGCGGCCGCAATCGAGGCATTGCAGTAAAGAGTCGATCCAATGTGATTCTTGCGAACTGAACTGACTTACCAAGAGGAGAAAAACGATGAGCAATCAAGCAACGATGTTGATGGGGCTGGTGACGATGATGTGCTTGTGCGCATTGGGGCAAGGAGTCGCCCCGAAGGCAACAGCTCCCGTGATTCCGGAGTTTTCGTTTAGTAGCGACGCCGATGCTCAGAAGGTCTTTTATCCGATGGATAGCCCCAAGGTTTCCTGGGTGCAGACCGGCGAGACAGGCTATGTTAAGCTGCCGATGGCATTCAAGGAAACGACGGCGGCGCGGATGTGCTGGGATGTCCTGGTGAAGCTCGACCTGAGCAAGGCAAAGGGAATCGCCTTTGACATCTATGCCGAAGACGTTGAATTGCTTGGCGGCTTGACGATATATTTCAGAAGCGGAGACGGATGGTACTCAAGCCATTTTGGGATTCACAATTCCGGCTCCTGGTGCCACGTTGAAGTGACGAAAAGCGGGGTGGGAACAGAAGGCAATCCAAGTGGCTGGGGCGATATTAGCGCAATCCGCCTGTCCTTCTGGACGGGACAAGACAAGAAGGATACGTTTGCGGCAGTGGCCAATATGAGTGTTTTGGAGTACAAGTCCGACATTGTTGTCATGACGGCAGACTCCTGCATCCGTCCCGGAAATCCCGAGAACAAGGGGTATAGCCAATTTGCGGCGGCGATTGTACGCACGCTGGATACCCTGGGCCTGGAATCGGCGACGGTTTCGGATCTGGATATTGCAAAGGACGACACGCCGCTGAAGACCGCAAAGTTGCTCGTGATGCCGTACAATCCAAAAATTCCGCAGGAGGCGATAACGGCGCTGGAGCAATTTGCTGAACGAGGCGGCAAATTCCTGGCATTGTATAGCCTTCCCGAAGGGATGGAATCTCTGTTTGGAATTCGTCGAAAAGGCTGGGAGAAATGCCCGACGGGAGCGTTCAAGGGCTATCGTGCTACGAAGGATCGCTTGCCCGGGCAGCCTGATTTGGCGCGTCAAACCTCGCCGCACTCGGTAATTATGGAACCGGAACCCGGCTCGAAGGTCATCGCGACCTGGGAGGATTCCGAGGGCAAGGATTTAGGTTGGCCCGGAGCGATTGCGTCACCGCGAAGCGTGTTCTTGGGGCATGTCTGGTTCAGTCCCGGCAGCGAAAATGTTTCCCAGTTTCTGCTGTCCATTGTCGGATATCTCTGTCCTGGGATTTGGGAGAAGAGCAGTCGCACCTCCATTGATCAGATTGGGACGTTAGGTTATTTTTCTGGCTTGCCTGAGTTGCGCGAGATGTTGGGCAAGGATGCGACCGTCGAGGCTCGCCGGGCTTTGGATGCCGCTTACTCTTTGCGTGACAAGGCGCAAAATGCATTTGACAAGCGTGATTATTGGGAAGCGATGTCGCTTTGCGAACAAGCGAATGCCCGTGCTTTGGAAGCCTATTGCAGGATGGCTCGTTCCGTACCTGGCGAACATCGCGGATTCTGGTGCCATAGCGCAAAGGGCTTGCCGGGAAAAACCTGGGACGAAGCCATTGAAATTCTCGCCAAGCATGGGTTCAATGCGATTTTCCCGAACATGCTTTGGGGCGGAATGGCGTACTATCCCAGCGATGTCCTGCCTCGTTACAAGGGCTTGGAAACGGAAGGCGATCAGGTTCGGTTGTGCTTGGATGCCTGCAAGAAGTACGGCGTTGCCTGCCATGTCTGGAAGGTCAATTGGAATATGGGAAGCCATTTGGACAATGACTTTGTCGAGAAGATGGTTGCCGAAGAGCGTGTTCAAGTGACCTATTCCGGCGAACTCAAGAAGACTTGGCTTTGCCCAAGCCATCCTGCGAATCTTCGTCTGGAGGCTGATTCAATGGTCGAACTCGTGAAAAAATATCCTGATTTGGATGGCATTCACTTTGACTACATCCGGTATCCTGATGGAAATTCCTGCTTCTGCGCAGGTTGCCGCCAGCGCTTCGAGGCTAAGATTGGCAAGCAGGTGGAGGATTGGCCAAAGGACACGCGGGCAATACTCCGCGAAGAATGGCAGGATTTCAGGCGCGAAAACATTACCGCCCTTGTGAAACTGGTTCATCAGGAGGCAAAGGCAGTTCGCAAGTCGATTCAAATCTCAGCGGCTCTCTTTGGGAATTGGATGAGCGACCGTAATAGTGTGGCACAGGACTGGGAGCTCTGGTGCCGCAATGGCTGGCTGGATTTCGGCTGCCCGATGAACTATACCGATTGGCCGACCACCTTCAAGTCGCAATGCACACGGCAACAAAACTGGCGCCATAAGGTGCCCATGTATCCTGGAATCGGATTGTCCTGCTGGAAGTACACTTTCGATCCCGTGAATATGGTCAAGCAAATCGAAATTGCACGCGACCTGAAAACCGGCGGTTTCAATGTGTTCAACTACGACAACCACGCCCTGAAGGTCCTCCCGTTCATGAGCCTGGGATGCACAAAAGAATAGAATAATAGCAAGGACGCAAAGCACGAACAAGTTCTCCGCATGCTTTGCGTCCTGTGCTTTGTCCTAATAATGGCGAATTCCAAGTCGGACGAGTCGGACGGGTCTGCGGAAACTGACAAGAAGCGCAAGGAGTAATAACGGGGCATGAACCATGTCATCCACAACAACATTGTGAATTTTATCTGGGGTATTGCCGACGACGTGTTGCGCGATGTTTATGTGCGCGGCAAGTACCGTGACGTAATCCTGCCCATGACGGTCATCCGCCGTCTCGACGCGCTTTTGGAGCCGAGCAAGGAAAGGGTGCTTGGCATGAAAAAGCAGCTTGACGGGGTCGGAATCGCCAACCAGCACGCCGCGCTCTGTCAGACCGCAGGCGAGGTCTTTTACAACGTCTCGCCCTTTACCCTGCGCGACCTGAAAAACCGCGCCAGGCAACACCAGCTCAAGGCAGATTTTGAAGCCTATCTGGATGGCTTTTCACCCAATGTTCAGGAAACCCTCTGTGGTCACCGGCCAGGTGGATGTGCGCGGCATCGAGGTTCCGGAGGTTGCCGAAGACGGGTTGCTGCCGCTGGAAGAGGACGACGCTGCAACCGATGAGATGATGGACAGCGCGGAGGATATGGATGAAAACGACTGGCAAAACCCCAAAGAACAGCCTTGACAGATCGAAGGACTATCCAAGCCTGTTGGCCGAGATTAAGGAACGCATACGCTCCGCCCAGTACGAAGCCCTCAAGGCGGTCAATAAGGAGCTGGTTGGTCTGTACTGGGATATCGGGCGGATGATAGTGGAGCGTCAGAGAGACGCAGAACACGGCGCTGCCATAGCCGAACAGTTGTCCAATGACCTGCGGACGGAGTTCCCTGGAATCAGCGGTTTTTCCAGACGCAACATCTTCTACATGCGTGAGTTTTATCTGCTTTACCGCGACGACGAGCGAGTGCAACCACTGGTTGCACAAATCAGCTGGACTCACAATCTGGTGATATTCCAGCGCTGCGAGGATCCGCTGGAGCGTGAGTTTTATCTGCGCATGACCCGTAAGTTTGGCTGGTCCAAGAACGTACTTATCCACCAGATCGACAACCAGAGCTATGTAAAAATCCATGCTGGGCCAAACCAATTTCGACAAGGCGCTGACGCCGGAGCTTCGCGCCCAGGCCCAGTTGGCGGTGAAGGACGAATACACCTTCGATTTTCTGGAACTTGGCGAGGAATACAGCGAGCGTGAGCTGGAACGGGCGCTCATCGCCCGAATCGAGGATTTTCTCAGGGCCATGGGCGGCATGTTCGCCTTCATGGGCAGCCAATACCGGTTGGAGGTGGACGGCAAAGAGTTTTTTATCGATCTCTTGCTGTTTCACCGCCGTCTTCGCTGTCTTGTCGCCATTGAATTGAAAGTCGGCGACTTCCTGCCGGAGTTCGTCGGCAAGATGCAGTTTTATCTGGTGGCTCTGGACCGGCAGGTTCGCCAGGAGGACGAGAACCCCTCCATTGGCATCATCCTGTGCAAGGAAAAGAGCCGCACGATTGTGGAGTACGCCCTGCACAACGCCAACAATCCCATCGGCGTAGCCACTTATGAAATCACCAGGACTCTGCCCAAGGCGCTGAAAGGTCAACTGCCGTCGCCGAAAGACCTTGCCCATTTGCTGGAGGACTTATGAAGCCGACTGACACCAGTGAAAAAGGTCTGGAATCGATTATCGTCGCCTCCCTTGTGGAAGAGGCCGGATATGTTCAAGGCGATTCACAGGACTACGACCGGGAATACGCTGTCGATTTGTCCAAGCTGTTGCAATTTCTCGCTACCACCCAGCCAGAGACCTATGCGGCGCTCGGCATCAGTCAGGAAGGCTCCAAGCGCACAAAGTTCCTCCACCGCTTGCAGGGCGAGATCGCCAAGCGCGGCGTGGTGGACGTGTTGCGCTCTGGCATCAAGCACGGTCCGGCCGATGTGAGCCTTTTCTACGGCACGCCCACGCCGGGCAACCTGAAGGCAGAGATGTGCGGAAGAACTACACTCCGGTGGAGAGCTACTACCGCCTGGCCAAGACCGTGGAGGACGACCCGCTCGACTGGAAACGCCCCAATTTCGCCGCTTTAGCGGCGACTGAGTACGAGTACCCCGGGGTGCCCGTACCTAAACTGTTATCATGACGGCAACTGCTTTTTTAGGTTTATGCGTCAAGAAATTTCAGCCCCATTTGGCCAGGAATTTGAATGCATCTTTGGCGATTTGTTCTGCTTGTTGGAAGTCGTGTTCGCCTTCTGTTTCGAGTGAGATTGCTCCTGTGTATCCGGAGTTTTTGAGTATATCGAGGCATTGGGCGACTTTTGCGATGCCCGTTCCCGGCGTGCAGCTTTTTCCGTTGCTGTAGTCTTTGACGTGGCAGTGGATGACGCTGTCTGCGACTGATTTTAGGACATCGATTTCATCGAATCCCGGTTTATGTTGCCATGGGTTTTGTCCGAAAGTTGCGTTATGCACGTTTGCTGTATCGTAGTTGACTCCCAGGGTTTCTGGTGTTCCGAGGGCGAGTATTTTCAGGAGTCCCTGCGATGTGACTGTGAATGCGCCGTGGGGTTCGATCGCGATTTTGACGCCTGTTTTAGCGGCGGTTTCGAGGATTGGTTGGAGTCTAGACTCGATGATAGCCCATGCTTGTTGATCGGAGATCTCCGGTGGTTTTGGTCCGTCTCCGAGGAAAACGCACGGGATGCCTGCCGCTTGTGCCCATTCAAGGCAAAGGCAGACGTTTTCGACGCAGTTGTCCGCCTTGATGAGCGCGCCATCGGTTGACCAAAGACCTGTGATTCCCTTGAATCCCAAGTCCTGCGCCAACTTTTGGAATTTTTGCGGATCGTCCTTTTTGACGTCAACATGTGGGCAGAAAGAGCCTTGGGCTTGAGTTTCGAAATACTCGTAACCTGCGTTACGTATTGCCTTTAGCGCATCGACGAGAGGATACCGCCTGAAGCTGACGGTGCCGCAGCCGATTTTCATGGTTGACATTGGGAGTTCCTTTAGTGGTTACAGTTGGATCACTTGTTTTCACTGACGTTGGTTCCCCAGGCACCTTCGCCGAAGGGCGCGATAACATAGGCAGGCTTGAAAGTTTTGATTGCGTCCATTCCGGGGATTGGTTCTTTGGTTGTCGAGGGGGCGGCAAGCCAGGAGCTATCGGTTTGGGTGACGAGTTTTCCGGCAACGTAGAGTTCCCCGAGGACTCCGCAGGGGAGGCTCCCCCCGTCTTCAGCCTTGATGAGAATAACGTTGGTTCCCTTGACCAAGTAGGGCTTCAGGTCGAAATCCACGAGCAGGCTCCATCCCGAGGTTTTTTCGGTCAGCTGTTTTCCATTGACGTAGATTGTCGAGTAGTCGTCGACTGCAAGTTTCAGCATGGCTCCTTGCTGTGGGTCATCGACCTGGAAAGTTTTTGCAACGAGTGCGATGCCTGCTGCGACATCGGCTGTTTCCTGTGCCCAGATCCACTTTGCATTTCCCGTGTATGGTTTTAGGTTGCTCGTTTTCTTCGCTTGTTCATCAAGCAATTTTTTAATGATGTCGGCTTCGTTTCCGAATTTCTTGTTTGGCTTTGTGATTTTGCAGATTGGCTTGGGGAGTTTGTGCGTCCCTGCTACGACGACTTGGAACGAGGTGAGCTTGAGCGAAACTTTTTCGTTGACGGGTTTGATGAATTGTGTTGTTTCTGGCAGGATGTAGAGCTGCTGGTCAAGTGATTCCAGTGTGAAGTTGACGGTTTGTTCTTGCTCTGTGAGGTTGAGGATGAAGTAGTACCTCTTGCATCCAAGCAGAATTTGCGCGACGCGTACGTTTTTGTTGTCGGTTTTGACATCGTCGAGTTGCTTTCCCTTTACGAAAACGGTTGAGAGCTTCGCCATTTCTGTTGTCACATTGTACATGACGTTGTGGAATTGAAGTGATTTAGCGTAGTGCGTGCCCCAGAGTCCGTATCCTGTGCACTTGTTGAGCATGGCGTCATAGGCCATGAACCGTTGCTCAACGAGCGTTGGGTAGATATGTTCTTCGACGGGTGTTGGCTTGAGTCCTTTCCATGCGAATCCCTGCAGCGCCATCCAGATGGGCTTGCGTCCAAATACGGTTTCGTCCATTCTGAGGCAATACTTTCCAACGCTTGTCAGTCCCTTGTCGTCGATTCCGGAGTGGTTGTTTGGGTATGGTACCGGATAGATATCGCATCCATAGATATCGCATGCTTCTGCATATGGGATAAGGTCTTCGACCTCGTTTCGCGGCGCGGCGTTGACCCAGGTTGGATGGTAGGGGTCGATATCCTTCATGATTTCGTTTGATGCCGCGATCGGTGCATGAGGCTTGCCGCCCCAGAGTGGTTCATCGATAAGGAAGTATCCGAGGGTTGCGGGATGTTCGATGATTTTTGGCGTGATTCGTTTTTTTGTTGCGTTTTCAAATGCCTTGAGCGTGGCTGGCGCTGTGCTTGACGCGCAGCCTGAGACGATAATTGCCTTGATGCCGTATTTGTGGAGTCGGTCGAGCCTTTCTAGGTTTGATTCTTCGTCTTGCTTGAGGTGCATGAATGTAGAGTTGACACCGAATCGGGCTTTTGCATAGAGCGCTTCTTCAATGCCGCCGAATTTCATGTCCCATTGGGTGATTGGGAAGAAGGGCTTGCCATTGATCGTGAAGTACCCATTGGGCTGTGCGATCGTTTCGTACTTTCCGGGCTTTGCCGTTCGGATCGTCTTTGCGAATCGTTTGAGTTCGTTGCCCTGTGCATCGAAGAGCCTGCAATCCATTTGGTACTTGCCTGGCTTGAGGTTTTTCGCCGGGATGAAGAATTTGCCTTTCCCGTTTTCGAGCATCGGGTATGCCGTGCCTACGCCTTCGAGGCGAACACGTGCGCTTGCAGCAGGTGCAGTGGCGACGATTTCGCCTGCGATGCGTCCGGTATCGTTTGAGTTGAAGATGATGTCCCGGTAGAATGGTTCGTTAAAGAAGACTTTCCAATTGTCCATTGGGTCGGGGATGTATTCCTTGTACTCGAAGTCGTAGTAGAGCACCTTTCCCTTTGATTTGGTTTCGAAGATGACCGTCAGCTTGTCACCTTGGAAAGATTCCGGGATTCTGAGTTTTAGGAATTTGGGCTGCATTTTGTTGGGGACGTCATTGAACGTCGCGCCGCCTGTGACTGCAGGCATGGTTTTGGTCGTGATTTCGTGGAATGGGTTGTCGGTACCCGTTGGCGTCAATCCTTTTGCCTTGTAGGAGAGGAGGTAGTTCTTTCCAGGTTCGACCTTGAGGTTTGTGAGGTATGCCGCTTGTCCTCCTGCGATGATGATGCTCTTGTCATCCGGTGGAGTTTCCAGGTCTTCGAGGGTCCAGTATCCACCAAGCTGTTCGCGGATTTTTGCTGGTCTGACGGTCAGTTCGTTGAATGTGATCGGGGTGCCGTCAATTGAGCGGACAGCCAAGTAGATGCTGGTCGTCTGGGGAGGGCGGACAAAGATGAATTTGCGCTTTTGCCAATTTGTTCCGGCATTGAGGATTCCTGCCGTCGGTGCGTGCCAACGTCGGTTCTTGCCATCGAATGTGACTGCTTCGACATAGGCTTGGGTGGTCGTGTCCTTGGCTGCCTTGTAGTTGCAGCTGAAGACGTATGGGATTCCTTCCTTGACGATATTGGTCAGGTGGTATGTCAAGGTCGAGTGTTTTCCATCGTCGGTATAGAGCGTGATTCCATTTTCCTCGAGTTTGAATTTTGCGTCTGGGGAGGTCAGGCTCCATGGTGGCGGAAGTGCCTTGTCAATTCCCTTGAATGTTGGGTTTTCGAGCATGTTATCCGCTTTTAGCGTGGCGAATGCGGTCACTGCGACGACAGTTGCGAGGAGTTTTTTAAGCATCGTTTCACCTTGGTTGAGTTTGGGTTGATAGAAAAGACAATGTCCTAGTTTAGTCTTTGCAGATGCTTGTGTCAAGGGTTATTAGCGGATGATTTGAGACAAAAAAAGACCGGCTTCCAAAAGGGGAGCCGGTCTCGTGTGTGCTTAAACTAGATTAGTTCCAGGAGATGACCAGGCGGCCGAAGTAGGTGGTGTCCATTCTTTCGGCGCCTTCGGCGACGCGATTGTTGTATTCGTTAGATACGCCAAGTCTGATGCTCCAGAGTCCGGACTTGGTGAGGGGGATGTCAAGTGCGCTTTCGTGGTAGATTCTGTAGTCATCCCGGAACTCATCGAAAGTCGGGGTATAGGTGATATCGGTGACGAGTTTACCAAAGTTTTTGATTTTGAGTTCGTGATGGTAGTTGAAGTCCATTCCGATGTTGTCTTCGTCATCCATGGTTTCGTCGATATAGTATTTTCTGACATAGCTAAGACCGGCACGGAGTCTGGCTTTAAAGTCATCGGTATCAACGACGTAGAAACCGTAACCAGCCGCGCTTGTGAAGTAGAGGTCGTAGTTGTTGAATTCATCCTTTTCAGCTTCAGCTCTTGCGTACGCAGTGTGGGAGGAGCCACCAAGGCGGATTTCATAATCGGTGCCGGCGACGATTTCCTCTTCATTCTTGACCCCATTTTCCTTTGCGTACCTTCCGCGGAGGTAGAGAGCCAGTTTGTCAATTGGTCCAGTCAATGTGGCCTTTCCGGAACCGCCAACCGTCGTTTTTTCGGTGTTTCCGGTTTTGCCTGTGACGTCAAATGCGACTTCGTAGGCCCACTTTCTGCCTGCAGGCGGCTTGGGGAGTGATGGATCGGGTGATCCCGGCAGCCAGACGGTCTTGATGTCAGCGGTGTTGACGACTGTTCCTGCGATATTGGTTTTTCCTTCATCCGCAGGAGCCAGCTTGCCAGTGACTGAAGCATCGCCTGCGACAGTCGTTGCCATCATCGGTTCGTCAGTGGTCAGGGCTGCAACCTTTGCTTGGTCAATGGTGAGGTCGCCAGCGAAATCTGTCTTGATTTTGACCTTGCCGTTATGGAGTTCGATGATTTTGCCTTTGATGACTGAACCGTCAATCAGGTTGAGCTGATCAGCTTGGACTGACGTGACCAACAGGGCGATAATGGTGAGACTTGCGAAAATGCGCTTCATAAATGCTCCTAGTACTTAATTGATTTAATTCGTATACATTTTTTGAAGATGTTTGGGTTTCACGCAAGTTTTCTTCCACTCGAACGGAACCGCCCTTTCGTTGTAGGCGGCGATGAACCTGTTGATGG
>Ga0123334_1005205_pt1 | contig 12712 bp, 12 predicted proteins | sample BiotimSIPDNA_FD_89706 | JGI IMG/M metagenome (GOLD analysis project Ga0123334, IMG submission 89706) | Anaerobic biogas reactor microbial communites from Washington, USA - Biogas_R1 time_0 SIP DNA | ecosystem: Engineered > Bioreactor > Anaerobic > Unclassified | place: Washington, USA... | reverse complement strand
TGATGCCCTGGCCGGTGACATCGATGGTGAACCCGTCGTCGCCCAGCGAGGCGTCGCCTGCGAGAAGGCCGATGTCGTTGTTGCCGGGCACGCCGTTTGACACCACAAACGCGCCGCCCGTCATCAGCCCCAAGTAGTGCCGCAATTGGCCGGCTGCGTAGGCCGCCTGCTGCGGCGCATCGGGTGCGATTACAATGCCTGCAAGTACCTTTCCGTCATACAGGGTTGCCATGTAAGCTCTTTCCTTTCATCAGGCCGTGCTTGTGCACATGTTCTTCCAGCAGCTGCGCTGCGTGCTCCACCACCGCCACGCACCGCTCGGCTTCGGTGCGGTAGCGCGGGGTCAAATCCGCGCATTGGTCGGAACCCAGCTTGTCGATAAACTGCTGCACAAACTCCCCGCACAGGGGGCCGAAGCCCGGCGTGTTGTGCGCGCAGCCCGTCACCGCCAAGCGCCCGATGATGGCCACGCCCCCGGCCAGTGCGCCGCACACGCGCTTGCAGCCCATGCCCCCGCCAAAGCCGGACAACAGGTGCACATCCGCAGGTGTTATGCCCAAGCTCCAGGTATCATTGGCCGCCATCACCACAGCTTCGGCGCAGTTGCAGTCTTTGTGCAGGAAATAATCGTGTGCGCATTGTTTGAGGTTCATAAAATTCCTCCGTTCCGGGCGTTGTGCACGATATACGCCTTGCCTTCCGCCGCGTCATTCATGTGTTTGTATCCCCATCATAACGTGTTGACGCCGCCAACGCAAGATATTCGCGTTGTTATGTTGCCGGGGGCATGATACACTGTGCCCGGATGGACGGCGGGGACAGGATGCTGTGATGCCTGCAAAAAAAATGGGAGGAACACCATGAAACAACCCAATATTGTGCTGATCATTGCCGATGACTTGGGGCACTGGACGCTGGGGTGCGAGGGCAATGCCGATGCGGTGACGCCCCACATCGACCGCCTGGCGCGGGAGGGCATGCAGCTGCGCAGGTTCTACTGCTCGTCGCCGGTGTGCTCGCCGGCGCGGGCCAGCCTGTACACCGGGCTGATGCCGTCCGCGCACGGCGTGGCGGACTGGCTGCGCTTGGGCAACGTAAACGCGGGCGGCGACACCGCCGTGGAATACCTGCGCGGCCACACCTGCTACACGCAGCATTTGGCCCAGGCGGGCTATGTGTGCGGCCTGAGCGGCAAATGGCACTTGGGCGACAGCCAACGCCCGCAGCAGGGCTTTTCGCACTGGTACTGCCACCAGCGCGGCGGCGGCCCCTATTACAACGCGCCCATGGTGCGTGACGGGCAGTTAATCGCCCAGGAGGGCTATCTCACCGACGCCATCACGCAGGATGCCTGCCGTTTTATCCGGGAGCAGGCGGGCGCAGGCCGCCCCTTCTACGCGCATGTGGGCTATACCGCGCCGCATACGCCGTGGCTGAACAACCATCCCAAGGAATACACGGATTTGTTTGCGGATTGCCGCTTTGACAGCTGCCCCATCCTGCCCGCGCATCCCGACCAGCTGCCCTATGACCAGTTTGCCGATGACCGCAGCGCCATGCTGCAAGGGTACTTTGCCAGCGTGGCCGCCATGGACGCAGGCATCGGGGACATACTGGCGACATTGGAAGAGGCGAGGGAGCTGGACAACACCATCGTTGTATTCACCTCCGACAACGGCTTCAACTGCGGCCACCACGGCATATGGGGCAAGGGCAACGGCACGTATCCCTTTAACATGTACGAAAGCTCGGTGCGCGTGCCGTTCATTGTGCGCGCGCCCGGCCGCGTGCCGCAGGGGCGCATATCGCACAGCGTGCTTTCAGCCTGCGACTGGTATGCCACCGTGCTGGAACTGGCGGGCATTGCGCCGCAGGGCGCTGGCCGCAGCTTTGCCGATGTGCTGACCGGCCAGGCCGAGCGCCCGCAGGCCGAGGCGTGCGTCTATGACGAATACGGTGCCACCCGCATGCTGATCAAAGGGCAGCACAAATACGTCAAACGCTACCCCGACGGCCCCAACCTGCTGTTTGACCTGGGCCGCGACCCAAACGAGGAGCGCAACCTCATCGACACCGCCCCGCAGGATCTGGTGGCCGCGCTGGACGCGCACCTGGAAAACTGGTTTGCCCTGCATACCCTCCAGGCCGCCGACAGCCGCTACGCCGGCGTGCGCGGCTTCGGGCAGGACAAGCCGCACGGCCCCGACGGCTTCCCGGAGGGCGCGTTTAAGCAGGAGATGTATGAGTAAATCCAAACGCTATTGTAGCAGCATAAGTGCAATATTGAATCTGATGGATGAAACTTGACGCCCGCCAATGCGTACGCTATCATGTACGCATAAGGGAGGTGAAAGCATGACCAACACCACGATTACCAATCTGCGCAAGAACCTGTACGCGTATGTCAACCAGGTTGTGACGTATAACGACCCCGTGCACATTGTGACAAAGGACGGGAACGCCGTGCTTCTCAGCGAGGAGGAGTATCGCGGCATGCTGGCCACCATGGAGCTGCTGAGCAACCAGCAATTGGCGCAAAGCCTGCGGGAAGGGATGGCGGAAAACCCGGAGGACTGCGCAGTGTATGACCCGCAGGAACCCTGGTGATGTACACCATCCTGCTGACGCGCAAGGCGCAAAAGGACAGGGCATACCTCAAGCAGGCGGGCCTGGAAACCAAAGCCCGCGCCCTGTTGAGCCTGCTGGCGGAGGAGCCGCTGCGCACGCCGCCCGCCTGTGAAAAGCTGGTGGGCGACCTGAAAGGCTGCTACTCCCGGCGCATCAACATCCAGCACCGGTTAGTGTACATGGTGGATGAAAACAATAAGATGGTGAAAGTGTTGAGCATGTGGTCGCACTATGGCGAATAGGCGCTACACGGCTCTGTGCTCGGTGCGCCTTAAATAGCAAAAACCCCATGAAAATCAAGGAGTTTTACCTGGTAGGATTAACTGACAACCGAAGCATGTTTATAGGAGATATCAGCATGATGAAAGAGATCAAAGTAGGGCTTCTGGGTGTAGGCGGATATGCCGCCAACTATATCCACACGGTAAAAAACCCGCAGCGCGAAGGCGTGACACTGGCAGCAGCGGTGGATCCTTACAATAAAGAGTGTGATATCTGCCCGGTGTATGACACCACCGAGGAAATGTACCGCAACCATCCTGACCTGGATCTGGTGGTGGTGGGGACGCCCTTGCATTTGCATGCAGATCAGGTGTGCGAGGCCTTTTCCCATGGCTGTCATGTGGTGGTGGAAAAACCGCTGACCATCAGCATGGAGGAGGCGCGCCGGATGGTATCCGCCCGTGATAAGGCAGGCAAGAAGCTGGGGGTTGGATTTCAACTGTGCGCGGATGAAGCGATGCTTGCCCTGAAAGCAGATGCAGACAGGGGATTGTTTGGCAAGCCGGTGTTGATGAAAGCTATCGTGCTGTGGCCCCGCGGCAATGCGTATTATCATCGGGGCAGCGGCTGGGCCGGAAAGCGCACCACCGCCAATGGTGCTCCTGTTTATGACAATGTGTTAAGCAATGCCACCGCACATTATTTAATGAATGCCCTGTTCCTGGCGGACGAACCCATTGCCGATTTTGAGTGCCGAACCTATCGTGCCAATCCCATCGAAACCTATGATACGGCTGTGCTCAAGGGGCATACCGTCTCCGGCGTGGAAGTGTTTATTGCGGTTTCACATGCGGCAGGCCCGCATTTGCAGCAAAATCCTTTGCTTGTGTATGAATATGAAAACGCCACGCTGTGCTATGGTGCGGCAGGCGAGGAAAACACCCGCTTCACTGCCCGTTTTAAGGATGGGACGACCAAAGCGTACCCCACAATGTACGCGAAGCATCTGCCGAATTTTTGGAACATGGTGGATGCCATCCGCGAAGAAACCCCCGTGGCATGCCCGCCGGAGGTGGCGATGCTGCATGTGGACATTCTGGAACGGATGCGGTCAGTGCAGCCCGAATCCACGCCCTTTCCGGCGGGATGGATTCAGGAGAAAGAAGATTATCTTTGGGTGCCGGGCCTGGCGCATGCCCTGTTTGAATGCTTTCACACATCAACATTGCCTGAGTGGGATTTGACAAAGGATAGCTTGGAACAATCAAAGGGGTGAGCGGCACGGCCCATCGCAGGAAGGGTGTTTTGATTGACAGCCCGCTCTTCAAAACAAAAGCCCTGAAAACATAATGCTTTCAAGGCTTTCCGCTTGGTGGGATTAACTGGGCTCGAACCAGTGACCCCCACGATGTCAACGTGGTACTCTAGCCAACTGAGCTATAATCCCAAGGGACGCTGATAAGGATAGCATGCCTGGCGCTCTTTTGCAAGCACGATTTTGCGCATATGCTGTACAATCGGTGTTGCATTCTTATTCCCGAAGGTGTATAATCACGCAGCATTGACGCAAGGAGGAGAAACGGACATGGCAAAGCAGCGTATTTTGCTGGCGTACAGCGGGGGATTGGACACCTCCATTATTATCCCGTGGTTAAAGGAAAACTATGATTGCGACGTGGTGTGCGTGGCGGCGGACGTGGGGCAGGGTGAGGAGCTGGAGCCGCTGCATGAAAAGGCGCTCAAAACCGGCGCTGAGAAACTGTATATACATGACCTAAAAGAGGAATTTGTCACCGATTTTATCTGGCCCACATTGAAAGCCGGTGCGGTGTATGAGGGCAAGTACCTGCTGGGCACGTCCTTTGCGCGCCCGCTGATTGCCAAATATCTGGTGGAAACCGCGCACAAGGAAAACTGCACCGCCATCGCGCACGGCTGCACGGGCAAGGGCAACGACCAGGTGCGCTTTGAGGTGACCATCAAGGCCTTTGACCCGCACATGAAAATCATCGCGCCCTGGCGCCTCTGGGATTTGACCAGCCGCGAGGACGAGATAGACTACGCCGAGGCGCGGGGCATCCCGGTGCCGGTCAAGCGCGACAAGCCCTACAGCATGGACCTCAACATCTGGCACCTGTCGCACGAGGGCGGCGACCTGGAGCACCCGCATCTGGCCCCGCCGGATGACCTGCTGCAGCTGACGGTCTCCCCGCAGGATGCGCCCGACACGCCCGAAGAGGTGACCATTGCCTTTGAAAAGGGCATCCCGGTGGCCATCAACGGCAAAAAAATGGGCCCTGTGGAGCTGCTGACCGAGGCGAACAAAATCGCCGCGCGCAATGGCGTGGGCGTCATTGACATGGTGGAAAACCGTCTGGTGGGCATGAAGAGCCGCGGCGTGTACGAAACGCCGGGCGGCACCATTTTGTACGCCGCCCATCAAAACTTAGAAGAGATCACGCTGGACAAGGATACCAAGCACTTTAAGCAGCACGTGGGCATCAAGTTTGCCGAGCTTGTGTACAACGGCCTGTGGTACACCCCGCTGCGCGAGGCGCTGAGCGCCTTTGTGGACAGCACGCAGCAAAACGTAACGGGTACGGCCACCCTCAAGCTGTACAAGGGCAATGTGATGGGCGCAGGCGTGACCAGCCCCTACTCGCTGTATATGGAAAAGATCGCCACCTTTGGCGACAGCAAGGAGCTGTATTCGCACATGGACAGCGAAGGCTTTATCAACCTGTTTGGCCTGCCGCTGAAGGTAGCGGCGCTCATGCGCGAAAGCTTAGCCGACAAGGGAGAATAATGTGAAACTCTGGGATGGCAGATTTTCCAAAGGCACCGAGGCCCGCGCCGATGCGTTTCAGGCCTCGGTGTCCTTTGACCAGCGGCTGTACCGCGAGGATATCCGCGGCAGCATTGCCCATGCCACCATGTTAGGGCAGCAGGGCATATTGTCCGGGCAGGATGTGCAGGCCATTGTAGAAGGCCTGACCGGTATCCTGGCGGATTTCGAGGCCGATAAGCTCATCCCGCCGCCGGGATGCGAGGACATCCACATGTGGGTGGAGCAGGAACTGACCGCACGCATCGGCGAGGCGGGCAAGCGCCTGCACACCGCGCGCAGCCGCAACGACCAGGTGGCGCTGGACATGCGCCTGTATGCCAAGCGCACCTGCGATGAAACGCTGGAGGCGCTTATTGGCGTGCTCAACGCGCTGTTTGCGCTGGCCGAAAAGCACGCGGAGGACATTATGCCCGGCTATACCCACATGCAGCGCGCGCAGCCCGTGACGGTGGGGCATTGGGCGCTGGCCTATGCCGAGATGCTTTTGCGCGATGTGCAGCGCGTGCTGCATGCAAAGAATGCTGCCGACAGCATGCCGCTGGGCGCAGGCGCGCTGGCGGGCACCACCTACCCCATCAACCGCGACAGCGTGCGGCAGCAGTTAGCCTTTGCCGATATTACGCACAACAGCTTAGACACCGTCAGCGACCGGGATTTTGTGCTGGATTACCTGCATGCGGCGGCCACCGGCATGATGCACCTGTCCCGCCTGTGTGAGGAACTGGTGCTGTTTTCCACGGCGGAATACGGCTTTGTGGAGATGGACGACAGCTATGCCACGGGCTCCAGCATGATGCCGCAAAAGAAAAACCCCGACATGGCCGAGCTGGTGCGCGGCAAAACGGGGCGCGTGTATGGCAGTTTGTTGACACTGCTGACCGTCATGAAGGGCCTGCCGCTGGCCTATAACAAGGACATGCAGGAGGACAAGGAAGCCTGGTTCGATGCGCGGGATACGTACATCGATTGCTTGGCCATGGTACAGGGCATGCTATCCACCATGCAGATCAACACCCGCCGTATGGAGCAGGGTGCGCTGGATGGATACGCCAACGCCACCGATTGCGCGGACTATTTGGTCAAAAAGGGCGTGCCTTTCCGCGATGCACATACCATCATCGGGCAGCTGATTGCCTTTTGCTTGGGGCGCGGCTGTGCGCTGCATGACCTGACGCTGGAGGAATTCCGGCAGTTTTCGCCGGTGTTTGACCAAGATGTGTACGAAGCCATCTCGCTGGCTGCCTGTGTATCGGCGCGCAATGTGCCGGGCGGCACGGCGCCGGACAATGTGCGCACGGAGGTGGCGCGCGCACGGGCGCGCCTGGAAGCCCTTACCGATGCAACCTGATCAAGAGAAACAACATCACCGGCAGGGTACCCTGCCGGTGATTGCACATATCCGCACGCCGTTTACCGATACCTTCGGCATCCCCCGGCAAAGCGGCCTGGCGCCCAGCGTGCCGGGCGACATTGTGTTTACCGCGCCCTACCGGGATGCGGCGTATGTGCGCGGGCTGGAGCAGGCCACGCACCTGTGGCTGATCTGGCGCTTTTCGCAAACCAAGGGGGCCGCCCCCTCGGCCACGGTGCGCCCGCCCATGCTGGGCGGCAACCAGCGCATCGGCGTGTTTGCGTCGCGCTCGCCGTTCCGGCCCAGCCGGCTGGGCTTATCCTGCGTGCGGCTGTCCCGCATCGAGCACACGCCCGATCAGGGCCCGGTGCTGCACGTGCTGGGCGCAGACCTGATGGACGGCACCGCCATTTATGACATCAAGCCCTATGTGCCGTATGCGGACTGTATGCCCGAAGCCTCCTACCCGCTTTCACAGGACGGAGATGCGCAGCGCTTGCAGGTGGTATTCCCGCAGCCGCTGCGCGAAAAAATCCCCGCGCATCTGCACGCGGGGCTGATCGAGGTGCTGGCGCAGGATCCCCGCCCGCGCTACCAGCAGGATGCCGGGCGCATCTACGGCTTTGGCTTTGCGGGCAGGGATGTGCGCTTCCGCGTGCAGGACGGGGTGCTTACTGTCTGTGAAATAGTATAAGCAAGCGTTTTTATGCGCGGTACCCGGTGGCAAAGTCCACCCGGGACTGGAACGGGCCGTCCGGCAGCGCGGCGATGTTGTGCGCCGCGATTTCGAAGATATTGTCGTGCGTGCGCTGAGCATGCAGCCCGCCCGATACATGCGGCGTAATCAAAATGTTGGGCTCCTGCCACAGCGGGCTTTCGGGCGGCAGCGGTTCGGGCGTGGTGACATCCAGCCCGGCGCCGGCCACAATGCCCTCCTGAACGGCCCATAGCAGGGCGTCCTGGTCAATGGCGCTGCCGCGGCCCACGTTGAGCACATAGCTTTCCCGCTTCATCGCCTGGAACTGTTCGCGGCCCATCAGGGCGCGGGTGTCCTGGGTGTCGGGCAGCGACAGCAGCACCACATCGGCCCAGCCCAGCTGCTCCATCAAGCTATCCTGCGTATAAACGGCCTCCACGCCCTCAGGCGACGCGCTGGGCCTGCGGCGGATGCCGCGCACGGTCATGCCCAGCAAATGGCACAGGCGCGCAAAACGGCCGCCGATATCGCCCAGGCCTACCACCAGCACACGCAGCCCGCCCAGTGTGGGCACCATGCCATGGTCGTTCCACGCGCCCTGCTTCTGGTCGTCGCGGTATTGATGCAGGCGCTTCATCAGCATCAGCAGCATGGCCAGCGCATGTTCGGCGATGGCCTCGCCATAGGCGCCGCTGGCGCAGCACAAAACAGCATGGGGCAGCGCTTGCGCCAATTGCAGATAATACGTGGGTACCCCGGCGGAATTTAATTGCAGCAGCTGCGCGTTTTGAACCTGCCGGAGATGCTCGGCGTCCAAGTTGCCGACGATCACATCGGCCTGGGCCAAGTCCTGCGCGGTCAATTCCTGGGGCTTTAGCCTACGCACACGGGCTGCGGGCGCGACCTTCAGCAGCATGTCCCGGTGGTGATCCTGCATGGGCAGCAGGACGAGAATGTCTTGGATGGGGCCAGTCACGGCACAGACCTCCCTTGATATTAGTATGCATAAATTATAGAGGAACTGCCTCATATGGTCAACGAAGGGGCACAATGTGTGATATGATGTGTAAAAACAACGGCAGGAGGATTTTATGAACAGCACCGACATTCGCCGCGTATTTGACGACACCGCCTATGTGCGCGTGGGAGGCAGCGCCGAGGAAAAGCGCTGCGCCGAATACTTGGTCAACCACCTGGCACAAAGGGGATTGAACGCGACGCTGGAGCCTTTTGAAGTGGACATGGCCGCCATCAAGGAAGCCACCCTGACCGTGGACGGCGTGGACATCCCCTGCAAGGGCTATTTAGGCGCGGGCACCCACACGGTGGAGGCACCGTTTGTCTATCTGCGCGGCACGGATGCTTTTTCGTTAAATCAGGTCAAAGGCTGCATCGTGATGATCGAGGGCGGCCTGCGCTACTGGATGTTCCGCGACCTTATCAAGGCCGGTGCGGTGGGCTTTATTACCTTTGCCGGGGATATCTACTATGCCGATGAGGACATCGACCAGCGCGAATTGCGCGCCTTTATCAGCCAGGGCGAGTATCTGCCCGGCGTGCACATCAACGTCAAGCGGGCTGTGCGCCTGATTGAAAAAGGCGCTCAAACCGCGCGCATTCACCTGGTGCAGGATCAATGGAAGGGCGAATCACAAAACGTGCGCCTGGACCTGCCCGGCCAAACGGACGAGTGGATTGTGCTGACCGCGCACTATGACTCCACCGCGCTGTCGGTGGGCGCCTATGACAACATGACCGGCAGCATCGCGCTGCTGTCGCTGGCGGAGCGCTTCAGCAAGCAGAATACGCGCTACGGGCTGCGGTTTTTGTGGTGCGGTTCGGAGGAGCGCGGCCTGCTGGGCTCCAAGGCCTATACCGAAAAAGAGGAAGAGCTGAAAAACATCGTGCTGTGTGTCAACATTGACATGATCGGCAGCCTGATGGGCGGGTTCATCGCCTGCGCCACGGCTGAAGAAAAGCTCATGCACTATGTGCAGTATATGTCCCAGATAAAGGGCTTTGGCGTGCGCGCGCGGCAGGATGTCTATTCCAGCGATTCCACGCCCTTTGCCGACAAGGGCATACCCGCTATTTCCTTCGCGCGCCTGACGCCGGCCGGCACCTCCAACATCCACAGCCGGTATGATTCTCAGCTGGTGCTGAGCATGGACAACATGGTAGCCGACATTGATTTTATCGGTGATTTTGTGGATACCATGGCCAACGCCGCCCAATGCCCGGTGGCGCGCGAAATGCCGGACAACATGAAGGAGAAACTGGATATCTACCTGAACCGCAAACGCAACACGTAAGCCGTATTTGTTGTGAGGGCTGCGATCATCATGTATAATGCGCCTGATACATTGATTGTCAAGGAGGGATACGTATGGTAGATGCAGCGGCATTTGCAAAGGCATTGGATCTGACCGTGCTGTCCCCGTCCACCCGGACGGAATGGGACATCTCCCTGGCGGAATTTAACCGTCCGGGGCTGGAATTCGTAGGGTATTACGACTACTTTGCCTATGAACGCCCGCAGGTCATCGGCAAGGGCGAAATGACCTACCTGCAATCCCTGTCCGAAAGCGACCGGCATGCGCGGCTGAAAAAGTTCTTTTCCTACCCCGTGCCGTGCGTGATCATCTGCCGGGGCATGACCCCGCCCCCGGACTTGCTGGACATGGCGCGCGAAAGCAACGTTGTGGTGCTGCAAAGCCAGATTTCCACCACACAGTTCATTGTGGATGCCATCCTGTATCTGTCGCGCGTGCTGGCCCCCAGCACCACCATGCACGCAGTGCTGGTCAATGTATACGGCGTGGGCATTTTGATCACCGGCGAAAGCGGCGTGGGCAAAAGCGAGGCCGCGCTGGAACTCATCAAGCGCGGGCACCAGCTGGTGGCTGATGACGTGGTGGTTATCCGGCGCGTCACCGACAATCGGCTGGTCGGCACGGCGCCTGAGACCGTGCGGCATTTTATGGAAATCCGGGGCATTGGCATTATCGATATCCGCGCCATGTACGGCATTTCCTCGGTGTCGATGAACGCGGCCGTTGACATGGAAGTGCACCTGGAGGTCTGGAAGGATAAGAAGGAGTATGACCGCTTAGGGCTGGAGGAGCAAACCACCAGCATCATGGGCGTCACCATCCCGCATTTGGTCATGCCGGTCAAGCCCGGGCGCAACTTAGCCATCATTATTGAGGTGGCCGCGCGCAACTACGGGCTGAAAAAAATGGGCTATTCCGCCGCCAGGGAACTGGACAGGCGGCTCAATGAAATGATGGGGATAAAGGAGTAACTTGAATGTACTATTTAGGCGTTGATCTGGGCGGCACCCACATTGCCTGCGGCGTGGTGGATGCGCAGGGCAGCATCTTGGCGCAGGCCGAAACCCCCACCCGTGCGGAGAGGCCGTATCAGGAAGTGATTTACGATATGGGGCAGTGCGCGCTGGCGGCCATTCAAAAGGCCAACGTTAAACAGGAAGAAGTGCTGTCCATCGGCATCGGCATCCCCGGCCTGGCCAACAATGACAATGGCTATGTCATTTTCTGCACCAATTTGGGCTGGACGGATGTGCCGCTGCGCGATGAACTGCAAAAGGTCATCAACCGGCCTGTGTATATCGACAACGACGCCACCGTGGCCGGCTTTGCCGAAAGCATCGCGGGGGTAAGCAAGGGCCTTAGCAGCAGCGTGTTCCTGACGCTGGGTACCGGCGTGGGCGGCGCCATTATCATCGACGGCAAGCCCTGGACAGGCGCGCACGGCGTAGCCAGCGAGATTGGCCACCTGACGCTGGTGGTGGACGGCGTGCCCTGCACGTGCGGCAAGTCCGGCTGTGTGGAGAGGTACTGCTCGGCCACGGCGCTCATCCGCATGGCGCGCGAAACGGCGCAGCAAAACCCGGACTGGCTGGTGCTCAAGCGCTTGGGCGACGACCCCGGCCGCATCACCGCCAAGGTGGTCATTGATGCCGCCCGCGAAGGGGACGGCCTGGCGCTGGATGTATTCAACCGGTTTGTCAAGCATCTGGCGCTGACCTGCAACATCGTCGTGTCGTTCCTTGACCCGGAGATGATCGTGCTGGGCGGCGGCGTCAGCCATGCCGGTGATTTCCTGCTGGAGGCGGTGCGCCGTGAGCTGCCCAATTATCTGATGTACAAGACGCTGCCCTATGCCGATATCGAATTGGCGCAGCTGGGCAATTCCGCCGGCATCATTGGGGCGGCGATGGTTGGCAAAATCTACATTGAAGGAGCATAAACATGGAATACTCGCTGGTCAAAGATTTGTTTGCGAACACCCCTGAAGACGGCACGCCCATTGCGGTGTCCGGGTGGGTGCGCACAGTCCGGGACAGCAAAGCCTTTGCGTTTATCGAACTGAACGACGGCAGCAGCTTTAAAAACATCCAGGTTGTGGTCAACGACACGGTGCCGGACTTTGCCAGCATCGTCAAAACCACGCTGGGCAGTGCGCTGACGGTGCGGGGCACCCTGCGCCTGACGCCGCAGATGCAGCAGCCCTTTGAGGTGCAGGCCGAGGAGGTTATCGTCAACGGCCTGTCCGCAGCCGATTATCCGCTGCAAAAGAAGCGGCACTCGTTTGAGTATCTGCGCACCATTGCGCACCTGCGGCCGCGCACCAACACCTTTTTTGCGGTGTTCCGCATCCGCTCGCTGCTGGCGCAGGCCATCCACCGCTATTTTCATGAGCGTGGCTTTGTCTATGTGCATACGCCGCTGATCACCACCAGCGATGCCGAGGGCGCGGGGGAGATGTTCCAGGTAACCACCCTGCCGCTGGACAACCTGCCCAAGGATGCACAGGGCCATGTGGATTACAGCCGCGACTTTTTTGGCCGACATGTGGCGCTGACGGTGTCCGGGCAGCTGAACGTCGAGGCGTTCTGCATGGCGTTCCGCAATACGTATACCTTTGGCCCCACCTTCCGCGC
>Ga0123334_1005200_pt1 | contig 12720 bp, 11 predicted proteins | sample BiotimSIPDNA_FD_89706 | JGI IMG/M metagenome (GOLD analysis project Ga0123334, IMG submission 89706) | Anaerobic biogas reactor microbial communites from Washington, USA - Biogas_R1 time_0 SIP DNA | ecosystem: Engineered > Bioreactor > Anaerobic > Unclassified | place: Washington, USA... | reverse complement strand
GCCAGTGGCTAATACAAGAACATTAGGGTTGGCCACCCCAAGAGCCATATCTCTTTTGGACCATCCGTCTGACTGAGTATCTTCCTGAACGAAATTCCTGGATTTGATCCATGTTTCTCCACCGTCGACACTCTTGAAGACTTTGCTATAGTGGTAAGCCGACAAGAACACAATATTCGGATTCTCGTTATCAATGACTAAAGCGCGATAGCAGTCATATGGATTCGAAAATTCAATGCCCTTATTTTTAGCAATCCAGGATCTTCCTCCATCGATACTCTTGTAGACTCCCCCCATGTAACTGACAGCATACATGACATTCGGGCAGGTGATGCTGGCCTTCACTGTCAGAATATCTTTTTGAGGTATGCTTTTGGAAACATAGCTCCAAGTCGATCCGCCATCCATACTCTTGTAAATTCCAGAATCGTAAATAGCAGCAAACAGATAGCCGTTTTCTCCAATGGTGATGGAGTTTGGGTTGCCGGGTAAAGCACCAGACTGAATGTTTTGCCACGATTCCCCCCCATCATCACTCTTGATGAGTCCCTCAATGTTGGAGGCATAATAGATCAACTTTGGATTCAATGGGTCAACCACCAATCGAGGTCCCCCAGCCGTAAACATTTCTGTCGATTTTGAATTTACCCGGAAAATAAGCGTCCAGGAATCTCCGTAATTGGCACTTCTGTAAATTCCTATATTTGTTGCCGCGTAAAGGACGCCCGGAACAGCTGGATTATAAGCAAGCGCATTTATTGTGGGATTGACTTTCATTTCGTCGTTGCATGGAGTGTATGTCTCACCTTGATCCATGCTCCTATAGAGACCACCCAACTCGTTGCCGACAAAGATGATGTCTATTCCGGACCAACTCGCTATGACAACAGCAGAATTTTCGCCTCCCCCGTCCGGTCCAATGTGTTCCCAGCCTGCCGTTGCCTGCAATGGGACAATCAGCTGAAAGAGAAGGAGGGCATAGAGCGAGAAAAGAATTAAAATAAAGGAACTTTTCTTGGTCTGCCGTTGAGGCTTGCTGTGGATAAGATGGGAGACAGGGGGCGCGATAACGTCTGACAAGCAATCATTAATTTTCATTTTCTACCTCATTATTATGGGGGGAATTCAACTTCTTATCCTCAGGATCTCAACGCTAACCCAACTTCACGATCACGAAAAATATTATAAGTAGTGTCCTGATGTTACCTTTATGCAATGGCTCATTTGGGCACTACACATTTTAAAATATCAGAGAATCGTCTTGATCGTATTTTCCGGCCTATGGGCCAGGCCCATGACGTCATAAATTTTCTGCCGTGTTATACCATATGGTATAGTCCCGGCAGAGATGATGTCCTGACATGAAGGATGTTCCGGTCATCGCTTTTCATGTTGGTTGTAATACGGACATGAGTGGCCAACCCTCTGCGGACCGTTGTCCATCTGTCGTTTATTTCCTGAGTCCGCCGATGGAGACGAATGGCGTGAAGAACATGGTACCCAGGCACTGTAATGAACAGATGACCGTTGGCCCGAGGTTCATTTTGTTGATGGACGGGACGCATCCCAAGTTCTGATTTCATGCACCGGAAGGCGTCTTGAATTCCCGTGAGCAGGGCAAAAATATCGACTAATTCCTTCCGCAATACCTAGGGAAAAGAAACTTAAGAGGATATGGCCCCTGGTGGTCTCATCGCCCCGCTGAAAGATCGGCCGTGCATCCAGGACGGATTTTTATGTCCCGGAAGACATGTTCCAACTGGCCAGAACTCCTTGTATGTGAGGGCTGCCTGCCCCGGCGTAAAATCTGTATTGGTCCGGAGGAACCATTTCCCGTCGAAGCGCTCATCCTCGAACAGAGAAGAATCGGTGGAAGATGTACTCTCCGGCAAGACCTTCCTGCAATTTCCGTTCGCGGAGAGAACTTTCTCTTTGATTTTCCTGACCCTGCCCATCCGGGCTCCCAGAATGTAAGGGATCTGTTCTTTATCCAGCCAGGCCAGCATTGCATGACGGATCATCCCCCGGTCGGAAACAACACAGAATCTGCCGATTAGGAAAGCGACTCCGGGTTCTTTTGAAAATGGAAATAAGCCCCTTGACATCCGCCGTGTTTTCCGGCCACATGTCGCAACAGACGGGGTTGCCATTGTTGTAGAGAATGACACCGACAATTATCTGGTTCACATCGGAACGATGATCCTTGCAGTGACCATGTCGACCAAGAGTTTCTTCTCCCTCAAAATGTAAAAAAAGGTGGTTATAGAAGAAAACGATACCCAGACCACTGGACAGATCCTGGCGCATCTGGAACAGTTCTTCCTCTCTGAGCGTCCCATGAATATGAAATACGCTCCTCTATGTCAAGAACAATCAACCGATCATTTGACACCATCGTTTTGAGATGACCTCGTTTTTTTCAAAGAGCGATATAGTGAATTCAGAAGGTTAGAGAACCCAGTGAGCACAAAAAGCCCAATGAACTGTCAAGGAAAAGTCAAGAGGTTTCCTGGGCCGTAATCGGTGCCGCACATTTTTTCCTTGCAAGCTCAAAGCGATGTGATTATAAAATAGCGCTGTAGTTTCAAAAATAAAGGCTGAAGATGGTAACGCCGATTATGTCAAATGTTCTCATGAATACGCGGGAAGTTGCGGAGTACCTGGATATCAATGAAAAGCAGGTCTATGCACTGATTAAATCCGGACGGATTCCGGCAACCCGGGTAACGGGGAAGTGGCTTTTTCCAAAGGATTTGATAGATGAATGGCTTCTTGAGGATGCCCGGACAGGGCTGAGTGAGGCACGGCAGAGAAGCCGGAAAATGGGAGGCGCCCTTCTGGCTGCCGGCAGTAACGATCCCATGCTGGACATTCTTCAAGCCACTCTGCGGAAGGAACATCCGGAATTTTATATTTTCTCGGCCAGTACGGGAAGCAGGGACGGACTGCTGGCCCTCAATGCCGGTTATACCGATATCGCCTGGACCCACTTGTGGGATCCCCGGAATGACACATACAACATTCCCTACCTGGCCCAATATGTGCCCGACCGCAGAGGCGTTGTGGTCAATCTTTTCTACCGTGAACTGGGCTTCGTGATTGCGCGGGGCAATCCCCTGGGCATCCAGGGATTTGAAGACCTCGTGGGCAAGGAGGTCCGCTTCATCAACCGCCAGTCGGGGGCTGGAACCCGGGTGCTTCTGGACATCCACTTGGAGCGCCTCGGCATTGATAAGAGCCTGATATCTGGTTACGATGAGGAGGTGTGCACCCACCTTGAAGTCGGCCTCGCCGTGCTTGCGGGAACGACCGATGTCGGAATCGCCTCCATCGCCATCGCCAACTTTCTGGGACTGGATTTTGTGCCCATCACCCGCGAACGCTTTGACATGGTGCTGGATCAGGGGATTTTTTTTGAAAAGGCCGTGCAGGCTCTGATGGATGTTCTCCATGACTCGGCATTCCGTCAGCGGGTTGAAGGAATGAGCCGCTACGACTTTTCCGATTCCGGACGGATTCTTTATTCCACCACCTGAGGCCCTGGCCGTTCCCGGCAAAAACAAAGCCTTCCCGCCATGAGCCGTTCCAGGGGGCCTGTCACTAGCCAACAAGTCTTTCCCTTCCGTCAAATATCCCTTCCATGCCTGGTCCCTGCACAAGCCCATCTTGTTTTCTGTTATTTATAACATATTGACTTCCTAGGACTTTTAATTGATGTATACCTAGTTGGTCGTTTAGACAGGAGCTGTGTGGCTGTTGGCGCGTTTGGGCGGATATTTGGAAATCTTTTAATTACAACGTGACATGAGAAAGGAGAGACGTTCCATGAAGATGAGGAGGCTGTTTTTATATCTTTTTGCGATTTTCGTGCTGGGCTTTCCTGGATTGGCTGGTGCCGCTGACGGAAGCAAATTCATTCTACTTTCTTCAACCATTGGCCCCATCGATTCCGGCATTGTGGATGTTCTTGAGAATGCCTTTGAAAAGGAAAGGGGAATCCGGGTACGTCACGTCGGTGCCGGCACCGGCCTGGCGCTGGATATCGCCCGTAAGGGCAATGTGGATCTCGTCATGGTTCATGCCAAATCCCTGGAGGAAAAGTTCGTCCAGGAAGGGTATGGAACTCATCGGATTGCATTGATGTACAACGACTTCGTCATCGTCGGCCCGGAAGCTGATCCGGCGGGAATTAAAGGGCTGAAAACGGCTTCGGAAGCGCTTCAGCGGATTTCGGAAAAAAGCGCACCCTTTGTCAGCCGCGGAGACAAATCGGGGACCCACGTGGCTGAAATGGAACTCTGGAAAAAGGCAGACCTCAAACCCGCCGGATCGTGGTATGTGGTTTATGAAAAGGGTTCCGAGGGAAATGCCTCCACGTTGAAGTTCACCAATGAGAAAAAGGCCTATACAGTGATTGACCGGGCCACCTACCTGGCCCTGAAGGATCAGATTGCGCTGATCATCCTCGTCGAAGGGGACGAAGCCCTGCTGAACTATATCAGCCTGATTCCCGTCAATCAGAAAAAATTCAAAAATGTCAACGCAAGTGATACGAGGCAGTTCATAAACTGGCTGACGGACCCCAGCAAGGGACAGATCATTATCCGGGACTTCGGTAAGGAAAAATACGGCGCCCCGCTTTTCTTCCCCAACTCGGATGCCTGGAGGAAAGCGCAGGGAAATCAGTGAAATTTAAGGTTCCAAGTTCCGGAAGCAGGGGCGGGAGCGATAGAATCGACGAGCATTTTTGAAGATGCAGCCCCTTATCTCATCCATTGGATAACATAAAAAATAAGATCTTAAGGAGGACACACATGAAGCTAAAACCGATAAAACCTGTCTTTCGTCACCTGGTGTTTCTTGCGCTCCTGTTCCTGATTGCAGGGCTTGTCGCCACTCCGACCGCTTCGGCGGCCCCGAAACAGAAAAACCTGATTCTGGCCACCACGACCAGCACCCAGGATACAGGCCTGCTGGACAAGCTGATCCCGATGTTTGAAAAGAAAACAGGCTATTTCGTCAAGACGATCGCCGTTGGCTCCGGACAGGCGATGGCCATGGGGCAGAAGGGTGAGGCGGATGTTCTCCTCGTCCATTCCCCTGATGCGGAAAAGAAATTCATGGAAGGGCAGTACGGGATCAATCGCCGACTGGTCATGCACAATGATTTCGTGATCGTGGGTCCGCCCGCCGATCCGGCTGCTATCAAAGGCTCCAAATCATCACCGGAAGCTTTCAAGAAGATTGCCGGGGGATTTCTTTTTGTCTCCAGGGGAGACAATTCGGGGACGCATGCCAAGGAAAAGGCCATCTGGAAAGCCGCGGGGATCAACCCTGAAGGCGGAAAATGGTATCAGCAGACAGGGCTGGGCATGGGGCAGACCCTGAATGTGGCCGCGGAGAAGAAGGGCTACACCCTTACCGACCGGGGGACATGGCTCTCCCTGCAGAAAAATCTGGGGCTTCCCATCCTCATGCAGGGAGACCCAATCCTGCTGAACATCTATCATGTCATAGAAGTCAACCATGCCAAGTGGCCGAAAGTCAATGCGGCAGGCGCCAAAGCCTTCGCCGATTTCATGGTTTCCGCCCAAACCCAGAAAGTCATCAAGACCTTCGGCGTGGACAAGTACGGTTCCCCCCTGTTTTTCCCCGATGCAGGCAAGCGCGTGGAGGACCTGGGGAAATAAATGGAACTGATTCTTCAAGGCTTCCTGAAGGCCATCGAGCTGCTTGTTTCCCTGGATCCTGAAGTCCTTGGAATCACGCTGCTGTCACTGAGGGTATCAGGAACAGCCACTCTGATCAGTCTTTTTCTCGGCATATCATCGGGAACCGCGGTGGCCCTCACCCGGTTCCCGGGCCGAAAGTTCGTGGTCAGCCTGATCAACACCGGAATGGGACTTCCTCCGGTGGTGGTGGGGCTCTTTGTCACCATTTTCCTGTGGAGAAACGGGCCTTTCGGCTTTCTGGAGATTCTCTATACGCCGACAGCCATCATTATCGCCCAGGCGGTCATTGCCACGCCGATCGTTACCGGCATCACCCTGGCCGCCATTCAGAATCTTCCTCCCAATCTGCGCCTCCAGATCCTGGCCCTCGGGGCTACCCGCATTCAGATGCTCTGGCTTCTCATCCGGGAGGCCCGCCTGCCCCTGCTGGCCGCCGTCATGGCCGGCTTCGGCGGGGTCATTTCCGAGGTTGGTGCCTCCATTATGGTGGGTGGAAACATCAAGGGATATTCCCGGGTGCTCACGACGGCCACCGTTATGGAGACGGGGCGGGGAAACTTTGACACGGCCATCGCCCTGAGCATCATTCTCTTATTGCTGGCCTATATGATCAATTACCTGCTGACACGGATCCAGCAGCGGGAGCGCCCCCGATGACCATGTCCGCCCCGATCCTCCAGGGAAAAAGACTTGTGGTCAAGCGTGGAGGAATTACCGTTCTGGATATTCCGGACTTCGAGATCAAGAAGGGAGGGGTCCTTTCCCTCATTGGACCGAACGGTTCCGGAAAATCCACGCTCCTTCTCACCCTGTCCTGCCTGCTGAAGCTCTACAAGGGCACGCTGATCTTCAACGGGCGGCAGATCAACAATCGACAGAGCGAACTCGACTATCGACGGCAGATTGCCGTTGTGTTCCAGGATCCGCTTCTCTTTGATACGACGGTTTTGGAGAATGTGTCTGCCGGCCTGAAAATAAGGGGGGTGGATAAGCGTGAGCGCACAAGGATTGCGGAAGATTACCTGGAGCGCATGGGAATCCCGCATCTGGCGAAACGTTCAGCGTGCAAGCTCTCCGGAGGAGAGGCGCAGCGGACCAGTATCGCCCGCGCCTTCGCGATTCGTCCGGCCATCCTTTTTCTCGATGAGCCCTTTTCCGCGCTGGACCCGCCCACGCACGAGGGCTTGATCTCGGACCTCAACCGGCTTCTGCAGGAAACGGACACAACCGCGGTTATGGCCACGCACGATCAGATGGATGCCCTGCGCCTATCCGATCGCATCGCCGTGCTCCAGCAGGGGAAGGTTGCCCAGACCGGTTCGGCAGACATGGTGATGAACCATCCGATCAATGAATTTGTCGCCTCCTTCGTCGGGATGGATACGGTTTTAACCGGTACCGTCCGGGAAATCCTGGAAGGCGACCGGATGATTCTCGCCGTCGGCAAACGGGAAATAGAGGCTGTGGGAGATCTGCCCAAAGGGGAGGATGTGCTATGCTTTGTTCGTCCGGAGAATGTCATCCTTTCAACGGACTCGCCTGCAGAGCACAGCAGCGCCCGGAACACCTTTTCGGGCCGGATTGTCCGCATCGCGCCCCATGGACTGTTTTACCGCGTGGATCTGAACTGCGGCTTCGACCTCATTTCTTACATAACCCGCTCATCCCTTGATTCTCTGGGGCTCCGCGAAGGCCAGACCGTCAAGGCCTCCTTCAAGGCCACGGCCATCCATGTAATCAAGAAATCATCGTAGTTTGTTTCCGCCACCTTCTTCCGCCGGGCGGAAGATCCTGGTTCATCCATTGGTTCACGCTTAGGTCTGAAGAAGAAAATGCTTTATGTTTCTTCCAATATAGATTAAATGAATTTCATGGTACTGATAATTGGGAATCAAGAAGGATCGATTTAACACCTATATGAAATTGTACATTGGATTTGATGACACGGACAATGCGGAAGCGACAATCGGGACCGGCAAGCTGGCGCGTCACTTTGAAGACCTCCTTCCCGGAGGCTGTCGCCTGTGGGGGGTGGTCAGACAGCAGCTTCTCGTTGATCCCGGAATACCTTACACCTCTCACAACAGCTCTGCCTGCGTGGTTATCGAGATGTCCGATGTGTCGTTTAAAGAGGCAATTCTAAAGCGGGCAGTCGAGCATATCGAAAGGGAATCCCTGCCGGGGAGCGATCCCGGATTATGCGTGGCCTTGGAAGGGCACCCCGTTCTGTCCGCCCTGATCGCTTTCGGCAAACGATGCACGGAAAAAATTGTCACCCAGCAGGAGGCCTTGGAGGCAGCCAGGGGAGTCCATCTGTCCGGCCATGGCGGGACGAATGGCGGAATCATCGGAGCGGCCGCCGCGGTAGGGCTTTCAGCCTGGGGGTGGAGCGGACGATTCATTGAGTTTAGGGATCTGAGGGCCCATCCAGAAGTGGTGTCCGTGTCCAGATTGACGGAGTGCGGAATTACCGTTGTTTCCCTGGATAGAGACGCCGTGATCCCGCATCCGGAAGATATGGTTTTCACAAAGGGCTGGCTGCGTCCCAGGCATTGGGGGCACAGCGCCGTTTTGCCCGTGATTCAGACGGGTAAAGGCCAGTGGGAAAGTTTGGGTGGAAAACGGAAAAAGCAATAACACATCACAGAGGAGGGATGACCATGGCAGGTAAAATTTTTTATCGGGAACGCCGGAAAGTCGGTGAAGGGGAAAAGAAGCCGCGGTACACTCTGGTTGCCGTGACGGATCTGGATCTTACCTTCTATCCGAAACACATGCGCAAAAAGGAGCTGGAGCAGATTGCTGAAGCGGTAGGGGCGGAGCTTGTCCTGTTGACTCATGGCGAAAAGGAAAAGGAAGAGGAAGTGGAAGTTAAGGACTAAGGGGGGAGTCTCATGGGGCTTTGGCGTGAACGGGACGGACGGCGTCTGCATGTAAAGAGTAAACTGATGGGGGAAAGCCTCGTCAGCCGGTCGTTTATGGAGAGCATGACCGTTGCTCCGCAGCGGCGGTTTTTCCCCGATGTGGACATTATAAAAATTGGCGGACAGTCCATCTGTGACCGGGGCGTCAAGGCCCTCCCCTCAATCATCGAAGAGATCGTTGCCAACAAAAACGATCACAAGATGCTCATCACCACGGGGGGCGGCACGCGCAGCCGGCATATCTATTCCATCGGACTGGAGCTGGGCATGCCCACGGGCATTATCGCCAAGTTCGGCAGCTCGATTTCGGAACAGAATGCTCTGCTGGTGTCGACCATGCTGTCACCCTCGGGTGGAATAAAGATCGGGCATGATGAAGTCATTAAATTGTCAACCTATTTTGCCCAGGGTTGCATCCCGGTGATGCATGGAATGCCTCCCTACGATTATTTCGCAATTCCGGCAAAGAGGTGGCGGGTTCCCGTGCACCGGACGGATGTGGGAACCATTATCCTGGCAGACTTGATCGGTGCGCGCAGTTGCATATACATCAAGGATGAAAAGGGTTTGTACACGGATGACCCCAAAAAAAATCCCGAGGCGGAATTCGTTTCTATAATCAACGCTACCGAACTTCTAGCCCGGGATTTTGACGATTTGATCATTGAGCGCCCCTGCCTCGAAATTTTGCAGAACAGTGAGGTCATCAACAGCATCCAGATCATAAACGGTCTGGAAAAGGGCAACATTACCCGGGCGTTGAAGGGCGAACATGTGGGAACCATCATTCTCAAGGGATGAAAGGGTGATCGCCTCCGAGGACGAATCCTGAAATGTCCTATTCATCCCTCCGCAACCAACCCTGCGGTGGAAGCGGGAATCTCGTGGAAGCTGCAGGGCCTCGTCTATTTTTTTCCTTGAGTTCTGTCATCATGTTATTCCGTATTATCCGTCAGGAAAATGATCCGCCAAGTTTTACTCTCGCGCCCTGGATGGCACTTCCTTGGAAATAATCCGCCCTCTCCATTTTTCCGAAAAAATCAGACAAATATAAACGATATTTCTTGACAACAGATTACACTATGTTTAAATAAACATTACAATTTGTAATGATATCTGACCTGTTGTATGTCCTGTCATTCAAGTTATTTCTCGTCCTGCCGTCAGAATCTTCTTGAATCCAACTCTTTGGCTTCTGCTCTACATATATGAAATCACGCGGTAATCTGAAATTGGTTTTATGTAGGTGAATCAGATGTGAATCTCTTTGCCGTCCAAAAATAAGCTACATTATACTTGACAAGTGATTACGTTATGATAAAGGTAGCATCACAGATTGTAATGAACATCTATAGAGGAGTAAAAACATGAGGTACGCAGAGACTGGGTACAATTTGGAAATTGATTTGACCACCGGAAACATTGAGAAGGTGGAAACGGACCCGAGAGACACAGAGGCATTGCTGGGGGGCTTGGGTACCAACGCCAAAATCATGTGGGACAGGGTACCCCCGGAAGTCGAACCCTTTGATCCCGAAAATCTGCTCATCTTCGGCGCTGGCCTTTTGTGCGGCACGATGTGTCCTGGGGCGAATCGCACAATCGTTACGACGGTTTCTCCCCAGACGCGGTTCATGGCCTATTCGATGATGGGGGGATTTTTTGCGCCGGAAATGAAGTATGCCGGCTATGACAAGATCATCCTTCGCGGCAAGTCCCCGAAGCTGGTTTACATCTGGATTAAAGACGACAAGGTGGAAATCCGCGATGCCGCTCATCTTTCCGGCAAGGGGGCTGTGGAGACGCAGGATCTGATCCGTGCGGAATTGAAGGAACCGCGGGCCCACGTGGCGGCCATTGGTCTGGCGGGCGAGAACAGGGTCTGGTATTCATCCATCGAACAGGGACGCTCCAGCGCCAGCCGTCAGGGACTGGGCGGCGTCATGGGAGACAAGGGCGTCAAGGCCATCGCGGTTCGGGGCACCAAGGATATCAATGTATATAAGCCGGCCGAATTGCACAAGGAATGCGACTGGATGATGGAATACATGATGTGGCGCCAGGAGAACCCGGTTCCCAAGATGATGCCCATCATGGCCATCCTCGGATCTCCCCAGGAGATGATGGAATGTGACGAGAAGTGGCACACGGAGAATTTCGTGTGGGGAAATGCCCGGACCCGGAGAAAGAATTTCTGGACGCCGGAAATCGAGGAAGCCTGGACACATACTCAGGTCAGCGTGCGCACACGGCTGATCAGCTGCTACAACTGTCCCATCAAGTGCGGCGCCGTCATCACCATTCCGGGACAGGCTGCCTACATGATGAAATGCTTTACCAAGCTCACCTATGCCCTGGGCGCCATGGTGGATTCATTGGAGTTCAGCTTGACGATGGCTCAGAAGGCTACGGAATACGGTCTGGACGGGTTCTCGACGCCCCAGGTCATCGCCTTTGCCTGGGAACTCTGGGAAGCGGGAATTCTCACGGATGAGGATTTTGCGGGAACGGAAGAATATCCTCCCTGTCCCATGGGTGACAATGCCGAAAGGTTCGAGTGGCTGATGGATCGGATCGTCCGCCGCCAGGGCATCGGAGACATCCTGGCCAATGGTGTCTACTGGGCGGCCCGTAAGATCGGTAAAGGTGCGGAAGTGTACGATCACAATACAATCCGGAAACATGAGCAGACTCCTCTCAAGCTCGGCATGGTCAATCCCCTTTACTACCTGATGTATGCCACCAATGAAAAACTGAACATCACCCAGATTGAAGGCCAATGGCCCCAGATGCCCTACAAGGATCCGGCGGACAGGGAGGCCTTTGTGAAGGACTGGTTCCATGTTCCCGCTGAGCATTACAAGGAGTACTTCCTGAAATGGGAGCCCAAGGGAGAATTCGCAATGCCCTACTATCCGGGAATCAAGGAGTGCTGTGAGATCGTGAACTGGATGGAGATGATGCACTACATCGATGACGCCACCGGTGTCTGCACGGGCATTTCGGCTTTCCACCTGAAGCCGCCCTATCATATCCACAACTATCCGAACATTATTGCCTATGCAACGGGTCTCGATATTGACGAGGAAAAGCTGATCACCTTCACCAAGCGGGAGCGGCAGCTGGTCCGGGCCAACAATGTCCGCAGAGGATGGAGAAGAGAGGACGATACGCCGCCTGAAGACCACTGGGCGAAACGGCTTCCGGAATATGAGAAGCAGCTCCTCGATGCGTACTATGAGTTCAAGGGCTGGAACATGGACGGGATTCCCACCAAGGAGACGTTGCTGGAGCTGGGCCTGGGGTATGTTGTAGAAGACTTTGAGAAGAGAGGTATTTTATAAAATGGCCACGATAAAGAAAATTATCAAGACGATCAACGTCGATGTATCCAAGTGTAATGGCTGCCGGGCGTGCGAGATGATCTGTTCAGCCTTTCACGCAAACCCGAAATACAGCGTCATGAATCCTGAGAGATCCCGCATTCGGCTTTTCCGTGATCCGCTGAGAGATTTGTATCTCCCCATGTATGCCGGCCCTTATGTTGAGGCGGAATGTATGGGAAGAGAAAAATATATTATCGACGACAAGGAATACGATGAGTGCGATTTCTGCCGGGCCGCCTGCCCGTCCAGGGATCTTTTCCATGAACCCGATTCCGGTCTTCCTTTGAAATGCGACATGTGTGAAGACGATCCTCCCCAGAAAGAACCCCTCTGCGTCAGATGGTGCCCCAATGACGCCCTGACCTACGAAGAGAGGGAAGAGGAAGTGGAGGAGCAGGTGGAGATGGAGGATGTGGAGACAGGATTGGCCGCCTTGGTGGACAAGTACGGCTGGGAGAAGATGAAGGACACCTTTGCCCGGATGCAGCTGAAGGACTGAGGGCTTAGCGCTCCGTAACGTAACGACATCCAGTGAAATTATCCGGTTGAATCCGTCGGGGTGCAGGTCGTTGGACGGCCCTGCATCCGCGCCGGAGGAAGAAGTCGGAAACAGGATTATTATTTAAGGAAGGAAATCGATGGAGACTATAGCTCCTTACAAAGAGATTATCGTCGAAG
>Ga0123334_1005199_pt1 | contig 12724 bp, 11 predicted proteins | sample BiotimSIPDNA_FD_89706 | JGI IMG/M metagenome (GOLD analysis project Ga0123334, IMG submission 89706) | Anaerobic biogas reactor microbial communites from Washington, USA - Biogas_R1 time_0 SIP DNA | ecosystem: Engineered > Bioreactor > Anaerobic > Unclassified | place: Washington, USA... | reverse complement strand
TGACCTCCAGCTCGTTGGCATCCTTTACAAAGGCTACTCTGTAAGACCCTATTTTGTCAAAGCTTCCACTTTCATAAATATCGATCCAGTCTCCCCGGCGTATAGAGCTACTGCGCATTGCGATCCATTCCGGATGCAGCACAAAGATAGACTCGTTGCTTCGGATATAGAAGTCGCTTTCTGCCAGGAATTCTTCGGATATCTGGCTGTTTTCTACGATGTCCTGTAAAGCCACCTGTCCTATGGCCAGGTGAAGCTTGTCCCAGCTCAATCCTCCCTGTATTCTGTTTTCCTCCAGGATCCCTGCAGCTGACAACAAATCCCTGGTAATTAAAGTACCGGCAGGTATCCTTTCCTTTGCAACGATAACCGTATCAAGCAACATGGTCTCCCGTCCTCTCACTTCCCAGAAAATCAGACCGGTAACGGCAAAGATAATGAGCAATAGTCCCAACACTGTCCGGCTTCTCTTCAAACCGGCACCTCCTCACATTATATTGATTTGATTACATTTTATGTCATTATATTATCATCCATACATTTCTCTGTCAACCATTATTTTACATTTATTTGAATGCTCTCCTCAATAAAAAATACCATCCGTTTTTTGTCGGATGATACTTTCACTCTATTAGCTTTGGTAAACTAAACAGTCTATGGACTATAGCTCATTTATACAGACATTAAAGAAAGGAACTCCTTTACACGCCCCGGAACATCCGGTGCGCCGAATACGGAAGAACCGGCTACGACGAGATTGGCTCCCGCATCCACAACTTGCCTCACATTTTCTAAGGTAATGCCACCATCTACAGCAATGATCAGGTTTGGGTTGCGCTGAAGCTTCATTTCGGAAAGGACCTGAAGTTTTTTCAGAGCAGAGGGTATGAATTTCTGCCCCCCAAAACCGGGATTGACCGACATGACCAATACGTAGTCCAGATCGTCAAATACGTATTCCAGAGTGGAAACGGGCGTAGAAGGATTCAGAGAGACTCCTGCCTTTACCCCGCAGGATTTGATCAGCTGAAGTGTACGGTTCAGATGGATACAGGCTTCCTGATGTACTGTGATAATCTCCGTATTGTCTGTTACGAAATCCTTGATGTAACGGTCCGGATCCTCGATCATCAGATGAACATCAAAGGGCAGCCGGGTCTTTTCCAGCAGGCTTTTCATCACAGTAGAACCATAGGAAATGTTTGGTACAAAATGTCCATCCATTACATCTACGTGAATGACATGGGCACCTGCTTCTTCGATTGTCCTTACCTCTTCACCAAGCCGGGAAAAGTCTGCAGATAAAATGGATGGTGCTAACCTGTTCATTAATACTTCCTCATTTCCTGAATTTCTTTTATCTGTTTACAGTAGGAGTCGTAACGGGACATATGGATCGTCCCCCGGGTAACAGCAGACCTCACTTCACAGTCTGGCTCCGAGATATGCCTGCAGTTATGGTATTTGCACTGTCCGATAAAGGGAGCCATCTCGGGATACAGGAAGGCCAGCTCCTGCTCTTCGGCCTCCAGCACTTCAAAAGAAGTAAATCCGGGTGTATCGAAAATCATACTCCCGTCGGCCAGTTGGAAGAGTTCAACATGCCGCGTCGTATGCTTTCCCCTTTGGGATTTCTCGCTGATCTCTCCCGTTTCCACCATGACAGTTGCTTGTAAATGGTTCAAAAGGGTGGATTTGCCCACGCCTGATGGTCCCGCGAAGGCGCATTTTCTTCCGTTCAGAAATTTCTGCAATTCATCCAGACCCTCTCCTGTTTTACCGCTGACACAGATCACCGGGTAAATGTCTTCATATATCTTTCGAAATGCGTTAATCTCATCCGGCTCAGCCAGGTCTATCTTGTTCAGACAGATCCCTATATCCGTATGCTGGTATTCCGCCATAACGAGGAACTTGTCGATGATATACAGGTTGATCTCGGGTTTTCTCAATGCTGCCGTTATGATCAGGCAGTCAACATTTGCCACAGGCGGGCGGATAAATTGATTTCTCCGCGGAAAGATGCGGGTGATTACTGCCTCTTTATCATCCTGAGGCTCTATCTCCACCCGATCACCCACATAAGGCGTCATGCCTTCCTTGCGGAATATTCCTCTGGCTCTGCATTGGTAGAGTCCTTCCGCCGTTTCGACGTAATAAAACCCTCCAATACCTTTAACTATGGTGCCTTCTATCAAAGTATAACTCCACTGTCAAAATCAACGATATATTCCTGTACCAGAGCATTGTCAAAGTATATCTTCACCGAACCCTGACCGTTACCGGTTATAGAGAAAATCTCTGAACCGTTGCTCTTGATCCTCTGATCGTAGTTTATGGGAGTGGTCACTCCTGCGCTGTCGGATACCATCACCGTCAGATAGAACACTTCATTTTGTGCCGCACTGTAGGAGATGGTGATATCCACCACCCGTGTCCCCGCACTTTCATCGGGTCCTGTGCTCAATGTCACCACGACCTGCGTCCCTGTCTCCACAGTGGATCCGGGGGAAACGCTCTGTCCCGCTATCAGACCCTCACCATACTCGTTACTGGGAGCGTATTGAATATCCGAAGATAGGATCAATCCTTCTCTATCTAAAGCACTTCTGGCTTCGTCTATCGTCATTCCGAAGAGGCTGGGAACAGTGGTTGTAGTGATTTCCTCACCCAAACTGACCACGAGATTGACCTTAGTTCCCGGATCAGCAGAACTTCCTGCCTGAGGAGACTGCCGGATAACTACTCCTTTCGGCATTTCACTGTATTCTTCACTCACTCCGCCCCTTTCATATCCGTAACTCTCAAGAAGGAAGGTCGCATCGCTCAGCGTCTTACCGATTACCGAAGGAATGGTATTTTCTGCTATGGCCTTACTGATGTTCACCTTCACCGTAGCACCTGTCTTGACAACCATATCCGCTAAAGGATCCTGGGAAACGATCAATCCTTCTTCGAAGTCTGCACTGGCCACCTCTTCTCCCTTCTCGATCTTCAGACCAAGTGCATCAAGTTCGCCCTCAGCCTCCTCAAAGGTCTTCCCGATCACAGAAGGTACAGTGACCTCCACAGGTGCTGCTCCCCTCTCAATGGCCGCCAATATCAACTGACTTACCGGTATGGCGCAGATCAGAGCTAAAACAATGGCTGCTACCTTAACTTTGTTCAATCTGAACTTTCTCTTTTTACCCTTCACGCCTTTTACTCCTGCATCTGCCTTTTCTTCCGGGGTTTGTGAAACGCTTTCTCCCTGCTCTTCCTTTAACGGACTCATCACTCTGGTGGAGTCCGGATTTTTGCCTCTTCCATAGCCTCCATAAACTCCTATTGTGCTCATGTTGGCCTTGGTCAATGCTTCTACCATCTCATCCGCTGATTTATACCGGTTGGTCTGATACTTGTCAGTGGCCTTCAAAACGATTTCCTCCACCTCCCGGGGGATATCAGGAACCAGTGCAGAAGGAGGTATCATTTCCTCATTCATATGCTTCATGGCCACTGCAACAGGATTTTCCGCATCGAAGGGCACCTGCCCCGTAAGCATTTCATAAAGAACAATGCCCAGGGAATAGATATCAGATTTTTCATCTACATATCCCCCTCTGGCCTGTTCGGGAGAAAAGTAATGCACCGACCCCATAATGGTTTCATCGCTGCTGACGATGGTTCCTGCATTAACAGCTTTAGCGATACCAAAGTCTGCTACTTTCGCAGTACCGTCAGCCGTGAGCAAGATATTATGAGGCTTTACATCCCTATGTATAATGTGATTTTTATGAGCATGACCCAAAGCAGATGCGATCTGCCGCGCAATGACCACCGCATCCCGGGGCTTAAGTGCACCCTTTTCCCGGATCAGGGCAGACAATGGCTGACCTTCCACCAACTCCATCACGATATAGTTGATATTGCCCTCTCTGCCTACATCGTAGATGTTGACTATATTGGGATGGGACATGCTTGCAGCTGCCTGCGACTCCCTGCGAAAATTCTCTATAAACTTATAGTCCTTTGTAAACTCAGGTTTTAGTATTTTAACAGCGACGTAGCGATTCAGCAGTTTGTCTCTCGATTTATAGACTACTGCCATGCCTCCGTCGCCGATTTTTTCCAGTAATTCGTATCTGTCAGCCAGTGCTCTGCTGCTCATAATTCTCTCCTTGTCCTTATATCTCAACACAACATACTGTGATGTTATCTTTGCCTCCATTATCACAGGCCCTTCTTATCAATGCAAGTACCAGTTCCTCAGGATGGGATTTGCTCTCGGCCAATGCGCAGATATTCTCATCGTCTACCTCGTTATAAAGACCGTCGGTGCAAAGCATGATCCTGTCACCTCTGATCAAATCAAGCTGGTAGATATCAGGTATCGTAGTTTCTTCACTGCCGAGTGCTCTTGTGATCATGTTTCTTTTCGGATGTACCAAAGCCTCTGCCTTACTGATGCGCCCCTGTTTCAAAAGCTCGTTTACATAAGTGTGGTCCTCTGTGATCCTCCGGATCCGACCCTGGCGGATAAGGTAGGCACGACTGTCTCCGATGTTCACTATGTAAGCTTTCTCTTGCCGGAGCAGCAACATCACTGCTGTGGTTGCCATCCCTGCGTTTTCTGTTACTGAAGCTGCTCTTTGGTAGATTTCCTTATTGACTTCATGTAAGCACTGCTTGAAAAAGTCGGGCAACTCTGATTCCTCAACGCTATCCGGCGGACTCGCAGTCAGATACGCTTTCGTCAGTTCCACTGCAAGTCTGCTGGCTATCTCACCGGAATTATGTCCGCCAACGCCGTCTGCCACCATATAGAAGCCAATATCGTCCATACAAAGCATAGAATCTTCATTGACCGTTCTCAACTTACCCTTGTCCGTTGCACATGCTGATTGTTGCATATTCATCTCCGTTGTTATCTGCGTGCCATCCTGCAAATATAGAATCCGTCTGTGTCATTGATGTTTGGAAATAGTTGAATGCTCTCTTCCTTTATAAACTCGCGGTTTTCTCTCAAAAACCTCGAAGTGATATCCTGGTTCTCCGTCCGGTTTATAGTGCAGGTACTGTAGACCAGAATGCCGCCCTTCTTTACATATCTGGCGGATGCATTCAGAATACGCATTTGTATCTCCGGAAGATTCTCAAGTTCTCCATCCCATTCTTTATACTTTATTTCGGGTTTTCTTCTTACAATTCCCAGGCCTGAACAGGGTGCATCCACCAGGACTCTGTCCGCCTGCTCCAGCAGAGTGCCGTCTGTTTTACCGGCATCCCAGGTGCTTGTTTCAACAATAGATATGCCCAGCCTCTCAGCATCTTTGGCCAATATGTCCAGTTTCTTTTTATACAGATCCCGCGCTAAGATGCGCCCCCTGTTATCCATGCGTTCACCCATGTACATGGTCTTTCCGCCGGGTGCTGCGCAGACATCTATGATGAATTCATTTGGCTTTGGGTCTAGTAAGTCCACCACTACCATGGAACTTTCGTCCTGTACTGAAAATAAACCGCTTTGATATGAGTTTGTGCTCAGCAGGTCTTCTCCCTTCACCCGCAGAGCTAAGTGACTCATGCGGCCGTCGTGTACCTCAAGGCCCTTTCCTTCGAGTCGCTTTTTCAGCGCTCTCCTCTGGATTTTCAGCAGATTCGGACGTATCACCAGTTCGGGAGTCTTGTTTCCCGCCGCTAACAGGTCCTCTGTAAACTCCGACCCGAACTCCTCAAGCCACATCTTGACGATCCACGGCGCATAGGAATACTTGATGGAAAGGAATGCTGTTTCATCCGATTGACGGTCAGGTAGTGCGATTTCGTCCTTGGTTCTTAAATAATTACGCAGAATGGCATTGATAAAACCATCCCTGCCTTTACAGTAGCGTTTTGCCAGTTCCACCGTTTCCGTAACAGCGGCATAGGCAGGAATCGAATCCATAAAGGCCAGTTGATAAAGACCCAGGCGTAGAACGGTACGATCCCGGCTCCCCAGTTTGTGAGAAGGATCTTTCAGATAGTGTTCGATGATATGATCCAGATACATGCGATTTTCCAGCACACCGTAAACCAGTCTTCTGACGAAGGCTTTTGAATCCGGCTTTGAAACTGCGATGTAATGATTTAACGCAAGGTTGGAATAAGCTTTTTTATTCTCAATATCCATCAAGGTGAGATATGCTGTCCTACGATCATCATCCATTTTTCGTTCCTCCCACTTTTTATTTTACCCTAAAAAAGTACCGGTTTCAATTTTATTCCCTTTAATATATTCCGAGACATCCACTGCTTGTTTCCCTGGCATCTGGATACGTGTGATCAAAAGGTTCCCTCTTCCCGCAGCAACCAGAATACCTCGTTTGCTCACATCTTTGATGAGTCCGGGTGAATCGTTAGCAGGACCCTCTAAAACGTCTGCCGACAGCAGCTTCATAACAGTCCCTTCCTTTAAGGTGTATGCTCCCGGACGCGGATTCATGGCTCTGATCTGTCGTTCTATCTCCGCGGCTTTTTGATTGAAATCCACCCGGCTGTGTTCTTTAGTAATTTTAGGAGCGTAGATAGCCAGAGCATGGTTCTGTGCCGTACGATCGGCAGTTCCGGCTTCGATCCGGGGAAGTTGTTCTATTAACAGGTCCGCGCCTAAATACGCCAGTTCATCGAACAGCTGTCCCGCCGTCTTTTTATCTATCGGTGTCGCTTTAGAAGCAATCATATCGCCTTCATCCATGCCTGAAGACATATGCATCAGAGTGACACCGGTATCCGTATCCCCGGATAGAATTGCGTGCTGAATAGGGGCTGCTCCCCTGAATCTCGGCAGAAGGGAAGCATGAATATTAATACAGCCCAACCTGGGCAAAGATAACAAACTTTGTGGCAGCAACTTTCCATAGGCAGCAACGACGATGAGATCCGGGTTGATTTCCCGTAGTATTTGGATCAATTCTGAAGAATCGGAAATGCTCTCCGGCTGCAGTACCGGAATACCATACACTTCTGCCTGCACTTTCACGGGTGTAGGCAATACTTGTTTCCCTCTGTTCTTGGGTTTGTCAGGCTGAGTTACGACCAGAGGGATCTCGTAGCCCGCTTCCTTCATTCTCTTCAGTGGGGGAACGGCAAAATCAGGAGTTCCCATATAAACGATTTTCATTGATGCCTCCTATCTCCGCTTATTCGTCGTCAGCATCGATTTCCTGCAGATCCAGAGCCTTATTTACAAACAAAACCCCTTCCAGATGGTCGTATTCATGGGATAGAGCAACGGCGAGCAATTCAGTCCCTTCAACCAGAACCTCGTTACCATCCCGATCTAAACCTTTCATCTTGATATAAGCAGGTCTTTCAACCGTACCGATGTATCCGGGAACGCTGAGACAGCCCTCATCTCCAGTCTGGATCCCGCTTTCTTCCAGAATCTCAGGGTTGATCAATTCGTAAACTTCATCGTTTACTTCCACTACGAAAACGCGCCGCAATACCCCTACCTGTGGCGCAGCGAGTCCAACGCCGTCATTGGCACGCATGGTTTCGATCATGTCGTCCAACAGCCCTTTTATTTTCTCGTTGACCTCGGGGACCTCCTTCGCTCGCTTGGTGAGAATATCGTCCCCTTCCTTTACAATGTTTCGCAATGCCATATGTGTTACTCCTTACTCTACTCTATAAATAACTAAAAGGATTTACATCGATTGAAAAGTTCCAGACCCCCTGCTTCTCTTTAATAACCTTAGACTTGATTTTCCAAAGAGCGGTTCCGTAGGCTTTTTGTTGCTCGGGAGGACATTTTATGAAAAGTTGATATCTGTATTGACCATCAACTTTAGCAATGGGTGCCGGTTTTGGCCCCAACACATTTGGAGACTGATCTTTTCCGACCCTGCGCAAAAAAGCTTCCTTGATCTTTTGCGCTCCTTCCATGGCTTCCTCATCACTTTCTGCTGCCAGACCAATGTACAGGAGGTCACAATACGGCGGGTAGCCTATTCTCTCCCTTATCCTTATTTCTGTTTCATAAAATGCCTCATAATCCTGGCCCGATGCCAATTGGATCGCATAGTGTTCCGGCGTATAGCTCTGGATCACCACTCTTCCCGGTTCTGTCCCTCTTCCTGCTCTGCCTGCCGCTTGCGTGATCAATTGAAATGTGCGTTCGGTAGACCGGTAATCCGGTATGTTCAGAGAGATATCCGCAGCCACGATCCCTACCAGGCCTACATTGCTGAAATCCAAGCCCTTCGCCACCAGCTGAGTACCGATGAGAATGTCTGTTTTCCCCTTTGCAAACCGGTTCAGGATACCATCGATGCTTCCTTTGCGCTTTGACGTATCCAGATCGAGGCGCTCGATCACTGCATCTGGAAATGCTTCCTTTGCCAGTTCCTCTACTTTTTCCGTACCGGTTCCGAAATAGCGTATGTATTTGCTCCCGCATTCGGGACAGGTAGCAGGCACCTTAGTTCTTCTTCCGCAGAAGTGGCAGATGGCATCCCCCTCTGACTTGTGATAGGTCATGGAAATACCACATTCCGAACATCGCATCACATAGCCGCAGCTTCTGCAGGACAGAAAAGTAGCGTAACCCCGCCGGTTTAGAAAGAGGATGATTTGTCGCTTTTCATCCAGGTTGGTGCTGATCTGCTGATACAATTCTCTGCTGAAAACACTCTTGTTTCCCTGCTTAAGCTCTTCTCTCATGTCAACTATATCCACCCGTGGCATGGGAACCTGATTGTATCGGGTCTTTAGTTGCAGCTTCTCATACTCTCCCTGCGATGCACGAAAGGCCGATGTCAATGAAGGAGTGGCGCTGCCCAAGAGAACAATGCCGGAAAACCGACGAGCCCTCTCAATTGCCACCTCAATAGTGTCGTATTTCGGAGTCATATCCGATTTGTATGTGGTTTCGTGCTCCTCATCCAAAATGATGACCCCGATGTTTTCAACCGGTGCGAATACGGCTGATCTGGCTCCTATGACGACCTTTGCGTCTCCGTTCTTAATTCGCATCCATTGATCGTAGCGTTCACCCGTTGAAAGTTTGCTATGCAGTACAGCCAGTTGTTCAGTTCCGAATCTTTCCTGAAATCGGCGGATGGTCTGCGTCGTCAGAGATATTTCCGGAACGAGCATAATGGCCGTTTTATTCAATCGCAGACATTCATCTATGACCCTTATGTAGGTTTCTGTTTTACCGCTGCTGGTGACGCCATGAATCAGAAAAACCTTATGCTCATCCCGATTCACGGCAGGAAGGATCGCTTCCACCGTTACTCTCTGCTCTTCCGTCAGATCGGGAGGAGAAACCGCTTCTACTTCTTTCCCTTCAAAAATATCCTTCCGCGCTTTTCTCTTTGCAGCAGCTCCCACGGGAGAAAAGCATTTCACAGCATCCATATATCTGCAAAAATAACGCTGCTTCATCCAGTCGCAGACTCCTATGGCATCAGAGGGCAGTGAGATCAGAGGGTCTTTTTCTATGATGTATTTATACTTCTTGATCCTGGGATCCGGCCCTTCTGCCATGGAGTGAACATATGCACTGCAAGTGCGATTATGTTTGCCAAAAGAAACTGTCACCTTATCACCGGGTTTCAATCCTTCGATTTCGGAACCATAGGTATAGAGCATGTCCGTTTTATCCGTGTTATTATCGATGATCAGGTTCACATATTCCATTACCGTCTCCGAAAGAGGTGCTGATGCTATAATAGGTATATCTTGTTCTCTGCGCAAGTTCGTATCATGTCTTCAGGCCAGATCGCGGATTGCACTTCACCGATATGGGCCTTTCTCAGGAAGTACATGCAGAGCCTGGACTGACCGATTCCTCCACCGATGGAGTAAGGCAGTTCGCGGTTGCATATCTGCTGATGAAATTCCAATTTGAGCCGGTCCGTCTCTCCGGCTATTTTCAGTTGACGGACTAAGGACTCTTCGTCAACTCTTATACCCATAGAAGTGATCTCAAAAGCACATTCGAGAACTTCGTTCCACAATAGGATGTCACCGTTAAGATCCCAATCGTCGTAATCCGGGGCTCTTCCATCGTGTTTTTGTCCGGATTTTAATGTGCCCCCGATCTTTGAGATGAATACTGCTCTCTTTTCCCTGGTTATGGCATCCTCCCTATCCTTTGGATCCATATCCGGATACCGGTCTTCCAGCTCCTGCGCGGTAATAAAGAAGATCTCGTTGGGCAGTTCCGTCCTGATTTCCCGATACAATCGGTTCACATAATCACCCAGATTTTTAACCGCATTATATATCGTTACAACGGTCTCTTTAAGATACTCCTCGTTTCTGTCTTCTTTCCGGATCGCCTTTTCCCAGTCCCATTGATCCACATAGACAGAGTGGAGATTGTCCAGATCCTCATCCCTTCTGAGAGCGTTCATGTCCGTGTATATACCTTTTCCCGGCTTTATGCCGTAGCGAGCCAGGGCGCCTCGCTTCCATTTTGCCAGGGATTGCGGCACCTCTGCCACCATTTCATTCATGTCTTTAATGGTAAAGGATACCGTCCTCTCCACACCGTTGAGATTATCATTCAAACCTTTTGCCGGGTCTACCAGCAAGGGGGCCGATACTCTTCGAAGTTCCAGGCCATAGGCCAGTTCCTGTTGGAAGAAATCTTTGATTTTTTTGATTGCTCTCTGGGTTTCCATCAAATCCAGAGGGGATTCATAGTCTTTTGGAATAATCAATTTACCTGCCATCGATACACCTCTTTTCCTTTTCTATTTTGAATATTCACATCCGCAGTAGTTCTGCCGATAGAGTTCGTATTCACGTGATAGTTGTATGGATCTCTGAAAGCCAGCCTTCTTTTTGAAATCCATGTCAAGAAATGTGAGATCCCTGCAGTCGGTCAATCCCCTGCCGATTTGGGAGATCTGTGTATAGTTCTTGTGAGGGCTTACGGAAAGGGTAGTTCCAAAACAATCAAAACCCAGGTCACAAGCCTGCTCTGCCGTTTTGGAAAGACGAAACCTGATGCATTCAATGCAACGGGATCCGCCTTCAGGTTCTGATTCCAGTCCTTTGATTCTTTCATAAAAACCCTTTGTATCGTAGGGCCCTTCCATAAATTCAATCGGAGTGCCCGAGGGTTTATCCTCATTGTACCGCTTTATAAATTGAAGCTGGGCAGCCTTTCTCTTCTCATATTCATCCGTGTCTGTGATGTTGGGGTTAAAGAAAAACAGGGTTATAGCGTAATCATCGGAAAGACGCTCAACCACTGCGGTGCTGCACGGTCCGCAGCAACTGTGAAGTAATAGTCTCTGTTTCTCCGACATCGGTTTTCTATACCTCCCCCCATGTTCTGATTGTTGCATAAACGCTATCTTTTCGCTTTATTGTATTCAGCCAGGCCTTTTCCTAAAATCTCGATTGCTCTCTTAAGCAGTTCGCATTTTATAATGAAAGCTATACGGATTTCATCCTTTCCAAGGCCATCCGTGGCATAAAACCCTTCTCCGGGGGCTGCCATGATCGTTTCTCCCTCATCGTCGAACTCCTCCAGCATCCAAATGAGGAAGTCTGTTGCATCCTCTACAGGCAGTTTGCACATCATGTAGAAAGCGCCTTCCGGTTTGCTGCATGCAAGACCCGGAATTTTAAGGAGAGCTTCATAGGCCGTATCCCTGCGTTTTTCGAACTCAGCCCTTTCTTCGTTTATGACTCTGAATCCCGTCGAATAGAGCCCCACCGCTCCATGCTGCTCTAACGTTGAAACAGCAAGACGTCCCTGGCAACACTTAAAGATAATGCTGAAGAGTTCCTCGTTCTTGGTTATCGCCGCTCCGATCCGGGCTCCGCAAGCACTAAATCTCTTGGATACGCTGTCGATAATCACCAGTCTGTCGTGAATGTCTTCAAGGTAGCCAAAGCTTGTGATTTCTCTCCCGTCAAAAACGATTTCCCGGTATACTTCATCGGAAATGATATATAGGTCATTCTCCTTTGCGACATCCGCTATCATGCGAAGCTCCTCCGGAGTCAGTACAGTGCCGGTCGGATTGCCCGGATTGGTCACTATAATACCCTTGGTCCGGGCAGTAATTTTAGCCTCCAGGGCTTTTCTTTCGACATGAAAGCCGTTTTTTACATTTGTGGTGACGGGAACCGGAATTCCGCCGGACATGGTAAAGCAGGTATTGTAGTTAGAGTAGTAAGGTTCAAATACTATATATTCGTCTCCGGGATCGGTCATTGCCAGAATAGTCAGGAGGATCGCTTCTGAACCCCCTGTGGTGACTGCAATATGATTGGATTTGAAACTAAAGCCATGATCCTGGTAATATTTCTCCATGGCGGTGAGAAGTTCAGGTATTCCCTGCGAGGGCATATACTCTACCGTGGGTTCATTAAAGGCTCTTATATGTTCATAGTACTCCCGGGGCACAGGAAGATCAGGTTGTCCGATGTTGAGGTGGTATACCTTTTTCCCTGCTGCCTTGGCAGCCTCTGCATATTGTGTCAGTTTTCTGATGGAGGACACCTCCATATTTACCAAAGTCGTTGATAATTTTTTCATAGAATCCACCTCCTTTGCTCGTATTCTGTGTAGTCTTCTGAATTCTATCGGAGTATTGTACCACAATTCTCCTATCATAACAAGAAAAAACAAACTTGAGTTTCCGCAGATTTCCCTGCCATTTCTATGGAGAGCCTCGGAAGTATAGATCTTTCTTATAGAAACTTTGAAAAATGCCTAAAAAACAAGGAATCC
>Ga0123334_1005197_pt1 | contig 12727 bp, 9 predicted proteins | sample BiotimSIPDNA_FD_89706 | JGI IMG/M metagenome (GOLD analysis project Ga0123334, IMG submission 89706) | Anaerobic biogas reactor microbial communites from Washington, USA - Biogas_R1 time_0 SIP DNA | ecosystem: Engineered > Bioreactor > Anaerobic > Unclassified | place: Washington, USA | collected... | reverse complement strand
TGGAGGAATGGGACAAGGTAATGCAGGTAAACTTCACTTCAGCTCTGATGCTTGCAAAAAAAGTGGCTCCCATAATGAAGGCCAAAGGTAAAGGATATATCATAAACACCGGCTCCGTAGCCGGCACATCTGCCAGATGGGGTGCCGCTGCTTACTGCACATCCAAACATGCCATGAACGGACTGACAAAGGCCCTTGCCAGAGAACTGGGCCCGGAAATAAGGGTAAATGCCATACTGCCGGGAGCCATCGTAACTGCCATGCTTGACAGCGTAGGCGGAGAGGATGCAGTTTCCGGCATGAAAGAAATGTCTCCTCTTAAGCGCGCAGGTCAGGGAAGAGAAATCGGAACTGCAGCTTTGTTTTTCGCCACGGAAGACTCTTCTTTCGTAACGGGACAGCTGCTGCGGGTTGACGGCGGTGTAGACTGCTAGTCAAATCGTATGTCAAAAGCATCCGCCGTCAAATGCGGGTGCTTTTTTATTTTGCCCTGTTGTAAAGGCCTGCTGTCATGTTATAATTACCTTATATTTATCATAACAGGAGCAATTTCATGATAAAAAAACTTTTGAAAACTTCATTAGCATTTATTATGAGCGTTTTCATGATGATGGCCATTACACCTTTAATTCCTTCAGCGTTTGCTGATGAGATCCCCGGTCCTTTGGATGAACAGGAGCAGACAGTACCGGCGGTGCCTCAGATTTCCGGTGTGACATGTCTTTCTGACGGAACTGTAAGGGTCTTCTGGGCTGCAGCAGAAAACGCAGAAAGTTACCAAGTCTACCGAAGCAGCAGTGCGGCAGGGAGCTTCGTTCCTGTGGCAGAGACCCCGGATACCGTATATACTGACAGATATGCAAAGGTAAACATGAATTATTACTACAAAGTCTGCAGCATCAGAACGGTCCAGACTGAAGAAGGCGAGATCACATTGAAGAGTGATTTATGTGCTGCCAGAGCCTCCGGCCCTGTGAAACTTCAGTATGTAAGGTTGGAGAACATCTATAAGGCTGTATATAATAGATTCAAGCTTAAATGGAGCAAATCACCCCAGGCTACCGGCTACTATGTTTACCGGCAAAGCCCGGGTGCAGCCTTCAAAAAAATAGCAACCATCAAAACAGTTTCCGGTCTGACTTACACAGATAAATCCTTCTTATGTAATACAAGGTACACTTATAAAATAATAGCCTATTACTCAAAAGGCAACACCCTGGTAAAGAGTTCTGCCAGTAATTCTCTTTCTCAAAAATCCAAGTATGTGGGAAAACAGACTTTGAACAAATGCATATATTACTTCGGCAAAGATTATAAATGTTACCGAAAGGTCAACGGCAGGAAAAAGATGATATGTCTCACCTATGATGACGGTCCTGCCGCTCGCACAAAGACCATTCTGGCCACTTTGAAGAAGTATGATCAGGCGGCCACCTTCTTCGTAGTTGGCAGCAGAGTCTCCAAATATAAATCGACTATAAAAAAGGCTTACAGACAGGGTTGTGAAATAGGGAATCATACATATTCCCATCCAATGCTCACATCATGTTCATATTCAAAAATAAAAAGTCAGATAAGCAGAACAAAAAGGGCTGTAAAAAGGATAACGGGCTCGACGCCGAAAGTAATGAGACCTCCCTACGGGGCCTTTAACAGAACTGTCAGGTCGGCGGTGGGAACGCCACTTATTTACTGGTCGGTCGATACCCGCGACTGGGCCACAAGAAGTTCACGTACAACAATAAGAAGAGTTTTGAATGGAGCGCGCAATGGATCCATAGTTCTTATGCATGATTCTCAATCTTCTTCAGCAACTGCATCTAAAACCATAATCCCCAAGCTTGTTAAAAAAGGCTACCAGCTGGTTACCATAAGCGAGATGGCAGAGCTCCGCAGTGGAATGAAGAAAGGCAAAGTCTATTATAAATTCTATAAATAGAAAATCTCACAATGGGATAAGTCAGGCATCCGCCATCAAGGGCGGATGCTTTTTTGTTTTATCCTGTTGTATATCCCTGCTGATGCTCCCATGCCTATCCCCATAAAAACCGCCATTGAAAGAAAGTTCAGATCCACCTGCCGGAAAGTATCCATGATGGCAGTATAAGCCGCAGTGCCGCGCCAAGGTCCGTTAAGGGCATTAACCAGCACTCCCGCCGGAATACCCGCAACAGCGCATACCGGAAGAAATATCCTGACTGAGTAAATGCCGTAAATTATAATGCCCATTATCGTTCCGAATATGGCTGCTATAAGGATGACGGCAATAACATCCGCCAGACCAATACTTTCGATTTTATATCCCACCTGCGGCAGCAATGCTCCGACCCCTTCAACCAGAAAGAAACCCACTGCCAGGGAAAGGGGCATGGTCAGAGCCCCCGCTATTGTCGTTCTTATAAGCCTTGTTCTTATGCTCCTTATGAGAAGAGCCAGCAATAAAGATCCAAGTCCTCCCGTAATTCCTGCGGCGAATATATAATTGTCCGTGAGTCCGATCACAACACATGCTATGACTCCGCTCACAAAAAACGACAGGAGTCCGGTAATCAACGGGATAAGCATCCCTTTATCTTTGGAATTATTGTTCTTAGACATTTTTATTCCCCCTCTCTAATCAAGGATCCATCCCCATAGATCATTTTTATTTGAGTATATTATAACATGAGAAGTAAAATGTCAGCATTGGTTAAAGAAATGTGACCATGTTTTTTTGTGTATTGATTTTTTTGGTTTTTTTAATAAAAAACGGTTCTTGCATTATGCAAGAACCGTTGAAATTGCTTGGTTGCGGGGGAAGGATTCGAACCAACGACCTCCGGGTTATGAGCCCGACGAGCTACCAACTGCTCCACCCCGCGATGTAATATGAGATTTTTGATATGAAATCTGGTGCCGGCGACCGGGGTCGAACCGGTACGGGAATCACTTCCCACGGGATTTTAAGTCCCGGGCGTCTGCCAATTCCGCCACGCCGGCAGATCTTCCTCCCGGCCACTTCATGGCCTATTGATCCGGGATGATATTACCCGCAAAACTTCATAAATTGGCTCCAAGGGTGGGGCTCGAACCCACAGCCTACCGGTTAACAGCCGGTTGCTCCACCATTGAGCTACCTTGGAACGCAAATGCCCCTATCTACGGCACAAGCCATATTATACAACAGAGCCAAGAGCAATGTCAATAGATTTTAGGACAGGGGGATGAGGAATCTGCAAAAAGATTCTTTGATATATTCCCATTTACCGCGTTTTTTGAATTCCTCCAGTTGTATCTCTTTGCAGTCGTTTATATCCTTTAAAAAAGTATCTCTGCATTCTATGGCGAATTCTCTGCTGTATACCAGAGTGTTCACCTCATAGTCCAGTCTGAAGCTGCGCAGATCCATGTTGGTGGTGCCGACACTGGCCACATGATCATCTATAACAACCGTTTTTGCATGCAGGAATCCCTCATGGGTATATACCCTTACCCCCGCCTCCAGGAGTTCTTCCACATAAGACATGGCCACCTTGTAGACGAATCCCTTATCTGCTATGCCCGGCAGCATCAGTCTCACGTCGGTTCCCGCCTGGGCTGCCATCCTGATGGATTCCAGAAGGGTCTGGTCCGGCACGAAATAAGGCGACTGTATATAAAGATACTCCCTGGCCGATGTACACATTTTCACATAACTGTCCTTATGGGCCTCATATTTGTTGCCCGGATCGTATTTGATCACCTGCACTCCCATGACACCGGGTTCTTCCGGTCCGGGGAAATACTCTTCCGGCTGTTTTTCCGGTTCCTCAATATTTTTCATATAAACGGATCTTCTGTTCTGCCGGGCGCAGAATACCCAGTCCTTAAAAAACAGGAACTGAAGTTCCGTGACAGCACTGCCTGTTATCCTTACGGAAGTATCCCTCCAAGGGGTGATCTTTGGATATTTGCCCAGGTAATCATCCCCCACATTTATCCCACCCGTATAGCACACCTGTCCGTCTATTACCACCATCTTGCGGTGGAGACGGTAATTGGCAAGCATGACTGTACGTATCATGGAAGGCAGGAATCTCTGCACCTCCCCTCCGTTTTCAACTATAGGATCGAAATCCTTCTTTCTGGTTTTCAGACAGCCCAATCCGTCAAAAATCACTCTGACCTTTATGCCCTCTGCCGCTTTTTTTGCCAGAATATCTATCATTTCTTTTCCGATGCTGTCCCTGGATTTTATTATGAAGTACATGACATTTATGCTGCTTTTTGCCTTTCTTATGTCTTCAAACATGCAGGGAAACTTTTGCTGACCGTTTATAAGAAGTTTGACATTGTTGTTTTCAGTGAAAATACAATCGGCGTTTTTCGAATTTATTTGTATCATATCTCTGTAAAGCAGATTTTCAGGATCCTTTAGTATTTCATCGACCGGATCTGATTTTTGCATCAATTCCTGTCTTTTGTGCAGATACAGTTCCTCCGCCTCGGTGATCCTGTATTTTCTGCTCATGACCTCAAGCTTTTTTGTGCTTCCGAAAAAGAAGTACAGCACGAACCCGATCACAGGTAAAAATATGAGCACCAAAAGCCATGCGAATGTGGTGCTCATATCTCTTTTTTCAAAGAATATTATGCTTATTATGGAAAGAATGTTGATGCCGTAGAGAACGGCCATCAGGATCCAAATATACATATGTGCCCTCTCTTTTGCCCCTTATGATTCTTTATACTATTTCTTGTCCAGTCTCTTGGGTCTCCCGGACTTCTTTTTTTCCTGCTTTTGGCCGGCCTCTTTTTCTTTGGTTTCTTCCGGTTTTTCTTTTTTTCTTTCCCGGGGCTTTGTCTCCGGTTTCTCTTTTCGTTTTTTTGTTTTCTCTTCCAAATATACTATTTCGCTTCCCGATTCCTTTTCCCGTGCCTTCTCCATAGCTTCCTGTTCCTTTGCTATATCGGCTTTTATCAGTTCGATTTTTTTTCTGTATTTATTTGTGTTTTCCTTGTCTCCTTCGGACTCATAAATCGTCGCCAGTTCTTCCATGGTTTCAAGATGTGATCCGTTCAGGGATAGGGTATGCTTAAATCGGGCAAAGGCATCGCCCTGTTTGCCCAGCCTTGAATATCCCACTCCCAGATAATAGTGAAGGGGCCACCAGTCCTTATACTGACTGTCCAGATAATACTCCAGTATATCGACGCCCTGATCGTAACGGCCGGCAAGGATCTCATTGTATCCTTCTTCTATTCTCATGGGGTCTTCTATCTGTTTGATCCTATTGTTTATTTCTTTTCTGTCCCTGCCGCTTCTTGTGAATTTAAGGAACCATTTCCATGCGGCAAAGGCTTTGCCGTAAAGACCTATATTCAGATATGCATATCCCAGATAATAATAACCTTGAGCGAATCTGGGATGGGTCTCTGTGACCAGCTCGAAATAATCCAGTGCTTCCGCCTTGAATCTCCCCACATATTCCGTATTGCCGCTGTTCATATACATTGCCCTGCATACTCTGGCATAGCTGTACATTCCATGGAGATAATCCGGTTTCATACAAAGAGAGGCCCTAAAATGTATGCAGGCATTGTCGTAATCTTCGATTTCCGCCGCATCTCTTCCCTCTTTCATCATTCCTTCATATATCTTATAATTGAAGAGCTTGAACATGTAGTCTATATATGCCTGATTGTATTTGAATTTGGGATCGCATCCCATTATCCATGCCATATTTTCGGCTATATGTGTGGCTTTCAGACCTTTGCCTCCGGCGAACTCCTTCACATCCCTTCGTCTTAGGGGAACCGGAACACCCTTCATTATATCCTTGACTTTGGAACCTTTAAGATATTCATCTGAAAACTCAACAAAAACGAATTTGTTCAGATATTTCTTAAAATACTTGCCGATCCTGTCCGGCCTTTTTCTTATATCTGTTTCTTCCTCTGTCCTTTTTACTGTCTTGGTTATTCCAAGGGACTGAGCAAGGGTCAGCTTCTGTTCACCTGGCGCTTTTATTCCGCCGTCCTGTTTTTCTTTTGCTTTGTTACTCATTGATACCTTCCTTTTTTAGAGCATCCTAAATCTTTCATCCTTCAACATGTCTTTATTATTTATAGCAGTTTCCAGCTGCTTTATCATAATTTCCCTGTCCTTTGGCAGGGTCCCTCTCAGAGAAACATAGTTTGATGCGTGGTTGCTTCTGAATATGCATTCTTTTCCCACATTGATGTTCTTCAGCATCAGCAGGGTTTCGGCAACCACTTCCTCTGCCGTAAGAAGCAGAAATCGACCTTTGGCGATATCGGCTGTCAGAGGGGCTTTTAGCTCTGTCATAAGGGTCAAAAGTCCCACATATGAAGGCTCCATTTCGCTTATCATGGTGCCGCTTTCCTTTGCATGTTCCTGCCAGAGTTCTTTTCCTCCAAGCCCCGATATGAAAGTCACTGATGCTTTTATCCCGGCTTCTTCTATCTTCTTTACGGATCTTATTATCTCTTTTCTGTCGGCACCTTTTTTGACATTTTCAAGGACTTTGTCACTGCCTGATTCGGCTCCTATATAGATTATTTCTACTCCCGCCTCATGAAGCCCTTTTAGTTCTTCCGGTGTCTTTCTTAACACATCCTGAGGGGAACCGTAAACAGTGACTCTTTCGCATTCGGGGAAAAGTTCTTTTATTCTATTCAAAATAGCCATTAGTTTATCAAATGAAATACAGAGAGCATCGCCGTCACAAAGAAATATCTTCTGTACGAAATTATATGTTCTTCTGGCATCCTCCAGATCTTCCATTATTTCTTCCATGGGCCTTACTCTGAATTTCTTATCCTTGAACATGCTGCAGAAGGTACACTGGTTATGGGCGCAACCTATCGTTCCCTGTATCAGAAGACTCCTTGCCTCGCTGGGAGGTCTGTATATATTCCCTTCATATCTCATTTACATCTTCTCCGGTGCTTCAATGCCCAGAAGTCCAAGACCATTTTTGATGGTGGTTTTGGCCGCTCTTACCAGGGCAAGCTTGGCTGTCTTCTCATTTTCGTCTTCTGTGAGTATATGCTCGTCATGATAAAACCTGTTGAATGCCTGAGCCACATTTATTATATGTCTTGTTATTATTGAAGGCTCGTACTTTTCTCCTGCTTCCGCTACTGTTTCGGGAAATGTATATATCAGTTTTGCCAGTTCATAGGCACTGTCGCTTTTTATGTGTTCAGCTTTTATTTCTTTGCCACAGGCAGCTCCAGCATCAGCTGCTCCTGCTTTTCTTAAAACACTGGCGGCTCTGGCATGGGTATACTGAACATAAGGACCTGTTTCGCCGTCAAAATTAAGGACCCTGTCCCAGGAAAAAACATAATCCTTTATCCTGTTGTTAGAAAGCTCCTGGAACACTACTGCTCCTATGCCCACCTGTTTTGCGGTTATTTCAATATCGTCCGTATTCACGTTCTTCTCTTTTATTATTTCCCTTGTTTTTTCAACTGCCCTCGAAAGGACTTCCTCCAGGAAAACCACCCGTCCCTCTCTCGTGGACATGGTGCCGTCTTCAAGACTTACAAGACCAAAGGGTATGTGGACGCAGTCCCTTGCCCACTCATATCCCAGCAGTTCAACTATTTTTATCCACTGCTGGAAATGCAGGTTCTGTCCGGACGATACCACATATATATTTTTGTAAAAATCGTAATGTTCTTTTCTGTATACTGCCGCCGCAATGTCCCTTGTTATATAAAGCGTAGAGCCATCGGATTTGGTTATAAGCGCCGGTGACATGCCGTATTCTTCAAGATCCACTATCTGTGCTCCTTCTGATTTTTTCAGCAGTCCCTTTTCTGTAAGCTCACTGACAAATCTGGGCATTTTGTCCGAATAGAAACTTTCTCCCGCATAGGAATCGAATTCTATGCCCAGCATTTCATATACCCGTTTGAACTCTTTGAGGGATTCATCTCTGAACCACTGCCAAAGCTCCACCTCTTCCTTTTGACCATGCTCCAGTTTTGTGAATATCTCCCTTGCTTCCTGATCCAGGCCCGGATCATTTTCTACTTCCTGATAAAACCTGGTGTAATATCCAAGCAGTGTCTTTATCGGCTCTTTTGCCACGTCTTCTCTGTTTCCCCAGTGCCTGTATGCACAGATCATCTTTCCGAACTGAGTGCCGTAGTCTCCCAGATGATTGATCCTTACCGTATCATATCCGAGAAAATCGTATATCTTGTAAATGGAGTTGCCGATCACCGTGCTTCTTATATGCCCTATATGAAAAGGTTTCGCGATGTTGGGTGAAGAATATTCCACTATGACCTTTTTGCCTTGGCCTATGATGCTCCTGCCGTAGTTTTCTTCTTCCGAGACTGCCTGCTCAATGACTGATGAGACAAAGTCCTCCCTTGAAATGAACATATTGACATATGCGTTGACCTGTTTCACCTTATCAAACAGCGGGGTCCCCTCTATTTTTGCGGCGATATCCTTTGCTATCAAAGGAGGCGCCTTTCTCAGAGTCTTTGCCAGTTTGAAACAGGGTAAAGCATAGTCCCCCATTTTTTCATCGGTTGGAACTTCGATCATGGCTCTTACCTGTTCTTTTTCCAGTCCTTCAGCGCTTTCGGTAATCAGTTCTGCAATAATGTCTTTATAGTCGATCATTTATGTTCTCCTTTTTTCAATAGTTTTTTGTAATATGAACCGGCATTGTACAGGGGTGCAACCGGATTATGCCCCGTGACTCTGTCTTTTGCCACAAGGGTGGTCACGGGCGCCTTTGAATATTTGTAAAAAAGACTGTCGTGCCCCACACAAAGGCCCATAACTATATTCAAGTCTGTTTTTGCTTCATTCATCAGTTTTGCCTGAAGCAAAGGATTACACATTGTGTCGCCTATTTCTTCGCAGGTCTTCATGAATCCCGTTTCTTTTTTTTGTATGCTGCCTGTTTTGCATACAACGGCCATTACTTCAAATCCCTTTGCCCGAAGTATCTTTGCCAGTATCCTGCTCTCATTTATCATTCCCACACAAGTGGCTATACCAAGCTTTTTTGCGTCGATTTTTTTTGCGAATTCCATGGTTTCTTCCACTCGTGTGAGCCTGCAGTAATTCTCAAACTCAACCTCCGCCGCCGCCAGAGAAAGCTTTCTGTTTTCTTCATCATCCCCGTAAAGGCTTATAAGTTCTCTTTTTTCCTTTTCGGTAAAGTTCCTTCCGGGGCAGAAATCCGGGTATTCCCCTTCTTTTGTACTGCATTTCATAGTGCCGCAGTCTACACAGCTTTTTGTATTTTCCATGCCCATAATTATAGCACATCCTCCTTTTTTTTTCAGAAGTTTTTCCTGTATATCCCTGTATACTTCTGTTTTCCGTTCATCCTTCTGCTTTCCATAAAGCTTATCAGATGCTTTTCCTATTTCAGCTTGACAACGGTGACTCCGTCTCCGCCCTCGTTATATCCGCCTTTGCGATACTCGGAAACATGTCTGTGATTTTTCAGCATTTCATGTATCCCCTTTTTCAGGATACCCTCTCCTTTGCCGTGTATTATCGTAACTTCATTAAGATGTGCCATGAATGCATCATCCAGATATTTGTCAACGTTTTCCCTTGCTTCATCCAGGTTCTGGCCCTGCACGTTTATGCTAACCGAAACACTCTTTGCCTTTATGCTGTAAAGCTGCCTGTAGTGTCTGTCTGCCCGGGTGCTCTTTTTCTTTTTCCCTTCGTTTATTATTTTCAGATCTTCCGTCTTTGCTTTTACTCTTAACCTGCCCACCTGAACAGTCATTTCACCCTTGTCATCCGGAAGAGATATTATCTCTCCGTTTTGACCCAGGGTGAGCACCTTTACCCTATCCCCCGTCTTTACATCTTCTATTCTCACAGGATCATCGTTTATTTCTTTTATTATCTGCTGTTTGTACCTGCCGGCCGCATCCTTTATCTTTCTTCTGGTGTTTTCATTTCTTTGTTCTTTTTGGGAAAGGCTTTCTTTTTTTGATATGTTCCTAAGCTCTTCTCTGACCTCATCGGATATCTGCTTTGCCTCTTGGATCATATCACGGGCTTCTTCCTTGGCTTTGCTTATGATTTTTTCTTTTCTTTCTTCAAGTCTTCTCAGGTCCTCATCCATTTCTTCCTTCAATTTTTTCATTTGGATATTGAGAGTGATGGCCTGATCCCTTTCCTTTTCTGCGGCTTTTTTGTCTTCTTCCATGGCGGAAATGACTTCTTCGAATTCAAGATCGCCTCCGGAAAGCAGTTCCCTGGCCTTTTCAGTTATACTGTCAATAAGACCGAGTTTTTTTGAGATTTCAAATGCATTGGACTTGCCCGGGATCCCCATGGTAAGTTTGAAAGTCGGACTCAAAGTTTCCACATCGAATTCCATTGAGGCATTTTCCACGCCCTCTGTGGAAAGCGCATATTTTTTCAGTTCTGTATAATGTGTCGTTGCCAGTATATTGGCATCTTTTGCCCTCAGGTATTCCAGCAGTGCTATGGCCAGAGCCGCTCCCTCAGTGGGGTCCGTCCCGGCACCCAGTTCATCAAGCAGGACCAGAGATCCTGTTCCCGCCTTTTTTGTTATTTCTACTATATTTTTCATATGGGAGGAAAATGTTGAAAGGCTCTGTTCTATGCTCTGCTCATCCCCAATGTCAGCAAATATATCGCAAAAGACCGGCACCCTGCTATTTGACGCCGCAGGAATAAAAAGTCCCGTCTGAGCCATCATGCAAAGGAGTCCCGTGGTCTTTAGAGTCACTGTCTTGCCGCCGGTGTTGGGTCCCGTAACTATCAAAGCATTGTACGCATCCCCTATGGAAACATCAATGGGAACCACCTTGTCCTTTTCGATAAGGGGATGTCTGGCAGCAACCAGCGCAAGATGGCCTTCTCCCGATATAAAAGGTCTTTCGGCTTTCTGGAGCTTTGCCAGTTTGCCCTTTGCGGATATGAGATCCATATGCACCAGAAGTTCCTGATTATTCATTAGCCCATGAAAGTGCCGGGCGATTTCCTCTGAAAGCTCGGCCAGTATTCTTTCTACTTCGGCTTTTTCCTGGATTTCCAGCTGTCTCAGCCGGTTGTTCATGTCAACTATCACCTGAGGTTCTATAAAAAGAGTAGCTCCGCTGGCCGACTGGTCGTGCACCACTCCCGGAAATCTGGTCTTATATTCCTGTTTCACCGGTATAACATATCGTCCGTCTCTCATGGTCACTATATAGTCCTGCAGCATCGTCCGATTTTCAGAAGAGTTTATGATACTGCTGATCTTGTCTTTCACAGCTTCGTTCTGCCTGATCATATCCCTTCTGATGCTTTTGAGTCCGCTGCTGGCATCATCGGCCATCTCCTCCTCCGACAATATGCATCTGTCTATTTCCTCTTCCAGTTCCCTGTATACCTCAAGGACTTCGGCCATGCCTTTTAGAATGGGCAGGGGCGGCAGGTCTCCCTTTAGAAAATTTACTGTGTTTCTTGTGATTTTCATATTATAAAGGATCATAAGAAGTTGTTTCATCGTAAGAGTGCGTCCCTTTGAGGCCAGCTTTATATGATCTCCTATATCATAAAAATTCCCAAGGGGAAGAGGCCCTTTTACCGTGATAAGAATCTCTGCCTCTTCCGTTTCGTCAAGCCCTTCTCTTACAAATCTTTCCTCATTAAAAGGTTCAAGCTCAGATATGACTTTTCTTGTCATTTCTGAGCCGGCCTGCATCATGAGAAGCTGGATGATTTTATTGAATTCTAAAATTTTTATGGATTTTTCGTTCATCAAAATTCCTGTTCGATCCTGCTTTTTAATTTTTCCACTTCGCTTTTCAACTGGATATTTTCCATCTGTAGATCAAAAAAATTATTTTCAAGATCTTTGTATTTTTCTTCTGTTTCGGCCTCGGTTATGGCTTTATGCTTTTCTACTTCTGCCTCTATATTCTTCTCTCCCTTTAGAAGTTCTTCTATCTGCCTTTCCTTTTCTCTGAGTTTCTCAGCAAGTTCTTCTTTTTCTCTTATGACATCCTGCGTCTCTTTTCTCTGATCCGAAAGCGTTTTTTTTGCTTCCTCCCAAAGCTGCTCATACCTGTGGATGTCTCCTTCCATCTGTTCGTTGGTTATCTTTGATTCATTTATCTTCTGCATAACAGTAAAATACTCGTCCGCGATGTTCACCGCAGAAAGTACAGCCAGAGAAGAAACGGGGCTTTTTTTGAACAGGCTGCCCAGTTCATGCATTTTAGTGTCCACATATGCAGCCACTCTTATCATATGCTCCTGTGATTTGTCTCCTGAGATAACGTATTCCTGTCCGTAGATCCTTACGCTTACTTTATTACTTCCCATTTCTCCTCCTCCTTTTTATACATCTCTTAGGACGGCATCAAATTTTTCTTTTAGTGCCGCAAGAACTTTTTCGTGTATTTTTGTCACCTCTTCATCGGTGAGTGTTTTTTCGGGATGTCTGTATGTTAGCGCAAAAGCTGCGCTCTTCATGCCGTTATCCACCTGTTTCCCTCTGTAAACATCAAATAGTTTTACGCTCTCCAGTATGCTTCCGCCGGCTTCGCGGATCACTTTTTCCACAGAACCGGCCGGTATATCTTCTTTTATAAGCAAAGCTATGTCCCTGGCAACTGCGGGATATTTGGGAAGAGGGCTGTAATAAACTTCCGTGCTGGCATTTTTCATCACCTTATCGAACATGAACTCGGCCACATGGCACCTCTGTCCTATTCCCATAAGCTCTGC
>Ga0123334_1005194_pt1 | contig 12728 bp, 7 predicted proteins | sample BiotimSIPDNA_FD_89706 | JGI IMG/M metagenome (GOLD analysis project Ga0123334, IMG submission 89706) | Anaerobic biogas reactor microbial communites from Washington, USA - Biogas_R1 time_0 SIP DNA | ecosystem: Engineered > Bioreactor > Anaerobic > Unclassified | place: Washington, USA | collected... | reverse complement strand
TCATCGTCTGACAGCTGGCTCCTGGCGATTTGTTGATAGGTGGCGCAGGAGGCCATCAATTCCTTGTGCGTGCCCTGGCCAACCAACTGGCCCTGGTCCAGCACCAGGATGGTGTCTGCCTGCATGACGGTGGCGATGCGCTGGGCGACGATGAGGACGGTTGCGTCCTCAAAATCCTTCTTGAGCGCCTGGCGCACCAGCAAATCGGTGCGGTAATCCAGGGCCGAGAAGGAATCGTCAAACAGCAAAAAGCGCGGTTTCTTGGCGATGGCGCGGGCGATGGACAGGCGCTGCTTCTGCCCGCCGGACAGGTTGCTGCCGCCCTGGGCGACCTCTGACGCCCAGCCCTCCTCCTTGTCCGCGATGAAGCCGCTGGCCTGGGCCAGGTTGGCCGCGCGCTGGGCCTGCTCATCTGTGATGGCTTCATCCGCGAACTTGATGTTGGAGGCGATGGTGCCCGAGAACAGCTGCGCCACCTGCGGCACAAAGCCGATCTGCTCGCGCAAATCGTGCAGCGACAAATCGCGGATGTCGATGCCGTCCATGAAGATACGACCCTGGGTGACATCAAAAAACCGGGGAATGAGCTGCACCAGGGTAGATTTGCCCGAGCCGGTGGCTCCGATGACGGCGGCGGTCTGCCCGGGGAGGATGTCAAAGGTGAGGTCAGACAGCACGTCCTCCTGCGAATCCGGATAGCTGAAGGAGACGTTTTCAAAGCGCAGGCTGCCCGCGTTCCCCGTGGGCAGGGTTTTGGGCTGGTTTGCTTGCTTGATGTCGCTTTCTGTCTCCAGCACCTCAAAGATACGCTGGGCGGCGACCTCCGCCCTGGGCATCATCACCGCGCCCAGCATGGCCAGGGTCATGAAGGAGAAGGCAATCTGGAAGGTGTAGCTCATAAAGGCGATCATATCGCCCACCTGCAGGTTGCCCAGGTCAATGCCCTTGGCGCCAAACCAGAGGATGGCCAGGGAGACGCCGTTTAAAATGAGCATCATGATGGGCATCACATAGCTAAAGGCGTAATTGATGGACCGGTTGACAGCGGTGAGGTCATCATTGGCCTTGCCGTAGCGCTTGATCTCATGCTCGTCCATGGAGAAGGCGCGCACTACCTGCACGCCGGTGAGGTTTTCGCGGGCGACCAGATTCATCCTGTCCACCAGTTTCTGGTTCAATTTGAACTTGGGCGTGACCGTCAGCGCCACCGCGATGACCAGCATGACCATTAAAACGACGGTGACCACCACAATCCAGCCAAGACCGGTGCGCACCTGGGTGACGCGCCTGATGCCGCCGATGGCCATGATGGGCGCGTAGAGCAGCATGCGCATCATCATGACGGACACCTGTTGAATCTGGTTGATGTCGTTGGTGGAGCGGGTGATGAGGGAGGCGGTGGAAAAATGGTCCACCTCAGCCTTGGAAAAGAAGAGCACCTTTTTAAACACGCGCCCGCGCAGCCCGCGCCCGATGCGCGCGCTGGCCCGGCTGGACAAAAAGCTGGTGGCCAGGGCAGCGGTACCCGACAGCAGGGTCAGGCCCAGCATGATGGCGCCCTTGGTCCACAGGAAACTGTTGCGGACCTTGCCAATATCGATGCCCTGGGCAATGTATTCCGCGCGCACAAACTGGGCCGCTGCCTGGCTGATAAACTGCGCGCCTGCCTCGCCGGTGAGCGGCATGGGCAGGTTTTGGTCCAGCTGCTGTAGCAGCACCTCGCGCGTGATCATGCCGCTGCGCAGGCCGGCCAAGGCCACCTGCCCGCCCTCTAAGCTACGCATGCCCAGCAGGACGGCCATGGGCAATTCCAGGGCTTGAATGGCCTGCTCGCGCTCCTCCTGTGTCAGGTTTTTGTTCCTGATGTACAGGTCGCCCGTTTGTGTGTAGGCGGCCAGGACCGCCTGCTTCTCCCCCTCGTCCATCAGCAGCATCAAGTCATCCATGCTGGCTTTTTGCAATTGATCCGCCAGGGCGTCCTCAATGCCGTCCTGCTGGATGCCCACATTGACCAGGGTGGAGGTGTAGGCGGGCAGGCTCAATTCCGCGGTGACCTGAAGGAGCAGCAGCAAAAAGATGACAATGAGCGCCTGCCACTCGGGCTTTAAAAATTTGAATGTTTTCAATCGATTCCTTTCATATCCGCGCCACCGCGCGGAATGCAAGCGGGTTATTCTTCTTCTTCCTGGGTGATGGGCTCCAGTTCTACCGGCTTTTTCAGCGTTAATCTCACAGACTCAATCCGCGTGGTTTTGGCGCGCAGCACGCGCAGGGTGAACTGCTCGGTCTCCACCTCGGGCTCTTCGCCCGGTTTGGGCAAATAGCCCAGCTGCTCAATCATGTACCCGGCGATGGTGTCCGCGTCCTCGGACGTGATGTCCAGGTCAAAGGCCTTGTTGACATCCGTCAGCGGCAGGCTGCCGTCCAGGATGGCTTCCGTCGGGCTGATGAGGGTGAGCTCCTCCTCCTCCTCGTTGTCGTACTCGTCCTGGATGTCGCCTACGATTTCCTCAATCAAATCCTCCATGGTGACGATGCCGCACACGCCGCCAAACTCGTCCACCAACACGGCCAGATGCTGCTTGGATTTCTGGAATTGCACCAGCAGCTCATCCGTGTACATGGTGTCGGGGATGAAGAGGGCCGGGCGGGCGATGTCGCGGAAGGTGAGCTGGCCGTCGGTCAAGGCCTTGAGGTTGATGAGCACGTCCTTCATGTGCACGATGCCCAGGATGTTGTCCCTGTCCTCCTCATAAATGGGGATGCGCGAGCGCATCTTCCCCAGCAGGAAGGCCATGTTTTTGTCAAACGGCTCATCCGCGTCCAGCATGTCGGTGTCCACGCGCGGCACCATGATCTCCCGCACCAGGCGGGTATCCAGGGAGAGGACGCCGCGCATCATGTTGAACTCATCCGTGTCAATGGCGCCGTCGGTGCGGCTGGAGCTGAGCAGGCGGCTCATCTCCTGGCGGGTCAGCTTCTCCTCTTTCTTGGTGAAATCAATGGGCGTCAGCTTCTTCAGCAGACTGACGGACACTGTCAGTAGCCACACAAAGGGCTTGAAGACAGTGCGCAAAAACAGGATGACGCCGGCGGATACACGGGCGTACTGCTCCGGCACCTGCAGCGCCAGCTGCTTGGGGTACAACTCGCCCAACACCAGGGTGACATAGGAGATGATCAACGTGATGATGAGGCTGGCCACAGTTTCCGCCGCGGGGAAGTTGCCCAACACGGGCATCAGCCGGTCCACAAAGGCGCGGGCGGCAGAGGCCGAATTGAAAAAACCCGCGAAGGTGATGCCAACCTGAATTGCGGATAAGAAGGCATCCGGTGTCGCGAGCAGACGTTGCACCTTGATCGCGCGCTTGTCGCCCCCATCCGCCATGTCCTTGATTTTGCTGGGGTTGAGGGAGACGAAGGCCATCTCGGCGCCGGCCAAAAAGGCGTTGATGATGGTCAGTACAAAAATGAGAACAATAGAACTGAATATAGGCGATCCAGGTTCATCCATACCCATGCGGGACGTCACACTCCTTCATTGTAGTGCGCTGATTATACAGGGATTTTATGGGAATGGCAAATGCCGGAGCGGGCGGGGGCAAGCGGGTACAGGCGTGCGCAATCTATTGACACCCCGCAGTTGATATTGTAAGATTATGCACAGCAAGGCGCGTGCGCAATCGATTGACACCCCGCAGTTGATATTGTAAGATTATGCACAGCAAGGTGCGTGCGCGCCCCAAGCGGAACAACCACAAACTGCCCCTGAATTTGGCCATGTTCATGAACCCGCGCGGCGATTCATGACCTCAACAACGGAATATAAGGCGAGGACGCCTTGTAAAATAAAAGGAGTGTACCTATGAAGAAACTGTTATCCCTGTTACTGGTCACTGTTCTCCTGCTCAGCGCCGGCTCTGCCCTGGCCGCGAGCAAGGTGGGCGTTGTGATGCCCACCAACTCCCTGCAGCGCTGGAACCAGGACGGCGCCAACATGAAAGAGCAGCTGGAGAAGGCCGGCTATGAGGTTGACCTCCAGTATGCCAACAACGACGTGGCTACCCAGGTCTCCCAGATCGAAAACATGATCCTGGGCGGCGCGGAAGTGCTGGTCGTGGCTTCCATCGACGGCTCTGCTTTGGGCACAGTGCTTGCGCAGGCCGCGGAAAACAACATCAAGATCATCGCCTATGACCGCCTGCTGACTGACACGCCCCATGTGGATTACTACGCCACCTTTGACAACTACAAGGTGGGCACCATCCAGGGCCTGTTCATCGAAGAGAAGCTGGACCTGAAAAACGCCGAAGGCCCGTTTAACTTCGAGTTGTTCGCCGGCTCCCCGGACGACAACAACGCCCGTTATTTCCACGGCGGCGCGTGGGATATCTTGAAGCCCTACTACGAATCCGGCAAGATCGTGGTCAAATCCGGCCAGACCGAGTTTGAGAAGATCGCCATTTTGGGCTGGGAAACCAAGGACGCGCAGGCCCGTATGGACAACCTGCTCACCGGCTATGCCGATGGCACCAAGCTGGACGCCGTCCTCTCCCCCAACGACTCCCTGGCGCTGGGCATCACCAACTCCCTGATCGCCGCTGGCTACACGCTGGATGATTTCCCGCTGGTCACCGGCCAGGACTGCGACGTTGCCAACACCCAGAACATCATCAAAGGCTACCAGGCGATGAGCGTGTTCAAGGACACCCGTACCCTGGCTGCCCAGGTGGTCACGATGGTGGACGCCATTTTGAAGGGTGAGGAAGTGCCCGTGAACGACACCGAAACCTATGACAACGGCGTGAAGGTTGTTCCCTCCTTCCTATGCGACCCTGTGTTTGCCGACATCAACAACTACAAAGAGCTGCTGATTGACTCCGGCTACTACACCGAGGACCAGCTGAAGGTCGACTGATTCACTGATTCCAACCGGGAAGGCGACGTTTTGCGCCGCCTTCCCCAAATGTTTGATAAAGGGGGATCGCGATGGCCGGCGTCCTGCTGGAAATGCGCAACATCACCAAGACCTTCCCGGGCGTGAAAGCGCTGAGCAACGTCAACCTGACGGTGCAGGAGGGGGAAATCCACGCCATTGTGGGCGAGAACGGAGCGGGCAAGTCCACGCTGATGAACGTGCTCTCGGGCGTGTATCCTTATGGCTCCTACGAGGGCGACATCATCTATGACGAAAAGGAATGCCGCTTTGGGAGCATCCGGGACTCAGAGCATTTGGGCATCGTCATCATCCACCAGGAGCTGGCGCTGGTGCCCTATTTGTCCATCGGTGAGAACATGTTCCTGGGCAACGAGCAAACAGGCTTTGGCGGCATCAACTGGGATTTGACCTACCAAAACGCGGAAAAGCACATGCGGGAGGTGGGTTTGCACGAAAACCCGCGCACCCTGATTAAGGACATCGGCGTGGGCAAGCAGCAGTTGGTGGAGATTGCCAAGGCGCTGGCCAAGAACGTCCGGCTGCTGATTTTGGATGAGCCCACCAGCTCCCTGAATGATGAGGACAGCTTAAACCTGCTGAACCTGCTGAAGAAGTTTCGGGAGGAGCGGGGCATCACCTGCATCATGATCTCCCACAAATTAAATGAGATCGCCTATGTGGCGGACAAGATTACCGTCATCCGCGACGGCGCCACCATTGAGACGCTGGACAACCGCGCTGAAGCCATCAGCGAGCCGCGCATCATCCGCGGCATGGTCGGCCGGGAGATGGTGGACCGCTTCCCCAAGCGCCAGCCGCAAATTGGCGAAAAATTATTGGAGATAGAGGACTGGACGGTGTACCACCCCCTCTTTACAGAGCGCAAGGTGGTGGACAACGTATCCCTCAACGTGCGCCGGGGCGAGGTGGTGGGCATCGCGGGGCTGATTGGCGCGGGCCGGACCGAGCTGTGCCAGAGCGTGTTTGGCAAGGTCTACGGCGCCAAGATATCCGGCACCGTCAAAAAGGACGGCCAGGTACTTGACTTGAACAGCGCGGCGGACGCGATCGCGCACGGCTTTGCCTACATCACCGAGGACAGGAAGGGCGACGGGCTGGTGCTGGCGGAATCCATCAAGCACAACATCACGCTCTCCAGGCTGAACCTGGTTTCAAACCACGGTGTGATTGACAAGGACATGGAGCAGCACGCGGCGGAGGATTACCGGCAGCAGCTCAACATCCGCACGCCCGATGTGGAGCAGCAGGTGGGCAACCTGTCCGGCGGCAACCAGCAAAAGGTGCTGCTGGGCAAGTGGATGTTCTCAAAGCCGGACATCATGATGCTGGATGAGCCTACCCGCGGCATCGACGTGGGTGCCAAATATGAGATTTACAGCATCATCAACGACCTGGTGTCAGAAGGCAAGGCCGTCCTCATGATTTCCTCCGAACTGCCCGAGCTTTTGGGCATGTGTGACCGCATCTACATCATGGTGGAGGGCAAAATCGTGGGCGAGATGGACCGCGCAGAGGTGACACAGGAGATCATCATGGACACCATTATGCAGGCGAGCAAGGGGGCGCAAACAGCATGAGCAGAATTAAATCGGCATTGTCAAAAAACCTGAAACAGTTCGTGATGCTCATCACGCTGGTGGTCATCATTATTTTCTTCCAGGTGCTCACCCGTGGCATCCTGCTAAGGCCGATGAACGTGTTCAACCTGATCAACCAGAACGCCTACGTGGTGCTTTTGGCAGTGGGCATGCTGGTGTGTATTTTGACCGGCGGCAACATTGACCTGTCCGTTGGCTCGGTGGTTGCCTTTGTGAGCGCCTGCGCCGGCACCTTTATGATTACCTGGAAGTGGGACCCTTATCTGTCGGTCTTCCTGTGCCTGCTCATCGGCATATTGATCGGCATCTGGCACGGCTTCTGGATTGCCTATGTGCGCATCCCTAGCTTTATTGTGACGCTCTCGGGCCAGCTGGTCTTCCGTGGGCTGACCTTGATTGTGCTGCAGGGCCTGACCATCGCGCCCTTCCCGGCCAGGTTCACGCAGCTCACCACCGGCGCCATCGGAAACTTCCTGGGCGGGCTTTTCCCCAATGTGCCGCTGCGCAACGTAACCAGCCTGATCATCGGCCTTGTCATTGCCCTGGTGGTGGTTGTGATGGAAGTGAAGCGCCGCCAGGATCGCAAGCGCAAGGGCTATAGCTTCGACAGCCTGGTGACCACCCTGGTGCGCGCCGGCGTCATCAGCGCGGCCATCATCTATTTCTTCTACATCCTGGCCAACCACACCGGCGCGCCGGTGGTGCTAATCACCGTGGGCATCGTGCTGATCATGTACTCCTACTTAACCAGCAAAACGGTGCTGGGGCGGCATTTGTACGCGGTGGGCGGCAACGAGAAGGCTGCGCGGCTGTCGGGCGTGAAGACGGACAAAATCAAGTTTTTGGCCTATGTCAACATGAGTTTCCTGGCCGCCGTGGCGGGCCTGGTGTTCGCGGCGCGGCTCAACTCCTCCTCCCCCCAGGCGGGCCTTGGGTTTGAATTGGACGCCATCGGCGCCTGCTTTATCGGCGGCGCGTCGGCCTACGGCGGCATCGGCACTGTGGGCGGCACCTTGATTGGCGCGCTGATCATGGGCGTACTCAACAACGGCATGTCCATCATGGGCGTGTCCATAGACGTGCAGCAGGTGGTCAAGGGCCTGGTGCTCTTAATCGCGGTTGCCTTTGACGTCATCAGCAAGCAGAAGATTAACCTGGGCTTTTTGGGAAGGATGTTTACCTTCAGAAAAACGGCGTAGGCCAACCCCGCTTTTTCAGACTGCTCCGGAAGGGGCAGTTTTTTTATTGCATTCTGGCAATCCGGTCTGAATGCGGGTATACTATCCATGGAAAAAACAAATGAAAGACAAGAGGAGACAGTATGACAAAGTTTCAAGACATGATCTATGAGCGCCCGGATTTTGACAAAGAGATTGAAAGCATGCGGCAGCTGCTGGACCAGCTGCAAAACGCACAGGACGAACAGACCTTTTTTGACACGCTGATTGCGGTGGACAAGCAGGGCCGCAAGCTGTCCACCCAGGGCACCCTGGCGCAGATTCGCCACTCCATCGACACCCGGGATGAGTTCTACATCGCAGAGGATGAGGCGTGGAACGAAAACGGCCCCCGCTTTCAGGAGCTATCCAACCTGGGCGCGCGCATCATCCTGAATTCCCCCTACCGCGAGGCGGTGGCCAGGAAGTACGGCAAGCACCTGCTGGAGAAGTTTGAGCTGCAGCTCAAAACCTTCAAGCCCGAGATCCTGGAGGATTTGATTGCCGAGAACAAGCTGGTGTCCGATTACGACCGGCTGATTGCCTCCGCCCAGATTGAATTTGACGGCAAGACCTTGAACCTGTCCCAGATGGGCCCCTACAACGAGTCCACCGACCGCGCGGTACGCAAGGCCGCCAACCAGGCGGTCTGGGGCTGGTTTGCCAAGCATCAGGAGCAGCTGGACACCATCTATGACAAGCTGGTTGCCCTGCGCCACGGCATCGGCAAAAAACTGGGCTATGACAACTTCATCCCCGTCGCCTACGCGCGCATGGGCCGCACCGACTGGACGCCCGAGGACGCGAAGAACTACCGCAAACAGATTGTGGACAGCGTCGTGCCGCTGACGCAAAAACTGTATAAAGAGCAGGCGCAGCGCATCGGCCTGCCCTTTGAGGAGATGAAAAACTACGATTTCGCACTGGACTTCCTCACCGGCAACCCCAAGCCCGTGGGCGGGGAGGAGGTGCTGGTGAAGCACGCCAGCCAGATGTACCATGAGCTGTCCCCCCAGACGGATGAGTTTTTCCAGGTGATGGTGGGCCAGCAGCTGATGGACCTCACCACCAAACCGGGCAAGTCTGCCGGCGGCTACATGACCTTCCTGCCCGATTACAAGGTGCCCTTTATTTTCAGCAACTTCAACGGCACCTCCGGCGATGTGGACGTGTTGACGCATGAGGCCGGCCACGCCTTCCAGGGCTATTTGCAGCGGGATGTGGAACTGACAGACATCGCCGATTACACCTCCGAGGTGGCGGAGATCCACAGCATGAGCATGGAGTTCTTCACCCATCCCTGGATGGAGGGCTTCTTTGGCCCGGATACCGAGAAATACTACTACCAGCACGTGACCAGCGCCCTGAAGTTCCTGCCCTATGGCGCAAGCGTGGATGAGTTCCAGGAGTGGGTGTACGAGCACCCCGAGGCCACGCCGCAGGAGCGCCGAGCGCAATACCGCGAGATTGAGAAGAAATACCTGCCGCACATCAACTATGACGGCCTGGATTACCTGGAGCAGGGCGGCCGCTGGCAGCGGCAGGGGCATATCTTCTTCGCGCCCTTCTACTACCTGGATTACACCCTGGCGCAGGTGGTGGCGCTGCAGTACTTCACCTGGACCAAGAAGGACAAGGACGCGGCCTGGGATTCCTACCTCACCCTGTGCCTGCAGTCCGGCCGGGTGCCCTTTAAGGAGCTGGTGCCGGCCGCGGGCTTGGAAAGCCCCTTTGAGGACGGTGCCATCGCGCAGATCACCCCGCAGCTGGAAGCCTACCTGGACGGGCTGGACAAGAGCAAAATTAAGTAAACAGACATTTGATTCATACAAAGGGGACCGCGCGGTCCCTTTTGTGTATCAAAATTCAAAAAGCGGTCTGTATACTCCATTTTGAGCCCTGTTTATGGTATAATTACACCGTTAAACGCAATACCGCCCGCAAACGGGGCTCGAATGACCATCAGGAGGACAATTGGTATGAACATCCAGAACAAAACCATCAATACATTGCGCATCCTCTCCGCGGAGATGGTGCAAAAGGCCAACAGCGGCCACCCGGGCGCGCCCATGGGCATGGCGCCCATGGCCTACGCGGCCTGGCTAAAAACCATGCGGCATGACCCGAAGGACCCCGCCTGGCACAACCGGGACCGCTTTGTACTCAGCAACGGGCATGCCAGCGCCCTCATCTACTCCTTGCTACACGTGGCGGGCTATGACCTGGGTATGGAGGAGATCAAGCGCTTCCGCCAGTGGCAGTCAAAGACCCCGGGCCACCCTGAGCACGGGCTGACCCCTGGCGTGGAAACCACCACCGGGCCCTTGGGCCAGGGCTTTGCCAACGCGGTGGGCCTGGCCATTGCCGAGACCATGCTGGCCGCCCGCTTCAATCAGGAGGGCTTCCCGCTGGTGGATCACAAAACCTATGTGTTCGCGGGCGATGGCTGCATGATGGAGGGCATCAGCAGTGAAGCGGCCTCCTTAGCCGGCACCCTGCGCTTGAACAAGCTGCGCGTGCTGTATGACGATAACGAGATCAGCATCGAGGGCGATACTGACCTGGCCTTCCGCGAGGATGTGGGCGCGCGCTTTTTAGCGTATGGCTGGGAGGTCGTGCGCGTTCAGGATGGCAACGACGCGGACCAAGTGCTGGCCGCGCTTGAAGAGACCAAGGACGCGGACAAGCCCGTCCTGATCATCTGCCCCACCTTCATCGGCTATGGCAGCGAAGCCAAGCAGGGCAAGGCCAGCGCCCACGGCGAGCCTTTGGGTGAGGACAACCTGGCCCAGGCCAAGGCCGCGCTGGGCATGACGGGCGAGGCCTTTCAGGTGGATGAGGATGTGTATCAGCACGTATCCGACTGCCTGGCCCACGGCGTCAAAGCCCACAAGGATTGGCTGGCGATGTTTGAAGAATACCGCAGGCAGTTCCCTGAATTGGCGGCGGAGTGGGATACCTGGCACAGCGAAGTGACCATGGAGCGCCTGCTTTTGGACGCGGACTTGCTGCCCCATCAGGAAAAGGCGGAGGCCACCCGCAGCAGCTCCGGCAATATGCTGAACAAACTGGCGAAACTGGTGCCCAACCTGGTGGGCGGATCGGCCGACCTGGCCCCCTCCAACAAGAGTTACATTGAGGGCGCTGGCGATTATTCCGCCGAGAACCGCCTGGGCCGCAACCTGCGCTTTGGCGTGCGCGAGCACGCGATGGCCGCCATCTGCAATGGGATGGCACTGCACGGCGGGTTGAAGGTATACTGCGCCACCTTCTTTGTGTTTACTGACTACATGAAGGCGGCCATGCGCCTGTCGGCCATCATGCAGACGGATGTGATCTATGTGCTGACCCATGACTCCATCGGCGTGGGCGAGGACGGCGCTACCCACCAGCCCATTGAGCACCTGGCCGCCCTGCGCGCCACGCCCGATTTGCGGGTGGTGCGCCCTTGTGACGCCAACGAGACAGCCGACGCCTGGCTGCTGGCCCTTACCACAACCGGCCCCACAGCCCTGGTTTTGACCCGGCAGAACCTGGCCCAGTTTACGGAGACCCGCGGCCAGCTGCCCCAGGGCGGCTATGTCCTCTACTCCGCCGGCATCGCGGACCCGGATCTCATCCTGATGGGCTCCGGCAGCGAGATGGGTTTGCTGAAAGACGCGCAGGCTGCGCTTCATGACAAGGGCATTGAGGCCGCTGTCGTCTCCATGCCGTCGATGGAACTGTTCTTAAAACAGCCCCAGTCCTACCGCGACCGCGTGCTGCCGCCCAGTTTACGCAGGCGGCTGGCGGTGGAAGCCGGCGCCACCCAGCCCTGGTACCGCTTCACCGGCCTGGACGGCAAGGTGCTGGGCATTGACCGCTTTGGCGTCTCCGCGCCCGCCGGTACCATCTTCAAGGAGTACGGTTTCACGGTGGAAAACGTGGTGGAGATGGCCGAGAGCCTGATGAAAAACTAAGACAAACCAAGGAAACACGAAATTGTCCCAGGGTAATTACTTGCCCTGGGATTTTGCGTTGTCCCCGTTACCTGCTTATGTTACAATACACAGGGAACACCCGATGAATCGCGGCAATACCGCACAATACACCGCCTCTGATGACGAAAGGATCTGTCATGACCTCAGGCTCCGCTATTTATATTGTTGTTGACCGCGGCAAGGCCAACAAGCTGCTTAACCGCGCCCGGCAGGTGGGCGCCAAGCGCGGCACCATCTTTTTGGGGGAGGGCACCATGCCTTCGCCCATCCTGGACTTCTTTGGCATCAACCAGACGCAAAAGGAAGTGCTGCTCATCGCGGTGCCCGGCAGCGCGCATGAGGATGTGTACAGGATGCTCAAGCAGGAGTTTCAGCTGCACAAGCGCTACAAGGGCATCGCCTTCTCTGTCCCCTATGTGCAGTACACGCCGGAGGAGGGCGTGCACCAGGAGGCCAAGAACCGGGCGGAGAACGCGCCCTTTGTCTGCCTGATGACGGTGCTGGAAAAAGGCCTGGGCAGCGAATGCATGAAGGTGGCGCGCGAGGCCGGCGCCCGCGGCGGCACCATTGTGTCCGCCCACGGGGCGGGCGTGCCGCAGGATTTTTATTTCCCGCTGGTGATTGAGCCGCAAAAGGACCTGGTGATGATTGTCACCCCCCGGGCTTCCGCGCGGCGCATCCGCCACGCCATCTATGAGGGCATGCGGCTTGAGCGCAAGGGCGCTGGCATCATTTTTGCCCTGCCTGTCACCCGCACACTGGGCTTGTATGAGGAGCGCGCGCACAAGAAGGCGGTGGACAAATGAGCCTGCTGCGCCAGAAAGTGAGCGAGGTATCCCGCTCGCTGCTCCCCATCATCTCACTGGTGCTGTTTTTGGCCTTTGCCATCGTGAAGCCTGACAGCACCATCATCCTGCGGTTTTTGATGGGTTCCGTGCTGCTGCTCATCGGCCTGGCCATCTTCCTTTTGGGC